>Ga0335072_10004309_pt1 | contig 21210 bp, 18 predicted proteins | sample Lox_Sample_21_FD_206725 | JGI IMG/M metagenome (GOLD analysis project Ga0335072, IMG submission 206725) | Soil microbial communities from Loxahatchee National Wildlife Refuge, Florida, United States - Lox_Sample_2.1 | ecosystem: Environmental > Terrestrial > Soil > Wetlands | place: USA...
TGAATCCATACCAGCACCGGCAGCCTGGCCGAGCCGAGGTCCGGGGTGTACACGTTCAGATTGAGGAAATCGTCGCCCGGAATGATCAGTTCCTGGAAGAGTCCGGCCCCAGGCGGTGCCTGGGGCGCGGACGGTCCGTACGTGAGAGCGTCCCGTATCCCGGTCCACGGGTCAACTGGCACCGGTGTCTGGTAACGGAGTTCATCGAGCGGCGGCTTCGCGTAGGGGATGCCGAGGAACGTGTGCGTGCCGTCCGGGCGGATCTCGCCGCGGACGCCGCCGCTCTTCGTCCAGACGATGGTCACCATCCGGTCTCTCCGACCTTCATCGCCTTAGTTAGATCCGTCAGCTCGAGCCTTTTGCCACGGAAGCGACGAGTGCGTCGAAGGCCTTCAAGGCGGCGCCCGTCGGGCATATCGGCTGGTCGCTTGAGGGCACGAAGTTTCCTTTCCCGTCGATCTTCCAAACGAAGTTGCAGCTGAGGACGGTGGGCTTGCCGCGGGCAAAGGTCAGCGGCTGGACGAGGCCGCCAAGGGTCTCGCCTTTGAGTGAGTAGAGGCCGGTCGTTACGGACGATGCCGTTACTGGGCCCTTCTCCCGAGTTGCAGCGGCACCAATCAACTGCCCGCCGATCCACGCGGCGTCAGTGATTGCATTGTCCAGGCCAGTCCCGACAATTCCTGGGGCATACTTCTTCAGGGCATTCCGGTAGGCAGCCTCTGCCGGAGTCGATGACGCAAAGTACGGAAGGTTGTTGTCTATGACCGGGTCGTTGAAGAAGGCTGGGTCTGTGTGCCAGTACGGTGCGGCGGTGCCAGCAGTCAGGACCTGCGGGATACGTAGGCCCTGCTGGTAGCATGTATCAGCGATGCGCTTTGCGGCAGCCGACGCGAACCCCGGGTACCAGCTGTTGACGTGCGCGTTACTAAGATCCTGACAGTACGCGGTGTAATCCGGAGCGCTTGATGAGGCCGAGACGTCAACCGGGACAGAGAGTCCGATTGTAGCGCCGATACTCTTCAATAGCTCGCCAGACGTCGCACAGGAAGGGTCCTCGGCACAGTATACATAACCGAATTTCGGGCCGAACGACTTCGCGGCAGCGGCGAAAGCATAGACAGCTTGAAGGCTGGACGCCTGAATCGGGAAGGCGTCGGCATCCGTCAGCGGCGTCACATAACCGATGGATCCGGCTACGATGACTGGTACGCCCTGCTGGGCTGCGTACGGCAGCCAGGTGGCGTCGTCGGGCGCTCCGTCCCCGTCGACGATGGCTACCACGTGATCCTGCTGGATCAGCGTTTTGGCGTAGCCGAGGCCAGGCTCAGTTCCGACTGCGCTGTCCATGGAGATCACGTGGACATGGCTTCCGTTGAGACCCCCGGCCGCATTGACCGTGTCCGCCCAGGCGTTCAGGGCCGTCGGCTCTCCCGCTGTGGTGGAGGCGAGAGCGCCTGAGAAGGGGCCAATTTGGCCGATATTGATGGTGGCGCCGGCCGCGGCGGCTGTAGAAGAACTCCCGTCGGCCGAGCTGGAACTCCCGCCGGCCGAGCTGCACCCGCTGATGATTCCGAGCAGCAGAACTACTGCGCAGGAAGTCAGCACAACGGATTTCCTTCGTGATCTCGGGCGGCTCCGCCCAAGTCCCGTGCTAGCCGTTCTTCGGCCTTTCGCTGTCTTATGCATTAACAGCCCCTTTCGGCAATGTGCAGCGGACCTCGACTTTGATGATGGGTATGAACAATTCTGACCTCCGGCTGCTTACCGCCTGGCGGCAGTTCGCGGGCCGGGCGGCGGCTCGACTAGGCCTTGCGCGCAGAGATCAATAGCGTGGGCGGTCTCCCGCGGCCGGCTAATGAAGGGCGAATGCGAGGCATCGATACCGATGCAAGTGCTGAGTCCCCGCCGGCGCAGAACGTCTGCGACCAATGGCGCCGGGTGGCCGCGGTCGTCAGTGCAGAGGATAAAGCTCGCAGGGATGTTGTGCTTCCAGAAGTTCGGGAGGCGGATCGGCGCCGTGAGGGGTGCGATTGGCTGCGGCGACAGGTGCTCAAACGCCCATCTCTGGTCATCATCCGTACAGTCGTGATAGAGAAGCTCGCATGCGCCGGGGAAGCTGTGAAACGCCATGCACGGGCCGTTGATCCCCGATTCGACGGTTTCGATGTACTGGTCAATTCCCGGAACCGTCCCCCCGCCGGGGAAGGTGTCCAGCATAGACTTTCCCTCGACCGGCAGGCCGGCGGCGAGGAAAATCATTCGGCTAACCTTTGCCGGCACCGCGTCGGCGCCAAGCGTCATAACGTATCCGCCCATGGAGTGGCCCACCAGTACGTCGCCCTCCTCGATCACTTCGGCGGCAGCCTGCCGATAGGACCCGACGGTCGCCCGCTCGTTCTGTCGCAAGCCGTGACCGGGCAGGTCGACCGCTACTGCTTCATGGCCGAGCGCCTCCAGTTCCGGAACCAGCTTCTCCCAGCACCAGGCTCCGTGCCATGCTCCGTGAATCAGGACGAACCGCATGTCTATCCTCCGGGCTTAAGCGGGGGTGGGCCCTTAGCGGGTTACGCCAGCGGTCTGCTTGATAATGGACGCGAGGACACTCGGCGGAGCGCAGACGGGGGACGCGCCGTGCGACGTGACGAAAGTGCCGCTATTGCCGACATCCCAGACGAAATAGCACGTCAGCCAGGTGGGCTCGCCGCGCACGTACGTGAGTGGCTGCGTCAGGCCGCCAAGGGTCTCGCCATTGAGCGCATAGAGCCCAGCTGTCAGCGATGCGCTCGTCAGTGCGCCTGTAACGTGCGCGCCTGCTGCGGACAGCAGCTGTCCGGAAAGCCAGGCGTTGAGGCTTACGTCGTTATCCTCAGTCGTACCGATGACGCTGGAAGCGAACTTGGTCAGCGCGCTTCGGTACGCCTTTTCCGCGGGAGTTGAGTTGGCAAAGTACGGGCCAACCTCATCGATGACCGGTGACCCCCTGAACGCGGCGTCCGTCGCCCAGGTCGGGTCAGCCTGCCCGGCGATCAGAATCTGGTGCGCCCGCAGTCCCTGCGCGTAGCAGGTATCGGCAACCTTGTCCGCAGCGCTGGCCATTCCGAGGTAGTAGGTGTCTACGTCGGTGTCCTTCAGGTCCTGGCAGGCGAAAGTGAAGTCAGGGGCGGCGATGGACGCCTTGACATCGGCCGCGACGCTGACACCGCCGACCAGCGAGCCGACCGATTTCAGGGCCGTAACGGTGGCGGCACATACGGGTGATTCGGCGCAGTACACAGTGCCGAATTTCGGGCCGTACGACTTGGCCTGGTTCATGATGGCGTAATAAGTAAGCTGCACGGGGCTGGCGATCGGAAATACGTTCGGGGAAGTCAAGGCATCCGGTGAAGCCATCGACTGGCCGCCGACTGATATGACCGGAATGTCCTGTGACTTAGCGTATGGCAGCCATGTGGAATCGTCGGGTGGAGTGTCGAAATCGACGATAGCCACGACGTGATCCTGGTCAATCAGTTCCTTGGCGTCGGCGAGACCAGGTTCAACCCCGACCGCCGTGTCTTCAGTAATGATATGGACGGAGTGTCCCGCCAGCCCCCCGGACGCATTGACGGTTGACGCCCACGCATTGAGCAGCTTCGGCGCACCGCCCTGAATCGAGGCGAACGTGCCAGAAAATGCCCCTAGAATCCCCACGTTCACGCTGCCCGCGCCGGAGGTGCCGGAGGCCGAGGTCCCCGACACCGCGGTCGGACTGGTGGCCGAGGAACTGCATGCAGTTGCCAATGTCACGGTCAGCGCGGCGGTCACTGCCAGACTGCCCGCTCTCAGTGCAGCCACTCTGCTGCGCCTCATCAGTTTCCCCTTCCGGCCCTCTGCCTGATCGTTTCAACCGACCATAGATCGACCAAAACCTTGAGTCAATAGTTCTCATCATCAATAATCAGACCAAAATTCGAGCCTCTGGAGCACCTTCGGCCCCGTGGGGCCGTGGAGGCCGCCCTCCCCGCGAGCGGACTGGTTCAGCGGCCGGCCCGGCGCAGGATTCGCCGGGCCATCGCGTACATCGGGCCGTCGACCATCTGGCCCTCGAACGTCGCGACGCCCTGGCCGTCGCTCACATGCTCGAGCAGTCGCCGCGCCCGGGCCAGGGCCTGCGCGCTCGGCCTGTACGCGTCGCGGATCACCGGCACCTGGAGCGGGTGGACGGCCATCGTCGCGTCGAATCCGCTCGCGACCGCGTCGTCGCATTCCGCGCGGAGGCCGGAAACGTCCTCGATGTCGGCGTGGATCGCGTCGATGGCGAGAAGCCCGTGCGCTTTCGCGGCTAGCAGCGTCCGGGACCTGACCTCCCGCACGACGTCACGGTAGCGGTCGTCCGCGCGCCTGCTCGAAGTTCCGCCGAGCCCCGCGACCAGGTCCTCGGCCCCCCAGGCCAGTCCGGCCAGGACGGGCGACGCGGCGATCTCCGGCAGGCAGTGAGCGCCAACAGGCGACTCGATGATCGCGATAACCGGCACGTCCCCGAGCACGTCCCCAAGTCCGTCGAGCTGGGCGGCCGTCTCGGTTTTCGCCAGCATCACCCGGATGCCCGGCATGTTCCGCACCGCGGCCAGGTCTGCCTCGTGCGCGGCGGTGCCGGCGCCGCTGATCCTGACCACGCAGCGGTGGGCGTCGATCCGGGCAGCGGCGACGGCCGTTCGGGCCGCCTGCTTGCGCCCGGGCGGCACCGCGTCCTCCAGGTCGAGGATGACGACGTCCGCCCGGTCGAACGCCTTGGAGAACCGGTCCGGGCGGTCTCCCGGGCAGAACAGCCACGCCGGTCCCGGTTCCCAGGTCGGAGCGGGCTTCACCGCGGCTGCATCCGGACGAGCGCGTGGCGGCGCGCGCGCGCCACCACGGTGCCATGCTGGTTGCGGCCGACATGCGCCAGGGCGACGACGCCCTCGCCCGGCCTGCTGCGCGAGGGACGGCACTCGCCGACCAGGGTCTCGGCATACAGGGTGTCGCCGTGGAACATCGGGCTGGGGAACTCCACGTCGGAGAAGCCCAGGTTCGCGATCAGGGTGCCCTGGGTCAGCTGGCTGACCGACAGCCCGATCAGTGTCGACAAGGTGAACAGGGAATTGACGAGCCGGGCGTTGAACGGCGGCCGGCTGTCGCTGTCGGCGGCGTCGAGGTGCAGCGGCTGCGTGTTCATCGTCAGCGTCGTGAACAGGACGTTGTCCGTCTCGGTGACGGTGCGGCCCGGGCGGTGCAGGTACCGGACCCCGGGCTCGAACTCCTCGAACCACAGGCCTCGCTGAACGATCTCCCGAGCCGACCGACCCGGCGGCGTCTCCTCGCTCATGCCGCGTGACCGTTCCCCAGCGCGACGCCGGTAACCGCCTGGACGTTCTCGCGGGTGACGCCGGGGGCGAGCGCGACCACCTCCAGGCCTGCCGCGGTGACGTCGATGACCGCAAGGTCGGTGACGATCCGGTTCACCACGCGCCGCCCGGTGTAGGGCAGCGTGCATTCCGGCAGGAACTTGCGGCTGCCGTCCCGTGCCGTATGCGCCATCATCACGATCACCCGCCTGGCACCGCTGACGAGGTCCATGGCACCGCCCATACCCTTGACGATTTTCCCCGGGATCATCCAGTTCGCCAGGTCACCGCGGGCCGATACCTGCATGCCGCCGAGCACTGCGATGTCGACCTTGCCGCTGCGGATCATGGCGAAACTGGTGGCGGAGTCGAAGAACGCCCCTCCTGGGCGGACGGTCACCGTCTCCTTGCCGGCGTTGATGAGGTCGGGGTCGACCTCATCGGCGCGCGGGTAGGGCCCTACTCCGAGGATGCCGTTCTCGGAGTGAATCATTACCCCGCATCCGGGCGGAATGTGGTTGGAAACCAGTGTCGGAAGCCCGATGCCGAGGTTCACGTAGCTGCCGTCCGGCAGTTCGGCCGCCACCCGCGCTGCCATTTCGTCTGGGGTCCAGCCGCTCACTGGCGCACCGTCCGCTTCTCGATCTGCTTGTCGCCGGCCTGGTCCGGGGTGAGGGCGAACACACGGTGGACGAAGATCCCGGGCAGGTGCACCTGGTCCGCGGGGATCTGCCCGGCCGGCACTACCTGCTCGGCCTCGACGATCGTGGTCCGGCCCGCCATCGCTGCGTTCGGGTTGAAGTTGCGCGCAGCAGCGTGGAAGACGAGGTTGCCCACGGTATCCGCCACGGCCGCTCTGACCAGCGCGTAGTCGGTGACGATGGCATGCTCGAGCACCTGCGGGCGGCCGTCGATTTCACGCACTTCCTTGGCCGGGGAGGCCAGCGCCACCTCGCCGTCAGGGCCGTAGCGCCACGGCAGTCCGCCGTCGGCTACCTGGGTGCCTACACCGGTGGGGGTATAGAAGGCTCCGATCCCGGAGCCGCCCGCCTGTAGCCTCTCAGCCAGCGTGCCCTGCGGGGTCAGCTCGACTTCAAGTTCACCGGCCAGGTACCGCCGCTCGAACTCCCGGTTCTCGCCCACGTACGACGCGGTGATCCGGGCGATGCGGCCCTTTTCCAGAAAGGCCCCCAGGCCGGTCCCGTCGGTGCCGCAGTTGTTCGACACGATCGACAGGCCGGTCACACCGCTTGCGAGGAGGGCGTCAAGCAGTATCCACGGGATGCCGCAAAGCCCGAAGCCGCCGACGGCGATGCTCGCGCGGTCGGGGATGCCGGCGACCGCCGCGGCAGCGCCGGGGACTGTCTTGTCCACTCGTAACTCCGTTCGCTGGCTGCGCTTGCGGGCGAGGGCGCGCTCGAGTGCTTCTCGGTGCTCGGGTGCGGCGATCGCGATGAGGCGGGCCGCTCGCTTCTCGATGGGGATGCCGGTGAGGCGTGCTACCCCGTGTTCGGTCACGACGACATCCACGTCGGCCCGGCCGGTGGTGACCACTCCCCCGTCAAGCGCGGCGACGATCGTCGAGTGACCGCTTACACTCGACCGAAGCGCGATGATCGAGCCGGATCCCGTCGACGCCGCAGCCCGGCTGAAGTCGGCCTGACCTCCTATCCCGCCGAGGTGGCGGCCCCGGCTCATCTCCGCATTGACCTGGCCGGTGAGGTCGACCTGCAAGGCGGAGTTGACGGCCACCAGGCTGCGCAGCCTGGCGAGCACCGCCGGGGCGTGGGTGTAACTCGCGGGCCGGAACTCGGCTGGCAGGCCGGATACCCGGCTGTAGAGCTCGGCGGTGCCGAGGGCCCCTCCGGTCACGATAAGGCCCGGGTCGATCTCCTTGCGGGTGCCGGTGATGACCCCCTTGTCCACTAGGCGCAGCACCGGGTCCGAGATGATGCCAGAGTGGACGCCGAGATCTGCGTGACCGGAGAGCGCCTCGAGTACGGCGGTCGGCAGGAGCCCGACACCGACCTGGACGGTGGCGCCGTTCATGATGAGCCCTGCGATGTTCCGGGCGATGGCGCGGTCGGTGTCGTCGGGTACCCGGTCCGGCGCTTCCAGCAGGGGCCGGTCCGAGTGGACGACGGCGCTGAAGCGCCGCAGCGGGATGCGGGGGCTGCCGGCTGTCGGCGGCATGCGCTCGTTGATCTCAGCGATGAGCACCGGGGTGTGCTCGATTGCGTCGGCGACGTAATCGACCCCGATGCCAAGCGAGCAGTACCCTGCGCTGTCCGGCGGTGAGACCTGGACGAGCCCGACATCCTGCGGCAGCCTGCCGCTGGCGAACAGCCGGGGCAGCGCGGAGTAGTGGCATGGCACGATCTGCAGGCGGCCGCGGCCGAGGCTGCGCAGCGCTCCGAGAGCGCCGTAGGACACCAGCGTCACGCCGGCTGGCAGCGCCGTGGTAAGCCGCTGGTCCCACGACATCCCGGTGAAGGCGTGCACCGGGCCCAGCAGGTCCGCCTGGTCGAGCAGGGAGTGCACGAGCGGAGTGGGCTCGGCGCTGGCCTGGCTCCACCAGATCCCTGTGCCCGGCCGCACGAACGGCGAGAGATCAATCATCGGCGGTCTTAAGGGCGGCGACCGGCATCAGTAGCTTCTCGGCAATCCGAGCACGTGCTCGCCCAGGTAGTTGAGGACCATTTCCTGGCTGATTGGGGCGATGCGAGTGAGACGGGCTTCCCGGAAGTACCGGGCGACGTGATATTCCTCCGCATAGCCCATGCCCCCGTGCACCTGGAGCGCCCGGTCGGCCGCGGTGAATCCTGCGTCGGCGCAGAGGTACTTCGCCGTGTTCGCCTCGCGAGCGCACGGAAGGCCGTGGTCGTACAGCCAGGTCGCCTTGCGCAGCACCAGTTCGGCCGCGTCCAGTCGCGCCAGCGAGTCGGCGAGCGGGAACTGCAGGCCCTGGTTCATGCCGATGGGACGCCCGAAGACCTCGCGCTCGGCGGCGTAGCGGACCGCGCGGCGCAGCGCGGCCCGGCCGAGGCCGAGCGCCTCCGATGCGACCAGCATGCGCTCGGGGTTCAGGCCGTCGAGGAGGTACCGGAAGCCGTTGCCTTCCTCGCCGACCCGGTCGGCCTCGCTGACGACCAGGTCGTCGATGAAGAGCTCGTTGGATGACACCGCGTTGCGGCCCATCTTCTTGATGGGGCGGATGTCGACGTGACTGCGGTCCAGGTCGGTGAGGAACAGCGTCATGCCGTCGGTCTTCCTGCTGGCATCCTCGATCTTCGTGGTGCGGGTGAGGAGCAGGATCTTCTCCGACTCGGCGGCCTTGGAGATCCACACCTTGCGGCCGTTGACGACGTAGCGGTCGCCATCCTTCCGGGCGAAGGTGGTGATCCGCGTGGTGTCGAGCCCCGCACCAGGCTCGGTGACGCCGAAGCAGACGTGCAGGTCGCCGCTTGCGATGCGCGGGAGCACGCGGGCCTTGAGGTCGGCCGAGCCGTGCACGACCACCGGGTGCATGCCGAAGATCGACAGGTGCATCGAGCTCGCGCCGTTCATCCCGGCGCCCGAGGCGGCCACTTCCTCAAGGAGCAGCGATGCCTCGGTGATGCCGAGGCCGTGGCCGCCGTATTCCTCGGGGATCGTGATGCCCAGCCAGCCGGCTTTCGCGAAGGCGGTGTAGAACTCGCCGGGGAATTCGTGTCCCTCATCGCGCTGCATCCAGTACTGGTCATCGAACTTGCCGGCCAGTTCGGCCACGGCGGCGCGGATCGTGGTCTGATCCTCGCTCAGGTCGAAGTCCAAGGCGCACCCCAAAGTGTTCACAGGCATGTATGCGGAGAGCCCCGGGATTCCGGGACCCTCCGCGTGTTCATCAGTGACGGCGAGGTGGCCCGGCCAGTCAGTCGAGCCTCGGGAACTCGACGAGGTAGACCTCGATCCCGCCGTCTCCCGAGATGGTGCCCTCGTCCTCGCGCGGGCTGAATACGGCGGTCAGCTCCGGTGCTGGCGTTCCGTCGACGACGAGGCCAGCGCTCAGCGTCCAGGCGAGCTGCGCGCGGTCCGCGGCCGTCGTATAAGCTCCGCCGGAGAAGCGCAGCACCGAGATCCGGGTGTCCCCGTTCGGCCCCGGCTGGTCCCAGAAGGTGCCGAGGCGCTTGAGGTCCACGCCGGGCGCGTACGGGAAGTACTCGAACGCGGGCGGGTGCATGAGGACCGCCGAGTCATAGCCGGCGGGCCGGAAGACCAGCTCCTTGCCCGCGTGCATGCGGTACTGCTCCTGGTAGATCGCCTCGACGCCGTCACGGACGCGGGTCTGCCCGGTGGCCGGGTCGATGTCGGTGTAGGTGCCGTCGGCGATCGTGCCGTGCTCCTTGAGCCGCTCGACGGCCTCGGCACGGTACGCCTCCCAGACCGGCCCCTTCTGGTGCTCGCCGTTGAAGCCGTACTGGAGCGCGATGCTGGTGCAGTTGGACTTGCTCTGCGGGCCGTAGTAGGCCATCCGCGGGAAGTACCCGAGGTCCCCCTCGGGGATGTCCTGGCCGGGCGCGTAATTCGCCGAGCCCTGCTCGATGAAGCGTAGCTGCGCGAACGTGTGCCGGTGGCGCGGGGTCTCGAAGGGCGCCGACTCGTCGTGGAACACGTTCCGCAGGAAGACGAAGTTGAGGCCGTCCGGCTCGTCCTGGGTGAACAGGCGCCTGCCGGCGTAGGTACCGGTCCTGGTCGACCGGCCGTCGGCGTTCGCTTCGTACTGACCGAGTTTCGCTGCGCTTACGACCTTCATGCCGATCCTCCTGATCGATCCTGGCCTGCATCCGGGCCGCGCCGACGCGGTGGATCATGGATGCCGACTATTGCCTGATAATATCATCGGACCAAAACGTTTGTATAGATTGGTCCGATCTTTAGAAGAAGAACTTCGCCGCGTCGCTCTCAGTGCGCGGGACGGAGCAGGGCGAGGATCTCCTCCGTCGTGCCGGTCTCTCCAAGCCGGGGGAAGACGGTGGCGATGGTCTGCTCGTGGCGCTCGAGGCTGATGTCCGTCATGGCATCAACCGCCATCGTGACGTGGAATCCGAGCTCGAAGGCCTGGCGCGCCGTCGAGTCTGCGGCGCCGCCGGTGGCTACGCCTGCGAGGACCACCTGGGTGACGTCGCGGTCCCTGAGCATGTCCTCGAGCCCGGTTCGCGCGAAGGCACCGGAGGACTTCTTTGTCACCCGGAGGTCTGCCGGGTGCTGGTCGAGCTCGGGGACGAGCTCGGCCCACTCCGGGGTGATCTCGAAGGCATGCCGGGGGACTTGTGTCCGGCCGGGCGGCACGTCGTCAACGACCACGAGCACGACGGGCAGGTCTGCCCGCCTGAAGGCATCGGACAGCGCGTTGGCCCTTTTCACGATCTCGTCTACGGGGTGGACCAGGGGAAGCTGGAGGTTGCCTCTTTGCAGGTCGAGGACGAGCAATGCCGTCGTGGGGTCCAGGGCGGTGACAGCCATGAGAATCTCTCCTTCGAGACGGGTATGCCGGGGTAGAAGGGGCCGCCACTAGAAAATCGGCGGCTCGCCGGCCGGCTTCCCGTAGCCGGTAGCGAGGAAATCGAAGTCGCAGCCGGTGTCCGCCTGCTGGATGTGCTTGCTGAACAGCTCGCCGTAGCCGCGCTCGTAGCGCGGGGCGGGGGGAGCCCACTCGGTTCGCCGGCGTGCCAGTTCCTCGTCGGTGAGCTCTACGTCAAGGGACCGGCGCTGCACGTCGATGGTGATGATGTCGCCGGTCGCGATGAGCGCAAGCGGGCCGCCGACGAACGACTCGGGTGCGACGTGCAGGACGCAGGCGCCGTAGCTCGTGCCGCTCATCCGCGCGTCGGAGATGCGCAGCATGTCGCGGTATCCCTGCTTGACCAGCCGCTTCGGGATGGGCAGCATGCCCCACTCCGGCATGCCCGGGCCGCCAAGGGGACCCGCGTTGCGCAGCACGAGAACGTGGTCGGGCGTGACGTCGAGTTCCGGGTCCTCGACGGCGGCCTTCAGCGCGGTGTAGTCGTCGAAGACGAGCGCGGGGCCGGAATGCCGCAGGAAGCGCTGGTCCATCGCCGCCGGCTTCAGCACGCAGCCGTCCGGGGCGAGGTTGCCCCTGAGCACGGCAAGCGAGCCCTCCGCGTAGACGGGATCGCTCAGCGGGCGGATGACATCGTCATTGAACACTCTCGCGCCGGCCACGTTCTCGCCGACGGTCTTGCCTGTAACCGTGCGGCAGTCAAGGTCGAGCAGCTCGCGCATGCGCCGCATCAGCGCCGGCAGGCCGCCCGCGTAGTAGAAGTCCTCCATCAGGTACTTGTCGCCGACCGGGCGGACGTTGGCGATGACCGGCACTCGCCTGCTGTGCCGTTCGAAGTCGTCAAGGCCGACATCGTGCCCGGCGCGGCGGGCGAGCGCAATCAGGTGGATGATCGCGTTGGTCGAGCCGCCCATCGCCATGGTCACGGCGATCGCGTTGTCGAAGGCACCGCGGGACAAGATGGCGCCCGGCCGCAGGTCCTCGCGGACGAGCTCGACGATCCGGCGGCCCGATGCCGAGCACAGCCGGATGTGCCCGGAGTCGGCGGCGAGCACGGACGATCCCCCGGGCAGCGTCATGCCCAGTGCCTCGGTCGCTGCGGTCATCGTGGAGGCCGTGCCCATGGTCATGCAGGTGCCGTACGAGCGGGCGATGCCCTGCTCGATGCCGAGCCAGTCGCAGTCAGTGATGGCGCCGGCCCGCAGTTCGTCCCAGTATTTCCAGGTGTCGGAGCCGGAGCCGAGGACCTTGCCCTGCCAGTTGCCGCGCAGCATCGGCCCGGCCGGGATGTAGATCGCCGGCAGGTCCGCGCTGATCGCGCCGAGGAGCAGGCCCGGGGTGGTCTTGTCGCAGCCTCCCATCAGTACCACGCCGTCGACCGGGTGCGATCGCAGCAGCTCCTCCGTCTCCAGTGCCAGGAGGTTGCGGTAGAGCATGGGCGTCGGCTTCATCAGGCTCTCCGACAGCGAGAGAGCGGGCAGCTCGGCCGGCAGGCCGCCGGCCATCAGGATGCCGCGCTTGACGTCGTCGACGCGCTGCTTGAAGTGCGCGTGGCAGGGTTGAAGGTCTGACCAGGTGTTGAGTACGGCGATGATAGGGCGCCCCTGGAATTCCTCGGGTGCGTAGCCCATCTGCATCGCCCGTGACCGGTGGCCGAATGACCGCAGGTCGGGCGGGCCGAACCAGCGGGCCGACCGGAGCGGACTCGAGGGTTCCTGATCGCTCATCGCGTCGCCTTTCGCACGGCCGGCTCGTTAGCGGGATTCCAGGCTGTCTCGGGGATGGGCGTCAGCGGCCCGGCACCGCGGAACCATGAGACAAGGTTGTCGAGCACGAGCCGGCCCATCGCTGCCCGCGTCGGCACCGTCGCCGATCCGACATGCGGCAGCAGCACTACGTCGTCCCGGGCCAGCAGGCCTGGCGGCACATGCGGCTCGGCGGCGTAGACATCGAGTCCGGCCGCCGCGATGACGCCACGTTCAAGGGCGCTGACCAGGGCCGCCTCGTCTACCAGCGAGCCCCTGCTGACATTGACTAGGACCCCGCCGGAACCGAGAGCGGCCAGGACGCCGGCGTCGACCATACGGCTGGTGAGTTCTCCCCCGGGAGCGCACAGGACCAGAGTGTCAACGGCGGCGGCCAGGTCGCGGACACTCGGGTAGTACGGCAGGGGGATTTCAGGACGTCTGTGCGGCTGGTGGTAGGCGACGGCAATCCGCGCCGCCTCGAGCCGCCTGGCCACAGCCTGGCCGATCCGGCCCAGCCCGACGATGCCGACCGTCCGGCCGCGCAGCGACGGCGAGAGCGGGAACTGACCCGCCGTCCACGAGCCATCGCGGACGAACTGGTCGGCCTGCGGTATACGGCGCACGGTGGCGATCAGCAGTCCGAGCGCGAGGTCGGCGACCTCCTCGGTCAGCACGTCCGGCGTGTTGGTCACCGTAATGCCGCGTGCCCGGACGGCGGCGAGGTCGATGAGTTCGTAGCCGACGCCGAAGCTGGCGATGATCTCCACGTTGGGCACGCGGTCCAGGATCGCGGCGTCCAGGGGGACCTTCCCGCTGGTGGCGATGCCGCGGACGTGCGGACCGGACTGGCCGAGGAACTCAGCTAGTCCAGTCCGGTCCCAGGGCCCGTGGAAGTGCAGGCCGCAGCCCGGCGGCTCGCCGATGACGGGCAGCGGTGCCAGGACGAGGATGTCCGGACCGGTTTCGGTGGGCGTCATGCGGATCCGGCGCGCCCTCTTACTCGGCTGGTTCCGGTTCGAGCAGCGCGAACTCGTTCACGTGCCCGTTGAGGTTCGCCTCGCGGCCCGGGTCGGGCGGCAGCTCGATGCCGAAGTGACGCTTGAGGAGGTCCGCGATCAGATCGAAGCACGCTCCCCACCGGGTCAGCTGCATGGTCGCGAAGTTGATCTGGGTCGTGGCAACCTTCTCTTTGTAGTACCGGCACAGGCCGTAATCGAGAACAAGGTCCGCGATCGCGACGACCGGGGGCTCGATGTCCTCGACCCGGTACTTGACGCCGGTGCCGCTCATGTTGGCGGAAGACCCGCAGATGGGGTACACGTTGTCGTAGGCGAGGTCGGCGAGCTGGTCCTGGATCGGGCTGCCCTCGTTGAACGCTGTGCCGATCGTGCCGCGGGCGGTGCAGAGTTCGAGCAGTTCCGGGTCAAGCTTCTGGATGAGCGGGTGCTCGGGCCGGTACGGCGCGACGACGCCGAGCGGCAGGTCGTAGTCTTTCGTGACGCAGTCGATGATGTCCCATTCGCGCTGGCCGAGGACGAGGATCTCCCGCGCGCCGCGCTCCCCCATGAACATGCCGTTGCGCTTGTGCTTGCCCCGTGCCTTGGTCTCGTTGATCAGCTGGACGGCCTCCTTTGAGCCGCCCGCGATCCCGTAGCCCAGGCCGCTGGGGATGATCGCGATGCCTCCGCTCGTGAAGACCTCCCACAGCCGGCGCATGTCGCCGTCGATGTCCGGGCGGCCGTACGCGGGAGATGGCGTCGTCGTCATCGTTTCCTCCTGATGGTTGTGTCTGTATCGGGTAAGCAGATTGATCAGCCCGTCGGCGCGGGGATCCCGCGCGAGCGGATGAGGGAGACGCTCTCGGCGAACAGGGCGGGCGCGTCGTGGTCAAGCGGCAGCAGGTGGTAGCTATCGGCGTAGCGGACCCGGCGCACGGGCGCGGCGGTCAGGCCGGCGGCCACCCGGTCCGCGTCCGAGGCAGGCACGACGTGGTCGCCGGCGCTCGTTGCCACGATAACCGGCTGCTTGACCTGGCCGAGCTCGGCGAGGACGCCCGCGGCGGCCCGCCGCAGCGACGCGGCCGCGCGCAGTGGGATGCGGTCATAGCCGACGTCGTGCGTCCCTGGGTTGCTGACGTCGCTGACCGCGGCCGCCCGGGCCGAGCGCCGGATCACCGAGGCCAGGCCGAGCCACCGCGGTGTCCCCGCAACGGCTGATACCAGGGGGTTGACCAGTACCAGGCCGGCGACCTCGGCGCCGCGCGTCTCGGCCAGCCACAACGCGAGCAGCGCGCCGAGCGACAGACCCATCACGTAGGCCTCGTCGTGGTCGGCGCGCAGCTCTGCGAGTGCCGCGCCGGCGGCGGCGGACCAGTCGTCGAATCCGGTCTCGTTCAGGTCCCTCCACTGCGTCCCGTGTCCGGGGAGCCGGGGGATGCTGACTGTTGCGCCGGCTGCGGCCAGGGCCTCGCCCCATGCGCGAAGGGTGCTGGGCGACCCGCCGAAGCCGTGCAGCAGGAGGACCGCCGGGGCGGAACGGTCCGCATGGGCCGGACCGCCCGTCGAGCCTGAGCCGGGAGCGGCCGCCGTCGCCTCGCCTGCCGCCGTGGCTGCGGGGCCGATCCGGGCCGACCCGCTCGCGCAGCGCCGGGACAGGGCCTCGACGAACTCCGCCGTCATGCGCCGGACCACCGCGCCTGCCGCGCTCGCGATCGCCGACGCCATGCGGCCGGATACCACGACCTCGCCGGCTGCGGCAACGTCCGAGGACGTGCCCTCGTCACCCGGCGCGACGTCGAACGAGGCGGTCGCCGTGAATTTCGCGCCGCCCTGGCCGTCTTTCCCGCTGGCGGTCAGGGTGCCGCGCATGATCTCGGGCTCAAGGTCGAGCCTGAAGCGGCCCTTGAAGACGACTCGCATCGCACTGAACTTGACGGTCATCATGCCGTCGATGCTGCCGTCCTCGTGGGTCTCGCCCAGGGACGCGCCCTGCACGCACTCGGCGACCGCCGCAGGGTCGGAAAGCACGGCGTAGACCTCGGCCGGCGGTGCCGGCACGGTGAACTTCTCCCTGATCTCGATCATGCGGCTACGCGTCCTGGCCGTAGAACAGCCTCCGGAACGGCACGCTGATCACGTTGTCGGAGATCCGCACGTCGATGATCGTCGGCGCCGGGTCCGCGAGCCACTCCTCTGCCGCGGAGCGCACGTCGTCCAGCGTCGTGGCGAGTCTGCCGCGCCCGCCGAGGGCCCGCCCGACCTGGCCGAGGTCCGGTGTGCTGAGGAACGCCAGGGTTTCGTCGAGATCTGCGCCCTCGGCCCGCATCTGGTGCAGCTCGGCCCCCATGGCCTGGTCGTTCAGGGTCACGACGAGCAGGGGCAGCCGGTAGCGGACTGCGGTCTCGAACTCGGCCAGGTACATCAGCAGCGAGTGATCGCCCTCGACGAGCAGGGTCGGTTTGCCGCCCGAGGCGACGACCGCGCCGATGGCCGCGCTGAGCCCCTGGCCGATACTGCTGAAGAACTGGTTCGGCAGCAGCAGGTCACGCGGCTCGGTGAACAGCACGGTCGAAAATCCCGCGTTCTGGCCGCTGCCGAGCACAAGGCCGACGCCCGCGGGGAGCATCTTGTCGAGCAGCAGGCAAACCTCGCGCGGGTCGACCGTCCCTGGCTTGAGCTCGTAGGTCGTGGGATCGTTCAGCGCGTTCGCCAGGGCGACCTTCACATCCTCCGTGTGGTAGCCGGTTTCCCGGTGGCCGCGCCGCGCGAGCTCCGCGTTGATGGCGGCCAGCCCTGCCTTGGCATCGGTCTGCAGGTACAGCGCCGCATGCGCCCCGCCGCCCATCTCCACGTTCGGCGAGGTATCAAGCTGCAGGAAGGCCGCCTGCGGGAACAGGTACCCGGCCGCGATGGTGTGGTTGTTCAGCCCGGCGCCGACGCCGATCACCAGGTCGGCGTCCTGGAACAGCTCCAGGGCGGTCGCGGTGCCGTAGGTCCCGGAGATTCCCGCCTGGTAGGGGCTGTCGTTGAGCCAGTTCTTCGCCATCAGCGTGGTGGCGATCAGCGCGCCGGCCCGGTCGGCGAGCTCACGTACCTCCGCGTCTGCCCCTGATGCCATCGCGCCCCGCCCCACGAGTATCACCGGCTTGCGGCTGCCCGCGATCAGGTCCGCGGCAGCCGTCACGTCCTCAGGCACCGGCAGGACCCGGCGCGGCTGCAGGTACACGGCCGAGGGGACGTACTCCTCGATCGCGTCGTCGTCGACCGCCTGCTGCTGAACGTCGATCGGCGCGCTCAGCAGGATCGGGCGGGACTCGCTCTTGGCCAGGTAGAACGCCTTGCGCACGGCGTCGAGGGCGTCATCGCCGGAGTTGACCCGCACGAAGCCGGCCTCGATGGCGGCGGCGAAGCGCTCCTGGTCGATCCGCTGCACGAAGTCGTCGTCGCCGGTCGGCGACTCCCCCGCGAGCGTGACCACCGGGGTCCGGGAGCGGCTGGCGATCGTCATGGAGGTCGCCAGCTGCGTGACACCCGGGCCGCAGGTCGTGGTGCAGATGCCGACCTGGCCGCTCACCCGAGCGTATGCCTGCGCCATCGAGAGCGCCGCGCCCTCGTGCCGCACCTCAAGGGTCTCGATTCCCAGCTTGTGCATCCGGTCGATCCAGTGCAGGTTGCCGTTGCCCATCATGCCGAAGACGTGCCTGACCCCCTCGGCGGCGAACGCCCTGGCCAGTGCCTCGTAAACCTTCATTTGCCGTGCCTCACTGTGACGAGTTCCCTTGAGAAGGTCGGCCACCCGCGACGCCGGGCCCCCGTAACGGCCCCGCGTGGTGTGGCAGGTTGCCCCACACGCTATGACGCGCGGCACTATTGGTCAACCTTTTCATCATATTAACTATCAGGCCAAATAACTGCGGGCCATGGACCGCGCTAGCTGGCGGCGGGTGCCTCAGACTGCCTGAGGATCAGCTCGCTGTCCGGCAGTCCCATGAGCAGCACCTCGGTGACGGTGTCGGCGTGAAGTGCTGCCTTCTCACCGTTCTCGAGGTAGATGGTGGTGAGGTCGCCGTACTTGCCGTCCTCGACCGCGCCGGCGCCCGACAGGACCAGGTAGATGCCGCGCCCGGTGGCGGTGAGCTCGGCGCCAGGATCGAGCTTGTAGCGCCCGGCGCGGATCTTGCAGTGCGTGAAGGTGCCGAGCGCCTTCTCCGCAACGCCCGGTGTTCCCTCGACGGGAACCCACGGGTAGTTCGCCGTGTTCATGATGATCGGGGTGGTGTACTGCGGCGCCGGGTAGACGACATCGCGCTGGAACTTGTGCTCCCACAGCGCCTCGTAGCTGTCCTGGACCGCCTTGCCGGGCACACCGGGGTTACGCCTGTACAGGCCCTTCTCGAAGACTCCGGTCTTCTCCAGCGCGGCGAACGACTCTCCCAGCTGGTGCGGCTTGAAGTACCCCCACCCGCTGGGCCCGCCGAACTGCACGATCGCGATGGTCCTGGGTCCGCCGGCGTTCTCGGCGTAGTACGCCCCTTCCGGGAAGTAGCCCAGGGTGCCGGCGGGCATCTTGCCGCTCTGCTCATAATCGGCCTCGCCGTCGACGACGTAGCGCCACTGGTCGAAGTTGTGGTGGTGTGCGTTCGACCCGAAGCTGCTGTCGACGTAGGCGATTCGCATCGAGAAGTTGTCCGAGCGGCTCGGGTCGCCTTCGGCGACGTTGCGCGCAGTGTGGTGACCCTGACGGATCTGGAAGGGTCGCTCTTCGTTGGGACGGTCGTCCAGCGGGATGATTTCCATTTGCTGCCTCCTTGCAGTAGGTCGGGTATTGCTGGTTACTCCGGCGCTGGTTACTCAGGCACGGTGGCCGGGTCAAGCTTGATGTCGATCAGTAGCGGCCGGCCGCGCGCCGCGATCACGTCGCCGAGGCGGGCAAGGTCGGCCGCGGTCCTGACGGTGAACCCGGAACCTCCGAGCGACTCTGCGACCGGACCGAAGTCGGGCCAGTCGAACAAGCTGGTGGCGACGTCGAAGCCGTGCCCCCTGAGCTTGCGGTACTCCGCGCCGTAGGCGCCGTCGTTGCACACGACCACGATCAGGTCGATGCCGTGCCGCACGGCCGTGTTGAACTCGGCGAGGCCGCCGAGCATGAAAGACCCGTCACCCACGACGGCGACGACCGGGCCGTCGCGGAGCGCGGCACCGACGCCGATCGCCATCGGCAGCCCGTTGCCGACGGCACCGAAGCCGCGTCCCGCGTGGGCGAAGTGGCGTGCGCTCGGGACGGACAGGTTCTCGACCGCGTGCCGCACGAAGCGGCCGCCGTCGGTGACAACCGACCGGCTCGCGGGCAGCACCGCGTTCAGCGTGATCATCGCCTCGGCAGGGTCGACCGGCTCGTCGCCGGCAGCCGGGCTGGCCTCGGCCTTCGCCTGACCGCCCGCCAGGGAGTCACGGAACCCCGTGCCGGCGTAGCCTGCCTGGTCGAGCAGTCCCGTCACGGCCGCGGCGAAGGCCGCCGCGTCGGCGACGACCGGCGCGTCGGCGGGGTACTGGCCGCCGATGGACCGCGTGTCGATGTCGCAGTGGACGATCCGCTTGCCCTGGAAGTAAGGCCACCCTTCGCCGCCGCCCGTCAGCCGGCTGAGGCTGGCGCCGACGGCGACGACGCAGTCGCTCGCCATGATCGCCTCGACCGCCTGCGGCGTGGAGAAGGAGCCGAATACGCCAAGGTCGTGCTTGTCGTAACCGAACAGGCCCTTGGCCGGCAGCGTGGTGGCGAGCGGGGCACCGAGCACGTCACCCAGCCGCCGCAGCGCCTCGGGCGCCGTGCCTGAGGTGGCGCCCGAGCCGCCGAGCACGATCGGCCGCCGGGCACTCGCGATGATCCCGGCCGCCGCGTCCAGGGCGTCGGGGTCCGGGGGCACTGCCTGTCCCCGGACGAGCTCCGGCTTGCCGCCGGGCGTGTAGTCGGTGTCGGCGAAGTTGAGGCCGACGGGCAGCGCGAAGACCACCGGCCGGCGCTCGGCGAGGGCACGGCGCAGCGCGCGGACGAGATCGTCAGGCGCGGTCTTGGCCGAGCGCGCCTGCTCGTACGCGGCACCGGTCGGCGTCACGACCAGGGCCTGGTCGATATTCTGCGAGTGCCCGCGGACCGCGATGTCACCCGTCAGCACGACGACGGGCAGGCGCTCGCGCGCGGCAGAGATCAGCACGCCGAGCGCGTTGGCAAGACCAGGGCCCTGCGTGACGGTCGCGAGGCCGAGACCGCCGCTCGCCGAGGCGTAGCCCATGGCCATCAGGACGGCCCCGGCTTCGTTGGCCGTGGCGACGTACCGGCCGCCGTGCTCCCGTACGAAGCTGTCGACGATGAACATGTTGCCGTCGCCGGTGACCCCGAAGGCGGTCCTCACGCCATGGTCGGCGAGCACTGCGGCGAGCGCCGCGTGAACTTTACCCACGTCAGGCCTTTCGGTCATATGATCAGACTAATCTCGTAAATCTGAACTTGCAAGACTGGATTGTTAATCTTCGGGAGGGACGGGATCGAGGACCCGGTAACGGCTGTCGAAGTACAGGAGCGGCTCACCGGGCCCGTCCGCCTCTAGATGAAGCACCCGGCCGACCACGATCCTGTGGTCACCGCACGCGTACTCGCCCCATGGGGCGCAGTCGATCCGTGCCAGCGCGCCTTCGACGTGGACCGCGCCATCGGCCCCGGGCGTCCAGGCCACCCTCGACCACTTGTCGGGTGCCTTGGACGACAGGGTCCGGCTGTGCTCACGCTGGCGGGAGCTGAGGACGTTGATGCAGAAGGCGGGGGCGGACCGGATCCGCGGGTAGCTGGTAGACGTGAGCGAGACGCAGAACGCGACCAGCGGAGGGTCCAGCGAGACGCTGAAGAACGACTGGCAGGTGAAGCCGACCGGCTGGCCGCTGACCTGAGCGGCCACGACTGTGATCCCTGAGCAGAAGCGCGCGAGCACTGCGCGGAACGCCCCGGGGTCGACAGCGCGCGTCGCACCGTGAGGCAGCGGGCGGTCCTCGATAAGCCAGTCGATTGGCTCTGGCAATGTCACTGAACCACCATTCCTGCCGCGGCCTACTGCCGGACCCCGTGCCGTTTCAGCAGCGGCATCACGTCCCGCTCGAAACGGTCCAGGCCTTCGGAGAAGTTCATCCAGACGAGCGCCAGGCCGTCGATGCCGGCGTCGGCGAGTGCCGCGATCTGCTCGGCGACCCGGGACGCGGAGCCGACGAGCGGCATAGCCGGCGTCGATGCCATGGATTTCGCCAGGTGCGCCCGCAGGGCGGGCGCCATCTGCATGGCACCGCCCATGGTCCAGTCCATGGAGTTGCGCACGGCCTGTTCGTCGGCGAGATCCTGGTAGCGCCGCACCAGGGCACCCGCTTCGCGGTCGGTGTCGGCGCAGACGACGGCGGCCGACATCCAGACCTGAAGCTCGCGGCCGTAGGCTTCGGCGCGGTTCCGCACCTCCCGCGCCTGCGTGGCTGCGGCGTCCGTGGTGGCGGCGGAAACGAAC
>Ga0335072_10004310_pt1 | contig 21207 bp, 11 predicted proteins | sample Lox_Sample_21_FD_206725 | JGI IMG/M metagenome (GOLD analysis project Ga0335072, IMG submission 206725) | Soil microbial communities from Loxahatchee National Wildlife Refuge, Florida, United States - Lox_Sample_2.1 | ecosystem: Environmental > Terrestrial > Soil > Wetlands | place: USA...
ATGTGCTGAACCGAGTCGCGAACGCGTGGGCGTATGATAGGGACGCTGGCGTCGCGTAGCTAAGGCCGGGTTGCAGCGTCGTGTCGCTTGCATCAGCCAGCTGTGATACCGGCGTCAGAAGTGCCGTGGGGTTCGTGCCAAGGCCCAAGCGTGACCCTCGGAAGCCTGGTGCGCAAATCGAGATCACGCTCGCATTTGCGTCCTGGCGCCAAGTTAGGTTTATATCGGCCGTAATATTTCCCGCCGCAGGATTTGATTTCTCGATTCCAGCAAGGTATAGTTGTATAATATCGGTCAATTACCCAAGCCGTAGGGGTATCTTTGCAACCGATCGCATTCGACCCGGCCGAGCGCAGCGGCCAGCATGCGCTCTCAACCCTCAAGGTGACGCTGTTTGGCCACATGCGGGCCGAGGACGCTGCCGGGCGTTCTGTGCTGCCGCGCGGACGCAAGACCCGGGCGCTATTGGCCATGCTTGCCCTGTCGCCGCACGGGATGGTCGCGCGCGCGAGGGCTGCCGCCCTTCTGTGGAGTCTGCGCAACAAGGAGCAAGCCCACACCTCCCTGCGCCAGGCGGTGCACGAGCTGCAACAGGCGCTGCGGCCGGTCGATCCGCCCCTGCTGCGCGCCGACCGCCACCACCTCGTTCTGGCCGTCGCCGCGGTCTCCTCTGATGCCACGGGCCTGATGCATGCCGCACAGTCGGGTCCGGACGTTCTCGGCGTGTTCGCGCGTCCGTTGCTTGAGGATCTCCGGGACCTCGATCCCGCGTTCGACCGGTGGATCGAGGAACAAAGCGCGACACTCCGCCAGGCTGGTCGTGCGATTGGCGACGCCCTGCTGGCAGCCCAGACCGATCCCGCCGCCACGCTCCACATCGCAGCCCAGGTGCTGCGCATTGACGAGGCGCACGAGATGGCATGGCATGCTGCGATAGGCGCGCACCTTGCGCAGGGCGATCGGGCGGCGGCCCTGGCTGCTTATCAACGCTGTTGCGCCGCATTGGGACGCAAAGGAGACTGCGCCCCCTCCTCGGAGATCGAGCGGCTCGTCGTGCAGGTTCCCCGCCCGGTCCCCGGGTTGCCGGATTACCGCGCGCATGAGGTCCGTGCGGGACCGACCGGCCGCAATGGCCACGCGGAGGGCCTGGTGCGGCTTGGCGTATTTCCCCTGCGCTGGATCGAGCCTTCAACTGATGACGGTTTGGGTATCGCACTGGCCGAGGAGATCGTCACGGCCCTGGCGCAGTTCCGTTGGATGACCTGTATTGTGCATGTCGCGTCCTTGGCCGCGGATGCTCCGCCGGTGTTCCTCCAGACGGTCCTCAAGCTCGATTTCTTGCTCGATGGGACCATCCAGCGCAGCGGCAGCCGGATCCGGGTCATCGTCCAACTCAGCGATACGCGCGCCGGCGGAACGGTCGTCTGGGCACGCCGGTTCGACCGTGAGGTCGCCGACATCTTTTGCTTGCAGGACGAGATCGCAGCGGAGACGGCGGCGCAACTCGATACCGCTCTGCTGATCTGGGAGGGCGAGCGTGCCCGCGCCGGCCCGCTCGCCGATCCCGATGCGATTGGCCTGATGTTAGGCGCGATCCCCTCCATTTACCGGCTGGAGAGCGCGCGCTTTCGCAAGGCGGGCGAGCAGTTGGAAACCGCACTGTCGCTCGATCCCGCCAACGCCGCTGCCCATGCCTGGCTCGCGTATTGGCATCTGTTCTTAGTCGGCCAGGGATGGGCACCTGATTCGAACGCTGCGATCCGGCGGGCTGCCGAGTTGGCGGAACGGGCCGTCGGGCTGGATGCGCGTGATGCCCGCGCGGTGACACTGGCCGGGCATGTCCGCGGGTTCCTGGGCAAGCGTCCGGACGAGGCGCGGTCGCTGCACGACCGCGCGCTCGCGCTCAATCCCAATCTGCCGCTGGCTTGGTGCTTCTCTGGCCTGGCGCACAGCTATCTGGGAGACCACGCGGAAGCGATCCGTCGCATCGACCATGCGCAACGGCTCGCGCCGCATGATCCGCACGCGTTCTTCTTCGATACCGCGCGGATCATGCCGCACCTGTTGCGGCGAGAATTCGCGGCGGCCGTGTCGGTCGGCCGCCAGGCGATTGCCCTGAACCCCGGGTTTTCTTCGGCCTATAAGGGGGTGCTGTCCGCGCTGGGCCATCTGGGAAGAACAGAGGACGCCGCAGCGTTGCGCGAGCGTTTGCTCGAACTGGAGCCCGGGTTCAGCGTACAGGATGCTACGATACGCTCGCCCATGGTGCAGAAGGACGATCTGGCTCTTTACGCGGATGGGCTGCGCAGGGCTGGGTTACCTGAGGGATGAGCGGGGAAGCGCATGGGCATGCGCGCGGAATGGACGGTACGATCTCACGCCTGCCTCTCATAACCCCTCCCCTGTTCTCCTCCCGCGATAACGCCAGTGCCCACCTCCGGCAGGCGCGCGGGTTTGCCGAACAACCAGCCTTGGCCGTAAGCGCAACCTGGCTGCTCCATCAGTCGCGCCAGGGCCGGGGTTTCGACTCCCTCCGCGATCGTCTGGGCGCCCACGGACCGTGACAGGGCCAGCATCGAAGGGCAGTGGGAAATCTTTCGACACCAGCCGACATTTGCCAAATGCGCGTTGCCGGCGCTTGGCTCGCGTGGCAGCCTGGACTCCTGCGGCCTGGATCGGAACGCGTTGGCAGTTGCATGGGCTGCGCGCAACGTCCAGGCGGCAGCAACCAGGGAGGCCCAAGGTGGCGCAGGTGCCGTTCTCCGCGGCCGAGGCTGCACTCGAAAATCAGCGCTTCGGCCGTTTGCAATTTCGTGTCGCGGCGTTGTGCACGCTGGTGCAGATCTGCGACGGCTATGACGTGAACTCGGTCGGGTGGTCGGTGCCGTCCCTGATCCGCGCGTGGCACTTGCCGCCGCCAATGTTCACGCACGCATTCATGTGGTCGAGCATCGGCATCCTGGCCGGCGCGTTGTCGGCCGGGCCGATTGGCGACCGGGTCGGACGGCGCCCAACATTGCTTGCCAGCCTGACGATCTTTGGCCTGGCATCCTTGCTCAGTGCGGCGTCGAACACGCTCGACGTGCTGAGCCTGTCGCGGTTCTTCACCGGGCTTGGCATTGGCGGCGGGTTCTCCATCGCCGCGGCCCTGGCTGGAGACTATGCGCCGCGGCGGCTGCGGGCGACGGTCATCATGGCGACGTTCACCGGCGCGCCGCTGGGCGGGTTCCTGGGTGGGTTGGTTGTGGCGCCGCTGCTGGCGCCACTCGGATGGCGGATGATCTTCGTACTGGGAGGAGCGATCCCGCTTCTGCTGCTTCCGGCGATGGCGCTGTGGCTGCCGGAATCGCCGCACTTCCTGGCCGCGCGACAACGCCTGTCGCCGCGGCATGGCGCCATGCTCCATCGGCTGGGAATTGATCCCGGGCAGAGCACCCCGACCGATCTCGCGCAAGGCAACCCGGTTCGGATGCTGTTCAGCCAGGGCTATGCGCTGCAAACCGTGCTGCTGTGGGTCATCTTCTTTTGCAGCCTGCTAAATCTGTTCTTGTTCGCCTATTGGTTGCCGACGGTCCTGAACCTGATCGGACTTACGCCGGGCGAGGCGGTACTCGCGTCCAGCCTGCAAAACTTCGGCGCGTTGTTCGCCGCGTTGTATCTCGGGCTGGCGGTGGATCGCTTTGGCCCCGAGCGCACGCTGGGGCTGCATTATGCGGCGGGTGCGTTGTTCATTGGGGCGATCGCGTTAGTGACGATGCCCTACGTCCTGCTGATGACGATGTGCTTCCTGGCCGGCCTGACGATCATCGGCAGCCAGACCGGCGCGAACGGCACTTGCGGCAAGCTGTACCCGGCGCGCATGCGCGCGAGTGGCCTGGGGTGGGCGCTGGGAATCGGGCGGTTGGGCGGCGTTGCCGCGCCGTTGCTGGGTGGGTGGCTGCTGGCGATGGGATTGCCGCCAGCGCGCATCTTTCTGAGTTCCTGCGTGTTCGCGCTGATCGCCGCGCTTGCCACGGCATTGCTGGCGTGGCGCGGAGCGCACATGCCGGTGGCGGGAGCCGCAGAGGCAGAGGAAGCAGCGTCCTAAGGCGATGGATGTTCCTTGGGGGAGAGGACCGGGATGCCAATCATTCGCAGCGTCATCACCGGCGGCAGCGTGCTGCTGCCGAATGAGACCGTCGCGTGCCACGTTGATATACTGCTGGAGGGCGACACTATAACTGCCATCGTACCGCCCGGCACCGCGCTCGACGCACAGTCCATCGATGCCGCCAACCGACTGATCATTCCCGGCCTGATCAACGCCCACACCCATGGGCATGGCGGGTTGGGGAAAGGCGTCGGCGACCGCTGGTCGTTGGAGCTGCTGCTGAACGCCGGGCCATGGATCAACGGCAACCGCACCGCCGACGACCGCTATCTTTCCACTCTGCTCTCGGCTGTGGAGATGGTGCGCAAGGGCTGCACCGCCTGCTACGACCTCTCCGCCATGCTGCCGGTGCCGACGGTGGAGAGTCTGGAAAGTACGGCACAAGCCTATGCGGATGTCGGCATCCGCGCGGTGATCGCACCGATGATCGCGGACCGAAGTTTCTATCAGGCGATTCCAGGCTTGCTCGACGCCTTTCCGCCGGAGCTGCGCGCGTTGGCGGCGAGCATGCGCACGGCGTCGACGGACGCTATTCTCACGCCAATCGATGATGCCGCGTCGGCATGGGCATTCTCGCGCGACACCATCCGGCTTGGAATCGCGCCGACCATACCGCTGCATTGCTCTGACGAATTCATGGAAGCATGCCGGGACATGGCGATGAAATTCGACATGCCATTGCAGACGCATTTGGCGGAATCGCCGGTGCAACGCGAAGCGGCGCGGCGCCGATATGGCATGACGTTGACAGCGCATCTGGACCAGCTCGGGTTGGTAGGACCGGGATTCAGCGGTGCGCATGCGGTCTGGATCGACGATGCGGAGATCGAATTGCTGGCGCGGCAGGGGGCGACGCTTGCTCACAATCCGGGTTCTAATTTGCGGCTTGGCAACGGCATCGCGGATATGCGGCGCGCCGTTGCCGGTGGCGTGACGGTGGGTGTTGGCACGGACGGCTCTTCCTCGGCTGATAACCAGAACATGTTCGAGGCGATCCGCCTGGCGGCCTTCGTATCGCGCGTGTTCGACCGGGCGCCGGCCGACTGGATCGGGGCCGCGGAGGCGCTGCGCATGGCCACCGAAGGTAGCGCCGCGGTGCTGGGGATGGCCGACCGGATCGGCAGGATCTCGCCTGGATACAAGGCAGACCTGACGTTCCTCGATCTGCATCATGTCAATCTGGTGCCGCTGAACAATGCAGTGCAGCAGTTGGTGAATGGCGAGGACGGGATGGCAGTGCGCGACGTGATGGTGGGCGGGCAGTTTGTCCTGCGCGATGGCGTGCTACCCGGCCTGGACTGGTCCAGGATTGTCAGCCGTGCGGCGGAGGCTGCGGCGCGGCTGACGGAGGCGAATGCCGCGATGCGCGAAGCAACCGAGCGCCTGGCGCCGGTGGTCGATCATTTCTGTCTCGGCCTTGCCCGTTGCGCGCACGATCTGCCGCGGAAGCTGCTCATATAGCGCCAAGATGGCATGGCCGGCTGCCGGAACTCCAACCGTGGACACTCGATACTGGCAACGCAGGGAAAGTTGGCCGCGCGTAGTCCGTGCCATCATTGCATCAGGCTCGACAGAGGGCGTGCTGTGTGCGGTGGCGTACCCTCGGACAGCTTTCGCAGTGGCAATGCAACCCGTAGTTCAAAGATGGTCCGGATTTCCCGGCACCCGACGGCGGCTGACCGACGGCACGACACCGTCCCTCCTCGACCGAGTAGACAAATAGGCCTGGCCTTGCGCGGGCGCCGCATGGCGTGGGTTCACGGCGTCTCCTGTCACACATTTGGTTTGTATCGAAATTTAGCCTCGGAAGGCCGTGTGCCGCCAGGCTTCTTGGTCAGGAATATTGAAGTCGAGAAATGGACATCTGCATGACGGCGCCGCCTGCTGCTGCCTTAAAGCGGCCGCCGTTTCTGTTGATCCAGACGGTATCCGCAACTATCGTTGTCTGGCAACGGCACTACCCGAGGATAATTGCTGATTCCGCCACTGCAGGAACTGCTTGAACAGGAGATCCCGTTCTGAGGTGGTAATTTCGCCGTTGGACAGCTTGACGGCGATAAATCGGTTGAAGTCCGTCTGGAGATTGTCGTTCGCGGCCACTGTCGCAGCCTTTTGATCCAGCCACTCTTGCGCCGGTGCGAAGCGTGTCCAGCCGGGAACTTGTGCCGCCAGGTTCACTTCCCGCCATTTGGGATGCCGGGGCGGCTTCTGGAATTCGTCGAAGCGGCTGAAGAAGGCGTCTACGAAACGGGCGACCTTATTGTAGCGAGCGGTATGCCGCGGCCAGGCGTACACGGCCATAACGTCGCCGACGGCAATCGTGGGTACCCGCGCGCCTTCAGGGATGAGCAACGGGTAGTTCTGATGCGTGAACTCGGCCGGAAGATAACCTTGCGAGAGCAGCGCCTGGTCGATCGCGACGGGTAGAAAATGGATGCCGCTGTCGGCCGGCAGATCGGCGAAGAGCGGTATTGGAGCACCGCCGACATGGATGATCGCGGCGATGTCGCCGTGCTTCAACTCGTCGACGCCCGTTACCTGCTTTTCATGCTCGACTTTCGCATTGATGCCAAGCTCGCTGAGCACAATTTCGGCCGTCATAGCTGACCCGCTGCCGACAACATCGACGTTGACGCGCTGGTCGTTCAGGTCCTTGAGCTGTTTGATGTCCTTCCGGGCGATGACGTGAATTTCCTCGTCGTACAGTTTGGCGATGTACTGGATGCCCTGAACAAGATCGGGGAACATGTTATGCCGCTTAGCGTAAGTCAGGGCGTCTGCCTGGACAAAGCCGATGTCGATACCTTTCAAATAGAGAATGTCGGACAGGTTTTGTAACGAGCCTTTGCCGAGAGTCGGCAGAACGCGTAGTGTGTCACTATCTAGAATTGTGAGATCGGCGGCCGTGCGCGCGTAGGTGCCGCCTTCCATGCCGGTGATAACGCCTACCGTGCCCTGATTGGCGCTGGCGATCGGATCCTGAGGTTGCCGCGCGAGGGCGGGAACCGCGAGCAGGATGCATAGGAATGCCGGAATGAGTTTCATGACGTTCGTTCCTTTTTTATTTGATGCATCCCGCTGCCCGAAAATGGCGAAATGTCGGCTCGCCCAAACCTTTGCTCCGTGGATAAAAACGCTTCTCCCGGAGCTGCCCGCACGGTACAACGACGAACATGTGGCCGGCAAGGAAAATTGGCTAAGTGGAAGTGGTCCACATGTGGAATAGAATCGGCGCACGATGATGCAACTATAACGCGAGTGCGTGGGGAGGGAAAGCGGAGGCGAACATGCGACATCAACGTCAGAGAGGATCGTGCCTGACCCGTGCTGCATGGATTCTGGCGCTGTTATGCGCATCCTTGCACGTTTCGTCGATGCTGCCATTGCATCGTGCCGAAGCCAAGCCAGCCGCTAATACGACGCGTCCAATTTCAAGCAAGCAGGCGGATGCGCAAATAGCGTCGCTGCTAGAGCAAGTCGAAACCTTGCTCGAGGAGGATCATGTAACGGCACCGCCCGACAACAATGCGGCGGCAGTGTACACACGGGCGCTGATGCTCTGTTCTGTCGCATCGCCGGCGGGACTGCAGAAGATGGAGGAATTCCCGTCAGTCCTGAAGACTCGCGCGGATGTCGCGCGGGCGGGAGGCAACAACGACCTCAGCGTGCGGATGCGGGCCTTCGCCGAAATCGCGTCTGAGGTCATCGGTCCCCACAACCCGCCATCGCGTGCAGACGCCGCCCAGTCTACTCAATCCAGCATTGCGCCAGTGACGGGCAACACCACCGCACCCGTTAGAGACATGAGCCCTCCACCCTCGGTGGCCGAGCAGAGGACTGTCGAGTCCGCGGCAGGGTCCGGAGGCCGCCAGATCGCGGCACTGCCACCGACGGCGGCGAGGCTGCCCGCGGTGGCGCCAGCCGCGTCACTGGGTGGCAGCGCGGCGGAACCTGAACCCGTGAAGGCTCCGCCATTGTCTGCGGCGATGGTCGATGCGCTGTTTAAACAGGGAAAAGCCATGCTGGAGATCGGGGATGTCTCCGCCGCCAGGCGTCTGCTCGCCCGCGCGGCGGAGTCCGGAAGTGGCGAAGCTGCGCTTGCGCTCGGAGACACCTACAATGCAGCATTCCTCAGGGAGCATGGCGTGGTGGGCCTTCAGGCCAACCAAGAATTGGCGAAAGCTTGGTATCGCAAGGCCATTGGCTTCGGTGAATCACGCGCCAGGGCACGTTTGGCCGGGCTAGATGACAGCACGCAGGCGGCAGCTCAGCGATCCATGACCACGCGATGAGGGCTGCACCATCCAAAGTAGTGCGGTTCGAAAATTCGATCGCGTCGAGTCGCGGTCGCAATTGCTACTGTCCGCATCCTGCGCGCCCGCATCTGAAAGGACCCCACCCTCCTGTCACATTGCTGCTTGGATGGTGTCGGTTTCCATTACGGTAACGATGGTTCTGGCTCAAAGTTGGTGCAGTACGGGGTAGGGGCTCACATCCCCCGGCACCAGCCTTCATCGCACCAGCGCCTGGCTGCGCACCAGGCGCGCGTACAGCCCATCCCGCGCCAGCAACTCGGCGTGCGTCCCTTGCTCCACGGCATGACCGTCGGCCATCGCCACCACCAGATCCGCATCGCGCACGGTCGAGAGCCGGTGGGCGATCACAATCGTGGTCCGCCCGCGGCGCAGCCGCGCCAGAGCCCCCTGCACCGCAGCTTCGCTCTCGGTGTCCAGGGCGCTGGTCGCCTCGTCCAGCAACAATATGCGCGGGTTACGCAGCAGCGCCCGCGCCAGCGCCACCCGTTGCCGCTGCCCGCCCGACAGGCGCCGGCCGCCTGGGCCAACGCGAGTCTCGTACCCGTCCGGCAACGCGGCAATAAAGTCCGCAGCCGCCGCGTCCCGCGCCGCCGCCTCGACATCGGCCAACGTCGCTCCCGGATGGCCCATCGCGATATTCGCGGCGATCGTGTCATCGAACAATAATGCGTCCTGGCCGACATAGGCCATGGCGTCGCGCAGACTGGCCAGAGTCACCCGCCGCACATCAATCCCATCCACCCGCACCGCACCGGCCGTCACGTCATGCAGACGGGGAATCAGCGAGATCGCGGTAGACTTCCCCCCACCCGACGGCCCCACCAGCGCGACGGTGCGCCCCGGCGCGGCCTCGAAGCTGAACCCATCCAGTGCCACTCGCCCGTCCGGATAAACAAAGTGCACGTCCTGGAAAACGACCTCGCCGCGCCCGGTCGGCAACGGCGCAGCATCCGGCGCATCGACGATGGATGGCGCCTCGTCCACCACCGCGAAGACGCGGCTGAGCCCAGCCAGGCCCTCCTGCAACGCGGCATTCAGCGACCCCAGCGCCCGCAGCGGCCGCGATGCGATCAGCAGCGCCGCCACGAAGCCGGTAAAATTGCCGATGCTGTGATCGCTGATCGCGGCGCGCCAGCCGGCGAAGCCGATCACCAGTGCCACCGCAGCGCCACCCAGCACCTCCAGGATCGGATCGATGCGGGCCCGGCTGCGCGCCATGCGCATCAGCGCGCGGTAGAGGTTGGCAAAGGCGCCCTCGGCACGATCGGTCTCCTGCGCCTCCAGCCGATACGCCCGCACCGTCCGCGCCTGGGCGAAGCTTTCGTTCAGCAGCGCGGCAGTCTCGCCCATTTGCTCCTGCATCCCGCCGGACGCTCGCCGCACTCGCTTGCCGATCCGCTGGATCGGCATCGCTGCCAGCGGGTACAGCACGGCCGCGATCAGCGAGAGCAACCAGTCCAGGTACACCATCGATGCCGCAAGCCCGACCACGGTAACCGCATCGGCGACGCCGTTCACCGCCCGGGTCAGCGCCTCGCGGATGATCGCCGCATCGGTGGTAAAGCGGGCAGCGAGCTGCGCCGGCGCCTCCCGTTCCAGCCGCGTCAGGTCCGCGCGGGTCAGGTGCCCGAACATGCGGCCCTGCAGCTCCCGGATGACGATCAGCACGATCTGCTGAACCTGGACGTTCTGGAAATACTGCGCCGCCGCCTTGACCGAGGTCACCACCACCACCAAGGCAGGAATCTGGTACAAAATCCGCCGGTCATGTTTGGTGAACATCTGGAACGCGTGGTCGATCACCACGGGGTACAGCGCGGTCGTCCCGGCCATGATCAGGGTCAGCACCAGCACCAGGGCGACGCGTGGCTTGTGGTGGCTGACATGCTCTCTCCACAGCCGCGTGAGCAAGGTGCGCGTGCCATCGGGGCTTGGCTGCAGTGCGGCGCGAGGCGTGGCGACATCCATGAGGCGTGCCTCTATCAGGCGCTGCCGCCGCCCGCCAGAGCCTCTCGCCGCCCGAAATCGCAAAACGTTCCTTCTCTGTTCATGATCTTTCCACTGTGTGGTGCCATCTTTCCCGAATCAGGAGATGAAAACGGTGGAAATCGGCGGATCCCATGTGTCGGTGCCCCGCAGCAGCAGTTACCAAGCGGTAACGAATGGTGCGTCATACCGCCGCGGGGACCGCGAGGTGCGGTAACTCGCGGCGACCGCCAAGCCGGGGCGCGTTGCAGCAGACGTGTCCCGGCTTGGACATCAGTCGACGATTCAACCGGCCCCCGGCCCCTCCAATTGTTCAGCCTTTGCCCGTGCTGGTGCCCCGACTGCGCCACCCCCCGCGGCGCCTTGGCAAAGGGCGCTCCGTCTCCGTGACACTAAGGCGCGCCAATGCACTGACCGAAGCACAGGGCCTGTCGACCAGGCTTCAAATCGTCCAGGATTCCGCGCCTTGCATCGTCAGATGCGCGCCGCTTGCCTGCGCGCCAGCCTCGTTCAACGCGCGGACCACCTGGTAACGCCGGTTTGGCGGCACAAGGAACATCATGAATCCCCCGCCTCCGGCGCCCGACACCTTACCGCCCGTTGCACCGTTGGCAAACGCCGTATTGTACAGCGCTTCGATACGCCCCGTGCTGATCCCCGGCGCTGTCTTCTGCTTGGCCACCCAGGACCGGTTCAACACCGCCGACATGCGTGCGATTTCCCCACGCAGCAGCGCCTCCTTCATCTCCATGGCGTCCCGCTTGAGCTGATGCAATGCGTCCAACGCATCGTCATGGGCGACCATGCGGCGCTGTTGCTCCACGATGATCTCCTCCGATCGCCGGGAAACGCCGGTGAAGCAGATCACCAAAGCGGTCTCCAGCTCGTTCAGCATCCACGGCGCGACCCGCAACGGATTGACGATCACGCGGTCGCCGGCGAGGAACTCGATATAGTTCACCCCGCCAAAGGTCGCCGCATACTGGTCCTGCTTGCCGCCGGCCAGCCGCAGTTCGAGCCGCTCGATTTCGAACGCCGCATGCGCCACGTCGTACGGCCCCAGCGGCGCGCCGAGCAATGCGGTGAACGCCTCCACCATCGCCACCACCAGGGCCGAAGACGATCCCAGCCCGGACCCCGGCGGCGCATCGACATATGACACCAGGCGGATCGCCGGCACCCGGCCGCCGCCGAATTGCCGCAGCATCCGGCGCGTCACCCCGCCATGCAGTTGCAGCCGCGCGGCGCTCACTGCTTCCAGGTCGGGTGGAAAATCCTCTTCGATCCCCATATCAGAGGCGACGAAATGGATGCGCCCGTCGGGGGACGGCTCGATGAAGGCGTAAGCGTAGCGGTCGATGGTGATGTTCAGCACCGCGCCGCCGTATTCGTCGCAATAGGGGCTGAGGTCTGTGCCGCCGCCCGCAAAGCCCAGCCGAAGCGGCACCCGGGCTCTCACGATCCCTTCTAAACTCACGCGCTTTGCTCATCGCTGTTTTGTGAGTGCCCAGGATACAGGGACAGGGCAGGTTGTTCCAGGAAGTTCCGTGCCACGGGTGCAACGCCGGGAGCGTGGCCGGCGTTAAGCGGGCGGTTGCCGGGAAGCTCCCGGGCATGTGATGGGAGGTCGCCGGTTTGCGTGCGGCGGAGGATGCGCCATCTGCCGCATTCTTGTCGGGCCGTCACGCGCGGGCGTGGCCTCGGCACTGGACGGGCAAATAGTGGCAGGCAGGACCGGACCAAACGCTTACGCTGCGCCTGCAAGGCGTGATGCGAGCCGAGGGAAGCGGTGAATGGCGGCAAAAATTTACCATGTGCACCCATTGGTGGCTGGGCGGCTGACTGCGTGGCCCGATTTGCTCGCACGTGTGCGGGCCATGGGCTTCGATTATGTCTGCCTCGCGCCACCGTTCGCTCCCGATCCGGGCGGCGACATCTACGTCACCGCTGACCACGAGGCGTTGCATCCCGCGCTGGGCTGGGAGGGGGATGCGGATTCCGGCGTCGACCACATCGCCGGCCTGACCGCGCAACAGGGGTTGCGGCTGATGCTGGACCTGGTGCTGTACCAGGTGGCGGCCGATGCCACGGTGCGGCAGCGTGCGCCGCAGTGGTTCAGCACGGGATTCTGCGGCGGAGCCCCCGACCCGCGCCGTGCCCCCGCCCGCCCGGATGCCGCCGCGCCGCGCTTCGGTGCCACGGACACGGCGGATGCACTGACGGATTGGTGGGCCGAACGCCTCTCGCGCCTGATCCGTGCCGGCGTCGCCGGGTTCCGGGCAGTGGAGCAAGATCGGGTGCCGGCGGCGGTGTGGCGGCGGCTGATCGAGCGGTTGCGTCCCGCGGCACCAGAAACGCTGATGCTGGCCTGGACGCCCGGCACGGACCGAGGCGCGATCGCGCGGCTGGCAGGGACAGGATTCGACCTGGTGGCGTCGTCGGTGGCGTGGTGGGACGGCCGCTCGCCATGGCTGATGGAGGAGATGGAGACCCTGCGCCTCGTCGCGCCGGCGATCGGTTCGCCGGAGCCGTCGATCTTCGACCGGCTGGCGGCCCGCCTGCCGTGGGGCACGGACATTGCCACCGCCTATCGCCACGCGTTGCGTCGCGCCGCGGGGACGATGAGCGGCATGTTCGTGCCGATGGGCTTCGAATACGCCACCCGCCGGGTCTTCGATGCCGCGCGCGCCTCGCCCGAGGACCTGCAACGGGCACAGGCCGAAGCACCGTTTGATCTGAGCGAAGACATCGCAGATGCAAACGATCTGGTCGAACGTATCGTAGCGCACGGTTTGGGTGACGCGATGAGGCAGCTTACGGCCTCTTCGGCAACTGCAACGGCACTGCTTCGCTGCGACACGCCCGACCCGCGCGATGCGCGCCGCGCAGCGGTGGTGTTACTCAACCCGGATCCTGGCGCAGCGACATCGCTGCCGATTTCCGTGGCGCCGCCGCCGCCTCAGGCCGGCGCGGCGTTCGGCGCGCCCGAGGCCTTTGACGGCGGCACCGACTCCATGGCCCCGCTGGCGCCCGGCGAGGTGCGCGTGCTGACCTATTCGCGTTCCCCAGCAATCGTCCAGTCCCCACAGGCGTCGAAGCTCGCGCGCGATGCCGCGGTTTCCACCCGCATCGAGATCGAGAAGATCGCCCCCTCGGTGACGGATGGCGACTATGCCGCCAAGCACGTGGTGGGTGACGCGGTCACCGTCAGCGCCGACATTGTCGCCGACGGCCACGAGGTGCTGGCCGCATCATTGCTCTGGCGTGCCGCCGACGAAACGTCGTGGCACCGCAACGCGATGACGCTGGTGAACAACGACAAGTGGCAAGCGATCTTCGCCCCCGCCCGCGTCGGCCCGCACAAATTTACCGTCGAAGCATGGTGGGACGTGTGGGGCACGTTCCGCCACGATCTGCACGCCAAGAATGCGGCAGGCGTCCCGGTGCACCTGGAGATCGAGGAAGGCCGCGGCATGATCGCCGCCGCGGCCGAGCGCGCGGAAGGCCTGAAGCTGGAAAAGCTGGCGATCGTCCTGGAACGATTCGAAACGGCGGATGAGGCAGCACGCATCGCGCTGCTGCTGTCGGATGCAACAATGGCGACGATGGAGTCTGTGGCTCCCCGCGAATTCCGGGTACGTCATGACCCGCCGGTGCGGCTGGACATCGATCGTCCGCAGGCGGCCTTCGCAAGCTGGTACGAATTGTTCCCGCGTTCGGTCACCACGGACCCATCGCGTCACGGCACGTTCGACGACGTGATCGCCCGCCTGCCGGCCATCCGCGCGATGGGGTTCGACGTGCTGTATTTCCCGCCGATCCATCCGATCGGACACACCAACCGCAAGGGCCGCAACAACGCCCTGCGCGCAGAGCATGGCGATGTCGGTAGCCCCTATGCGATCGGCAGCGAGGAAGGTGGCCACGACGCGATCCATCCGCGGCTCGGCACGCTCGAGGATTTTCGCCGCCTGGTCGCCGAGGCCAAGGCGCACGAGCTGGAAATCGCGCTGGACTTCGCCATCCAGTGCTCACCCGACCATCCCTGGCTGAAGCAGCACCCCGAGTGGTTCCGTTGGCGCCCCGACGGATCGCTGCGCTTCGCGGAAAACCCGCCGAAGAAATACGAAGACATCGTCAACCCGGATTTCTATGCGCCGGACGCGTTTCCCGCGCTGTGGCATGCGCTGCGCGACGTGGTGCAATTTTGGGTGGACCAGGGCGTGCGTATTTTCCGGGTGGACAATCCGCATACCAAGCCGATGCCGTTCTGGCGCTGGATGATTGCGGATATCCGCGGCCGTCATCCGGATGTGATCTTCCTGGCCGAGGCATTTACCCGGCCGAAGGTGATGTACCGGTTGGCAAAGCTCGGCTTCGCCCAGTCCTATACGTATTTCACATGGCGCAACACCAAGCAGGAAATCACCGAGTACCTGACGGAACTGAGTACGCCGCCTGTCAGCGAATTCTTCCGTCCCAACTTCTTCGTCAACACGCCGGACATCAACCCACCCTTCCTGCAAACCGGCGGCCGGCCGGCGTTCCTGATCCGTGCAGCGTTGGCAACGATGCTGTCCGGTCTGTGGGGCATGTATTCCGGATTCGAGATTTGTGAATCGACACCGCTGCCGGGGCGTGAGGAGTACCTGGACGCCGAGAAATACGAAATCCGCGTTCGCGACTACAACGCGCCCGGCAACATCGTCGCCGAAATTGCCGCGCTGAACAGAATCCGCCGCGAGCATCCGGCTTTGCGGACGCATCTCGGCGTGGGGTTTCTTCCCGCCTATAACGACCAAATCCTGGTGTTCCAAAAGCGCGTGCCGGAGGACCGGGAAATGATCGTGGTCGCGGTCAGCTTCGATCCGCACAATGTGCAGGAAGCCGATTTCGAACTGCCATTGTGGGACTTTCGCCAGCCGGATGATGGTGCGCTGGACGCGGTGGATTTGATGCGCGGCAATCGCTTCACCTGGCATGGCAAGCACCAGCACCTGCGTCTGGATCCGGCCGATCTGCCGTTCGCAATCTGGCAAGTGACCGCACCTGGGGTACCGAAATGAGAGCGATGGCCGGCTTAGTAGATTTCCCCTCCCGCTGCGGGCTTGGGCCGCGAAGCGGACCAGGGATGGGGGGACGGGGCCGTATAGCCGCCGCAGTTCGCCCGCCCGGCCCCCTCCCCCTGACCCCGTCCCACAAGGGGAGGGGGAGTGCCGAATCCGCAACCAGCCTCTGCTTCCCCGGAGCGCTCCAATGAACATCGCGCTGGCTCGGCCGCGTCCCGACCAACCCGCGGTCACCGAAGACCCGCTGTGGTACAAAGACGCGATCATCTACCAGATCCACATCAAGTCCTTTTTCGATTCCAACAACGACGGCGTCGGCGATTTTCCCGGCCTGATTTCCAAACTCGACTACATCGCCGCGCTCGGCGTCAGTGCCATCTGGCTGCTGCCATTCTATCCCTCACCCCTCCTCGACGACGGCTACGACATCGCCGACTACCGTGGCGTCAACCCCGACTATGGCACCCTGCACGACGTAAAGCGCTTCATCCAGGAGGCGCACAAACGCGGCATCCGCGTCATCACCGAGCTGGTGGTGAACCACACTTCCATCCAGCATCCCTGGTTCGAACGCGCGCGCCACGCCAAGCCCGGCTCGGTCTATCGCGACTTCTATGTCTGGTCCGACACCGACCAGAAATACACCGGCACCCGCATCATCTTCGTCGATACCGAACGGTCCAACTGGACCTGGGACCCGGTCGCCAACGCCTTTTTCTGGCACCGCTTCTATTCCCACCAGCCCGACCTGAATTTCGACAGCCCGCGCGTGCTGAAGGAAGTCCTGGCGGTGCTGCGGTACTGGGCCGATCTCGGCGTGGACGGGCTGCGACTCGACGCTGTGCCCTATCTGGTGGAACGCGAAGGCACCAACAACGAAAACCTGGCGGAAACCCATGCCGTCCTGAAGCAGATCCGCGCCGAGCTCAACGCGCATTATCCAGACCGCATGTTGCTCGCCGAGGCCAACCAGTGGCCCGAGGACACCAAGGAATATTTCGGCGACGGCGACGGCGACGAATGCCACATGGCGTTCCACTTCCCGCTGATGCCGCGTATGTACATGGCGATCGCGCGCGAGGACCGTTTCCCGATCACCGACATCATGCGCCAGACGCCGGACATTCCGTCCAAGGCGCAATGGGCCATCTTCCTGCGCAATCACGACGAACTGACCTTGGAAATGGTCACCCAGTCCGAGCGCGACTTCCTGTGGGCGACCTACGCTGCCGACCGCCGTGCGCGTTTGAATCTTGGCATCCGCCGTCGCCTCGCGCCGCTGCTGGAGCATGACCGCCGCCGCATCGAGCTGATGAACCATCTGCTGCTATCCATGCCCGGCACGCCGGTTATCTATTACGGCGACGAGATCGGCATGGGCGACAACGTCTATCTCGGCGACCGTAACGGCGTGCGCACGCCCATGCAGTGGTCGCCCGATCGCAACGGCGGTTTCTCTCGCGCCGATCCGTCGCGGCTGGTGTCGCCGCCGATCATGGACCCGCTCTATGGCTTCGAGGCGGTGAACGTCGAAGCGCAATCGAGCGATCCGCATTCGCTGCTGATGTGGATGCGCCGCAACATCGCCGTCCGCCGCCAGTATCAGGCGTTCGGCCGCGGCACGTTCCGTCTGCTCTATCCGAAGAATCGCAAGATCCTTGCCTATCTGCGAGAGCATGAAGGCACGACGATCCTGTGCGTCGCCAACCTCGCACGCACGCCGCAGGCGGTGGAACTCGATCTTTCCGAATTCACCGGCCGCACCCCGATCGAACTCGACGGCGGCTCGGTGTTTCCACCGATCGGACAGCTTACCTATCTGCTGACGCTGGCGCCCTACGGCTTCTATTGGTTCAACCTGGCAGCGGAGACGGCGTGGCCGTCAACGCACACGCCGGCACCGGAACCCATGCCCGAATACCAAACCATCGTCTTCCGCAAAAGCTTCATCGAAGGCCTGAAGGCCGCACGCACCGTGCTTGAAAGCGAGGTGCTGCCTTCCTACCTGCCGATACGGCGCTGGTTCGCCCAGAAGGACCAGAAGTTGCTGGCAGTTCGGATGGCCCTGGTCACCGGTCAGCCGCACGGCGAGGCGGCCTTGGTTGAAATCGAAACCGAAACCCGCGCGGGCACCGCGCGCTGGCTGCTGCCGCTCGCGATTGCCTGGGAGGACCGCCCGACGCCCGCGCTCGCCGCCCAGCTTGCGTTGGCACGGGTGCGTCATGGCGCTCGCGTTGGCCTGCTGACCGACGCGTTTGTGCTGCCGGAGCTCGCGCTTGGCGTCATGCGGAATTTCGAGCATGCGCGCACGGTCCACACAGATGCCGGCGACGTCTTGTTCCAGCCGACCTCACGCATGCGCGAGATCGAAGTCCCGCCCGATGTCGAACTGAACTGGCTGTCGGCAGAGCAATCGAACTCCTCTGTCATCATCGGCGAAATCGCCATAATGAAATTGTTCCGCCAGGTCACGACCGGCCAGCATCCGGAAGCGGAGATGGGCCGCTATCTGACGGAGAATGGCTTCGCCAGCACGCCGGCCTTGTTGGGCGAAGTCGTGCGGATCGAACCCGACGGGACACGCCATGCTCTGGCGATCGCTCAGGCCTTCATCCGCAACCAAGGCGATGCCTGGACCTGGACGCTCGATCTGCTGATGCGCGGCCTGTCCGATCTTGCCGGTGGCGACGAAGCCGCCGCATCGGACGCGGAACGCCACGAGGACTACGACACGATCGCGACCTTGCTCGGCCGACGGCTGGGCGAGATGCACGCGGTTCTGGCGCTGCCCTCCGATAATCCAGACTTCGCCCCCGAAGCCGCCGGACCGGACCGAACCGAAGCGTGGTCGTCCCAAGCGGAAGATCAACTCACCAAGGCATTCAATGCGCTGGCGGCGCGGCAGGACTGGCCCGAGGATGCCGCGCAGGACCTGGGCCATGCGATGGCCATTCGCGATCAGCTTGCACAGGTCGTGCGCGAATTGGCCGCGAAAGGCGTCGGCAGTCCGGTCACGCGTATCCATGGCGATCTGCATCTCGGCCAGGTGCTGGTGGCGAACGGCGACGTCTTCATCATCGATTTCGAAGGCGAGCCGGCCAGGCCGCTGGAACTGCGCCGTGCCAAAAACAGTGCCTGGCGGGACGTGGCGGGGATGCTGCGCTCGTTCGACTATGCGGCGGCGGTGGTGGACGGCAAAAGCCGCGAAAGCCAGGCGCATGTGCCGCAGGCGCGGCGCACGGCGTTCCTGGAAGGGTTCGTGACCCGCGCAACCGAATCCTTCCTCACAGGTTATAGAGCAGCGATGGGGGCAACGGATTCGCCCGCAGAGCAAGCTTTGTTGCATTTGTTCCTGCTGGAGAAGGCCGCGTATGAGATCGTCTACGAGGCCGCCAACCGGCCGACCTGGATCGACGTGCCTCTGCGTGGCCTTGCCCGACTTGCCGACTCGCTGTTGCGCACGGAGGTTGCTCTGTGAATGACGTCATCATCGAAGTTCCTGGCCTCGCGCCCGAGATCGCGCCGAAGCTTGCGGAAGGCCGGCTGAACGATCCGTTCGCGGTTCTGGGCCCGCACGAGACCGGATCTGGCCGCATCATTCGCGCGTTCCTGCCGGGCGCCCGCGACGTGGAGGTGGTGGCGCGCGGCGACGGCCATCGCCTGGGCACTCTGCTGCCAAGTCAGCCGCACGGCTTGTTTGTCGGCCGCGTGGACTCGCGCGAGGACTATCGCCTGCGCATCGCCTGGCCCGGCGCAGTGCAGGAAACCGAAGACCCATACTCCTTCACCCAACTTCTGCTCTCTGAAGATGATTTGTTCCTGTTCAATGAAGGCCGCTTGTTCGAACTGGCCTTCACGCTGGGTGCCGTGCCGGAGACGATCGACGGCGTAAATGGCGTGCGCTTCGCCGTCTGGGCACCGAATGCGCAGGCCGTTTCGGTCGTGGGAGATTTCAATATTTGGGATCCGCGCCGCCACCCGATGCGCCTGCGGTTCCCCGCCGGTGTGTGGGAATTGTTCATCCCCCGCCTGGAACCCGGTACGCGCTACAAATACGACCTGGTGGATCAGTGGGGCAATCGCCAGCCGCAGAAAGCTGATCCGCTGGCGCGCGCCACCGAACCGCCACCCGCCACCGCGTCCGTCGTCGCCGACACGCTGCCGTTCGTGTGGCACGACGAGGCTTGGATGCAGGAACGTACCGCGCGCCACCGCGTGGATGCACCGCTGTCGATCTACGAGGTGCACGCCGCGTCCTGGTTCAAACCGGAAGGCGATCGCATTCCCACCTGGGACGAGCTTGCCGACCGTCTGGTGCCCTATCTGGTGGAAATGCGCTTCACCCATGTGGAACTGATGCCGGTGGCAGAGCACCCGTTCGGCGGTTCGTGGGGCTATCAGCCGCTCGGTTTGTTCGCGCCCTCCGGCCGGTTCGGCCCGCCCGAGGGCTTCGCGCGTTTCGTCGACGCCTGCCATCGTGCTGGCATCGGCGTCATTATCGATTGGGTACCGGCGCATTTCCCCACCGACGCACACGGCTTGGCCCGTTTCGACGGCACCGCTCTGTATGAACATCAGGACTCGCGCGAGGGGTATCACCACGACTGGAACACTTACATCTACAATTTCGGCCGCCGCGAGGTGCAGGGTTTCCTGATCGCCAGCGGCATCCACTGGCTGGAGCATTTCCACGTCGATGGGCTGCGCGTCGATGCGGTGGCGTCCATGCTGTATCGGGATTACAGCCGCAAGGAAGGCGAGTGGCTTCCCAATATCTATGGCGGCCGCGAGAATCTGGAAGCGATCGGCTTCATTCGCCATTTCAACGCGGTGGTGCGCGAGCGCTGCCCCGGCGCGATGACCATCGCCGAGGAATCTACGGCCTGGCCCGGCGTGTCGCGCCCGATCGGCGATGGCGGCCTGGGCTTTTCCTACAAATGGAACATGGGCTGGATGCACGACACGCTCCGTTTCATGGAGCATGAGCCGGTGTACCGCCTCTGGCACCACAACGACATGACGTTCGGCTTGCTCTACGCGTTCAGCGAAAATTTCGTGCTGCCGCTGTCGCATGATGAAGTGGTGTATGGCAAAGGCTCCCTGATCCGGAAAATGCCCGGAGACGATTGGCAGCGCTTCGCCAATCTGCGCGCCTATTTCGGCTTCATGTGGGGCCATCCCGGCAAGAAGCTGCTGTTCATGGGCGGTGAAATCGCCCAGTGGGACGAATGGAGCCACGACAGTTCGATCGAATGGAACCTGCTGCAGTACCCTCGTCATCGTGGCGTGCAGCGGCTGATCCAGGACCTGAACGCGCTCCACGAAGATGAACCGGCGCTGCACCAGCGCGATACAGCGTCGCCGGGCTTCCGTTGGGTGATTGGTGACGATCGCGACAACTCGGTGTTCGCGTTCCTGCGGTTCGGCGATGATGTGGCGCGGCCGGTGCTGGTGGTGTCCAATTTCACGCCGGTGCCGAGGCCGGGCTACGCGATCGGCGTGCCGCGTCCGGGGCCGTGGCGCGAACTGCTGAACTCGGACGCCGAGATCTACGGCGGGTCGAATATGGGCAACGACGGGCTCGTACACACCACACCCACACAGCACCACGGCGAGGCGCAGTCGCTGGAACTGACGCTGCCGCCGCTGGCCACCTTGTTCTTGGCCCCCGAATAATCCCTCCCGC
>Ga0335072_10004312_pt1 | contig 21203 bp, 15 predicted proteins | sample Lox_Sample_21_FD_206725 | JGI IMG/M metagenome (GOLD analysis project Ga0335072, IMG submission 206725) | Soil microbial communities from Loxahatchee National Wildlife Refuge, Florida, United States - Lox_Sample_2.1 | ecosystem: Environmental > Terrestrial > Soil > Wetlands | place: USA...
GACTCTCACCCACCGACGGGAAAGCACATTTTTCCAGGGGGGCCCTGTCCCTCGACGAAAGAATTACACTTTCCCGCCGGCTGAAAGGCAAGGCTGTGCCCACAGGCTGTTCATCACTGGAGTGGCCGGATCACAACTCGGGCGGCGCTGAATTTCCGATCATGGCCAGGGGTATTTCGCGATTCGTCCGCAGCGTAGGCACTGCAGCCAGCAGGCCGCGGGTATAAGGGTGCTCCGGAGCAGTGAGGAGCTTCGCCGAAGGCCCTGACTCGACGATTTCTCCATAACGCATGACGGCAACGCGGCTCGCCACCTGGCCCACCACGGCCAGATCGTGCGAGATAAAGAGCATTGCCAGGCCGTATTCGCGCTGAAGGTCGGCGAGCAGGGCAAGAATCTGCGCCTGGACGGTCACGTCGAGCGCAGTCGTCGGCTCATCGGCAATGAGCAGCCGAGGCCGATTGATGAGGGCCATCGCAATGACGATGCGCTGGCGCTGGCCGCCGGAAAACTGGTGAGGGTAGTCGCCGTAGCGGCGAGCCGCATCTGGAATTGCGACGGCCTCCAGAGCGGCGATTGCTTTGCGCCTGGATTCCCGGCCCGTCCAGGATGGAGCGTGGGCCTGAGCGCATTCGGCGACCTGGCGGCCGATGGACATCACCGGATTCAACGCGGTCATGGGCTCCTGGAAGATCATGGCGATTTCGCGTCCGCGCAGTTTCCGCAATGCTTCTGCAGGTAGTCGCATGAGATCGGCAGAATCGTTGTTGTTGCCCCACAGGATTTGACCCGCGACCACCGCCGAAGGCCCAAGAAGACCGAGGACGGCCAGTGCCGTGGCACTCTTGCCCGATCCCGATTCTCCCACCAGTCCGAGCACTTCCCCATCGCCGATTTGAAGGCTGACACCGCGAACTGCTTCAGTTGATCCGAAATGGATTTTCAGATCGCGGATATCGAGCAGCGGAACCATGAATTGATCGTAAAGGATGGGGGTGATGGCAGGAGACGCGCGAAATGGGTGTTGCACGACAAGGACTTGTCTGCGGAGCCTTTAAATCGGCAGCACCTCGGGCAACACCGCCTATACCTCGCACATCTGACTGCGTTGGAACGGAGGTTCTTTGAATGAAACTAAAATGGGTGACCCTATCCATACTTACATTTTCGCTGGGAATTGCCGGTCCGGGACTGGTGAAGGCGCACGCAGCGGCAGCGAATGGAAGGCCCGCCGCGATGGCTGCGCAGGATCACGATGACTGGGAACAGCCCCCGCAGGAATTCCGCGATGTGCAGCGGCGCGGGTTCCACGAGGGCATTGAAGCAGCTCGCAGAGATTTCGAGCATCACCATCACGCGGATGCCGACGATCACGATGCGTATCGTCACCCCCATGTTCCGCGTGAAGATCGCGACGCCTATCGCGATGCGTTTCGCCGTGGCTACGACCGGGCCATGGCGCACCTGACCGGGCATGACGATCACGACCGACCGGGGCAGATGTAACCCACACCAAGACCTTGCTGCTCAGAATTGCATTGAATACCCGGCGCGATGAACGCCGGGTATTCGTGTTTTTTCTGCAGATATGGCCAGAATACTCATGGGCAAGCGAATCGGGGTCGGCGCCAGAGTCCTCGTCAGGACACTATCCCCGTTGGCCGGGGGGCTAAAGGATACAATCGACCTGCCAATCCGGAACGATTCAAACTTACTCAATTCGCGCATCCCGATTGGATCAGAAACAGTACGAAAGGAGATCGAACGATGCATCTCAAGCGATTTTTGACTCCGATGCTCGTGGTTTCGCTGGGAACATTTTTGACGGCTTCTCCGGCATGGGCCGCATCGCCGCAACCAGGCACCGGGTTCCAGGACTATGGCCGCGATCGTGGATGGGACGTACCTCCGCAGGAGCTGAACGCGATTCAACGGCAGGGGTTTCATGACGGGATAGAGGGTGCACGGAAGGATTTCGATAATCATCGCCGGCCCGATGTCAATAACCGGGATGAATACCGCAATCCGCATCTTCCGCCCGAACAGCGGGAGGCTTACCGTGACGGATTTCGGCGCGGGTATGATCGGGCGATGTCGCACCTGATGGGCGGGCGCGGTCCTGTGGTTGCGCCCCCGCCGCCGCTTGCATGGGATGCGCCGCCGAATGAGTTTAACGAGATTCAACGGCGTGGATTTCACGATGGGATCGAAGGTGCGCGCAAGGACTTCGACAATCATCGCCAGCCAGACGTGAACAATCGCGACGAGTACCGTCATCCCGACGTTCCGGGGCCGTATCGACATGATTACCGCGAAGCATTTCGACGCGGCTACCAGGTAGGTGTGCAGCATTTGATGGGCGGGCCGAACCGGTATTGAGGAGGTTGATGCGGAACGAAGCGGCGAAGCTCGCGTTGTCCGGCTCTCAGGGGCCGGACACTGCTAGAGCGCAATCCAGCCAGCGCGGATGAGGATGAGGGATCCCGCCGCGACCACGATCCAGAGCAGGATGCCTTGGAGGAGCGGACGTACGCCAACCTGGCGAAGCGTCTGGCGGGATAGTCCTGTGCCGATGAGAAACAATGTCACGGTGAGGCCGATGATTCCCAGATGTTTGAGCGCGGGATAGGCAGTCTGGAAGGTATGGACGTAAGTATTCGCCACGGCGGCGAGGCAGAAAAAGAGAATGAACCAAGGCAACTGGATGCGCGCCTTGCTCTTTCTTAGCGCAGATGTACCGATCGAGACGGGTACGATCCACAGCGCTCGGGCCAGCTTGACGGTAGTGCCGACCGCAAGGGCGACGGCTCCAAATTTAGCCGCAGCGCCGACCACAGAGCTTGTGTCGTGGATAGCGAGTGCAGACCACAAGCCAAACTGCGTTTGGGTCATGTGCAGCATAGAGCCGATGGCGGGGAATGCGACGAGAGCGACTGAATTCAGGACGAAAATCGTTCCCAGCGATACGGCGATCTCTTCTTCGCTTGCTCCGGCAACCGGCGCCACCGCTGCGATGGCGCTTCCGCCGCAGATGGCCGTGCCGGCGGAGATGAGAAACGAGATGCGATTTTTTACGGAAAGAAGCTTGCCCAGTCCCCAACCGAGGAGCATTGCGAACGAGATGCTGAGCGCGGTGTAGACGAAACCGGATCGGCCGACGCGAATGACCTGCTGCAGGTCCATGCCGAAACCGAGGCCGACGACCGAAACCTGCAACAGGAGTTTGGACAGGCGTTTCGCATCGAGATGATAGGGGTGGACGAAGGTAAGTCCATAGGTAAGGCCCGCGACCAGCGCCAGGGGCGGCGACAGCAGGCCGCTTGCGGCAAGGATCAATCCGGCGAAGAAGAGGTTTTTGGACACACACTGAGCATGACCGGAATCGGGAGGCCAAGTCCAAGCAGAAGTCCTCATGCCCTATTTGCGCTTCTTATGACGTAGAGATTACTTCAGCTTGAGTGGGGTGGTTCCGCTTGCACCGGGACGCGCAACGAGGAAGCGCCGGAATTCCTCGGCAAGGCCCTGCAGACCGGGACCGGACGCATACGCGATGAGAAAATCGCGCCGGAGACGGACGCCCTCAATCTCAACGATGTTAAAGCTGCGCCCGACGCGCAGATCCTTGGCAATCGCCCAGCGAGAGACGAAACCGGCACCCAATCCCGCCTCGACGGCAGACTTGATGGCCTCAGTGGAATCGAGTTCCATGGCGATTTGAAGTGAGGCGCGCTTGATGTGGTGGTGTTCGAACGCGAGCTCGATGATGCGCCGGGTACCGGAGCCGCGCTCGCGCATGAGCAGCGGAATCGTCGTGAGCTCTTGGCAGGCAACGGAACCGCGTTCGGCCCATTCATGCGCCGAAGGAACAATAAGGACCAGCTCGTCGGCGAGAAACGGCTCGGTCTTTACGTCGCGGCTGTGCGCGGGGCCCTCGATGAGGCCCACCGCAATTTGCTGCTGCACAATGGCGCTCACGATCTGCTCGGTGTTTCCGCTGATGAGCGTGGGCTGGACGCGAGGGTGTTCGCGACGAAAATCACCCAACAGGCGGGGCAGCACATATTGTGCGATGGTGGTGGATGCACCGAGGGCAAGATGGCCAGCGTGGTCGCCGCTCAACGAAGCCACTCTTTGCTCGGCCTCTGTGAGGAGCGAGTTTACCTGTCGCGCATAACCGAGCAACGTCGCCCCGGCATCGGTAAGCGCGATGCGGGATCCGGTGCGGTCGAAGAGTTGAACGCCGAGGTCCTCTTCGAGCGCCTTGATTTGCAGGCTGACAGCGGGCTGAGTAAGGTAGAGCTCTTCCGCCGCCTTGCGAAAGCTGCACTGTTCGGCCACGGTGCGAAAGACCACCAGTCGGAAGTTTTCGAGGCTTGCCATGGGTTGATTCGATTATCGAGCATCGCCGGGAAATCCGACGCGGCTGCTTTTTCAACAGCTTCTCATTGGTGGAGTACCGGCTGCGGCACTTGCAACTCGATCTTGATTTCCGGTGGCGCCAGCAGCGTGTTGTGGATCAGGCAGTGATGCACGGAGCGCATCAGGCCCTCAGTCTGCTCCTCAGTGAGGGGCACCGGGCACGACACGTGAATGCGGAAGTTACCGAGCCGGGCAGGCTGTCTGAGCTTGTCGGCGGTGACGGATACTTCAACTCCCGTTTGGGCGAGATTGCGGGTATGGAGGTACTGAACGGCGTAAAAAGCAGCGCAAGAGGCCAGAGAGGCAAGCATCAACTCGGGTGGCGTCATGCCGGCATCTTCGCCTCCGTTGTCTGACGGCTGGTCGCAAATGACGGAGTGCGAACGGGATTGAATGGCGAACTTCACATGGTCGAGATGGGTGACTTTGACTTCCATGGCTCTCCTCGGCTTTCAAAGGAAGAAAGCCATCAGAGAGCACATTCGTTACACGGAAGCCGCGATTTATCTTGAGGCGGCAACTGCCGGCATGCGCAGGGACTCGAAGGCGGATCTTCAAAGTGTAGCTGTGACAGGAGATTACCTGAGCATTGGAGGCGCGAAACGCCGTTCATCCAGCGAATTGCGGCGACGCCCGAGTTTCAGTGCACGGCGGCGGCGTTCCCGCGGCGCCTGGCTTTCTTGAAGAGCCAAACCAGTAAAACGCACGCGAAGCAGAGGAGCGCCGTCCATCGGAAGACGTCAACGAAGGCCCATAACAGAGCTTGCTGACCCAATTGACGGTAGAGATCAGAACGGGCGCCCTGGAGTGCGTCGGGCCGGGCGACGAAGTGACGCAGCGCCGCACTCAAGGACTGGGATTGCTGCTGATACCAGTCCTGCGTTCGCGGAACGTAGTTAATGATCTGGTTCTGGTGGAAGTCTGATCGCCGGACCAGCAGGGTTTGCGCCACCGAGATTCCTATCGAACCGCCGACATTTCGCACCAGGTTGAAGATTCCGCTGGCATTGCCAATCTCTTCGTTGCGCAGCGTCGCATAGGCCTGTGTGGCGATGGGAACAAAAACAAAGCTCAGGGCAAAGCCCGTAATAATGATCGGCCAGAGCAGCGTTGTAGGGCTGATCTGGAGATTTACATTGCCGAAGAGCAGGGAGGTAATTCCGAAGACCAGGAATCCGAAGGTTAATAGATAGCGGGGATCGAGCCTGTCACCGAGAAAACCGATGACCGGCATGCCAAGGATGGATCCGATGCCGCGTGGCGCCACCACAATGCCCGCGGCGAACGCCGTGTAACCGAGCAGTTCCTGGTAGAAAAGCGGCAGCAGGGTAATCATTGAATAGATTGCGACGCCCAGCATGAAAATCAGGAGGCACCCCACGGCGAAATTCCTGTCCTTCAAGGTGCGTAGATTGACGGCCGCGTTTCTGGCCTGGATGGAGTGAACGATGAACCAGATAAATGCGATGGAAAATGCTGCGACCGCGAATCGCACCCAGGGTGCGCCGAACCAGTCGACTTCCTGGCCCTTGTCGAGGACGACTTGCAGGCAACCGGTCCAGATGATGAGAAGTCCGAAGCCGAGGTTGTCGAATTTGCCGGGCTTGGCGTTCTTCACGTAGTCGGGATCTTTGACGAAACGGCCGATCATAAATGCGGCCAAAATACCGACTGGAATATTGATGTAGAAGGCGTATCGCCAGCTGTAGGTGTCGGTGAGCCAACCGCCCAGTGTGGGGCCGAGCACGGGTGCAACCACTACTCCGAAGGCAAACACGGCCATGGCCATGCCGCGCTTCTGCGGCGGAAAACTTTCAAGAAGAATGGCTTGCGATAGCGGTTGTAGCGCCCCGCCTCCAGCACCCTGCACGATGCGGGCAATGAGTATGAAAGCGAGTGATGGCGCGGCGCCGCAGAAGAATGATGCTGTGGTGAAGATGAGAACGCAAATTACCAGAAATCTCTTGCGTCCGAAGCGGAGGGCAAACCAATTGCTGGTGGGCAGGATGACTGCATTGGCGACGAGATAGCTGGTCAGGACCCAGGTCGCCTCGTCGGTCGACGCTGAGAGCGATCCGGCAATGTAGGGCAGCGCAACCGATGCAATGGCGGTATCGAGCACCTCCATAAACGTCGCCAGCATGACGGAGATGGCAATGATCCAGGGAGATACTCCCGAAGCTTGAGCTTGTGGCGCGGTAACTTCTGCCATGCAATCCTGCCATTCAGAATGGGAAAACGCATTGATTCAGGCTGGTTCAGAGATGTTGTGTGGGCAGCGACCGTGAATTCGCGCTTTTCACCTACATCGACCATCGGCATCGCGAGGGTCGCATGTGGTCTTCCGGAGATTCTCTTTTTCGAGCACGGTCTTCCTCCCTTTTCGCAGATTTGACTCAACAGTTCGGATGCGGAGGCGAAGTTCGCGGATGTCCGCACCATCCCGGCATCACGGGATGCGGGGCGAGAGGCAACGTTACAAAGCTGCGTGGTCAGAGGGCATGCGCCTGCCGGTTCGTGATGGATGCGCTTAGTGGCGCTTGAAATACTGCACTTCGCGTTCGTGCTGTTTTGCCCGTTCCAGGGTGGAGAATGTGCCGAGGTTGCGGCGCTTACCGGTGGACGCACTTTTCTTTCGCGAATAAAGGCGATACTGACCCGATTTGAGTTTTCGTATCATGCCGACGTAGATGCCCCGATGCTCGATCGTGTCGCCTTATCGCACTTCAATCCTTTCCTTTTGCCTGCTGTGACTCTCTCGACTGGCGGCTTTCAGTTCACGCAATCTGGCTGCACTCGTGCGCGATCTGCAAGGTTTCATCTGTCGGGATGACGTATGCCTGAATCGGAGATTTCCCGGTTGAGAGGCGGCCCTCCACGTCAATAAGCGTGCGATTCTGCTCTTCATCGATTTCGAGGCCGCACCAACGCAGGCCATCGCAGACTCTCTGTCGAACCAGGGGCGTGTTTTCGGCGATGCCGCCCCCGAAGATGACCGCGTCGGCGCCCTGGAGCACGCCGAGATAGGCGCCAATGGCCTTCAGCACGCGATAGCAGAACATCTCCATGGCAAGATGCACGCGTGAATCGGTGTCGTATTCGCGCATCAGGACCCGGGTGTCGAGTGATTTGCCGGAAACACCGAGGAGGCCGGAATCCTTCTGGAGCAGGGTCATGACGTCATCGAAGGCGATGTGCTCTTGTTGCGCCAGAAATGGGATGAGTGAGGGATCGACGTCACCGCAACGGCTTCCCATCATGAGGCCCTCCAGGGGAGTGATGCCCATTGTGTTGTCTACCGATCGGCCATTTGCAATCGCCGTGATCGAACAGCCGCTTTCGAGATGCGTCGTTATCAATCTCAGTTGATCCGGTTTCTTATTTACGATGGCCGCGTAACGCTCCATCAAATAGCGGTGCGAGATGCCATGAAATCCGTAGCGGCGGATCGAGTGCTTCTTCGAGAGCTCGAAGGGGATCGCGTACGTGGCGGCCTGTTGCGGAATGGTAGAGTGAAACGCCGTGTCGAAGACGGCAAAGAAGGGGACATCTTGAAACCGGCAGCGAATTGGAAACAGGATCTCGACTGAGCGCTTGTTGTGCAAGGGAGCCCACTTGGAAAGATTGATGATTTCCCGCTCAACTTCAGCCGTCAGCTTGACCGGATACGTGAATCGTGGACCACCATGGACCACGCGGATTCCGACACATTGAATCTGATCGAGGCTCCATGCAGGGGCCCGATCATGGCGGTGGTGTTCAAGCCAGCGAAGGATGGCGGCCGAGGCTTCGCCAAAGTTACGGGCTTGCAGCACCTCAGTGTGAGCGATGCTTTTTCCGGAATAGACAGAGAGGCGGGGTTCGTTCCCGATTCCCTCCACGATGACTTCGATCAGGCTGGTCCCGTCGGACGCGGATGATTGCGGGTTGCGGCAGGCAACAATCCCTGCCTTAAGGGAGTTACTCCCCGGATTGAAGACGAGCACATCCATCGAATCGCCAACTGTATCGAGTTCCGGAATATGGCAAGCGCCAGCTAAAAGTAGGAAGCGAGGCTGATCGACCGAGTTTTCCGCGGGAGCACGAATGTCCTGGGATTTCGGGAAGCCCCGCGATAACCGTGGCCTGAACGGACAACCGTTGCCAAAGGCTGACGCATCCCACGGACGTCGTTGCGGGGGCGGCGGGATTCGCCCCAAGTGAAGAAAGCTGGAGGAGAGGTGGCCGGTCGCCCTTATTGGTCAGGACAAATGAAGATCTCGCTGGTCTCCTTCGGGGTTCAGTTGTTCCCTGCAGCCAATCCTTTGCCTGGAATTGAGTTTCACGAGATCGACCGGGAGACGGGCCAGCGGATCCGCCATTTGAACGTTGCCGGTGAGGACGATACTCCGGTTGATCATTCCGAAATCGTGAAGGGATATGAATACAGAAAGGGAGAGTATCTGATCGTTGAGCCGAAAGAGATTGCCAATCTGCGCGTCGAGACGAAGAGGGTGATCGAGGTCAACCAGTTTGTCGATCTGGGAGACATTGATCCTGCGCTATTTGAGAAACCGTATTTCGTTGTACCGCAGCCAAAGGCTTCGCCTGAGGCTTTTGCGGTGATGCGAAAGGCGATGGAACAGACAGGCAAAGCGGCGATTGGCGAAATCGCGTTTGGTGGGCGGGAGCATTTGATCGCGATCGCGGCGCCGCCGGATAAGGGCTTCAAGGGGCTGATGGGATACACCCTTCGATACGACGAGGAGTTGCGCAGTCGGCGGGATTACTCGATCGGGGTCGGCGAAGAGAAGGTCGACAAGAAGCAGTTGGCAATGGCAACAGAGCTGATCCGCGCCTTTTCGGCTCCTTTGCATCTCGACGAATACAAGGATGATTACGAAGCCGCACTTCGCGAACTAATCGAAGCCAAACAGAAGAATGCGCCCTTGCCGCTCGAAGCGGAACGGCCGCGGCAAGCGAAAGTGGTGAACCTGATGGACGCCTTGCGGCGCAGTGTGAATGCGGCAAGCCATAGCGAAACGAGCGGACAGCCGAGAAAAGGTCGAGCACAGAAGAAAGGGCCGATGGTGGTGAAACCTTCGCGGCGCAAGCGTAAGGCAGCGTGATGATGACAGTGCGCGCCAAACCTGTATCGAGGGCATCCCGGGCTGTCGACAAGCAACTCGAGCGCTATCGCTCCATGCGCAGCTTCAACTTGACCCAAGAGCCGAGCGGAAAGCGCGACGGTCAAGTCTCCCCGGGAAAAGAGCAGAGCCTTCCATTTGTAGTGCAGAAACATGCAGCCACGCGGTTGCATTACGGCTTTCGCCTGGGATGGAGCGGCGTTCTGAAGAGCTGGGCGGTGACCAAGGGGCCAAGCTATTTCCCCGGAGACAAGCGGCTTGCCGTACAGGTGGAAGATCATCCCATCGAATACGGGGGATTTGAAGGCGCTATCCCAAAAGGCGAATATGGCGGCGGGACGACCAGGCAGCGTTTGCCTGCGCCCGCTACGCGCTAGCCGGCGAGCAGTGAGGGCGCGCGACCGGCAAAGTTGTGCTTTGCTAAAGGCTTCGTACGCTGTGGTGTTTGTGCGCCTCCTCAACACGGGCTGCGAGAAGCTTTTTTGCTTTCTCAAGGTTGCGACGTCGCGAGGCACTCATTCCCCTGCCGGCTCGATTGATATAGAAGGTAAGGATTCTCATCCCCGATGCAGGACCTTGCGGGTAAATACTCGTTGATGCGAGCGAATCGGCGATTGTTTCTGCGTCTTGCGTGAAAAGTGCGATGGGAGTCAGCTGGAATTCCGCCTTTCGGTCGTTGCTCTCGGCGTGTTTCGATGTGCGCATTCTATTCTCTCGTTTCCAAGTCTCTCGCTGTTATCTCTCGCGCAAAAACGATCGGCGATCCGCACACGGTTCCGGAGCGGTCCACTCGTGCGGTTGCTGAGCGTGGCTGCGCGAGGCATCAGTTCGAAGGGTCTTTGGCGATCCTTAGATCATCGGCAAGAGTTGCCGGCAGTTCATGCCCCTGTGATGCCCTGGGGACGCGTGTCGTTGCCCACGTCGAGAGCCGAGCGCAAACCCGCCGCATCTCAAATGCGCGGAGAGAATGAATTCAAGGACGGAACACTCGACGAATCTTCAGCGAGGACCTGAAGAGGGCGAGACGCTCACGAGGAATGGTGCGTATGGCAACCCGGAATTTCAGCCGATTCGACCACATGGCTGTCCATTGAGAGATCATTTCGCTGAAAAACAATCACATTGGATCGATTTTCATTGTAAATGAGCACAGGAAAGCTGAAGATTGCGCACTGGACCGGCAAACATTCAACTTCGGATGTAGAATCGTTGCAATCATGTCAGAGCAACTCAATCACCGCTCCGAGCAAATCATCAAACTTCTGCTCCGTTCAGGAACGGCCACCATCGACGAGATATTGGCCGTGGCGGGTTCTTCAGCGCCCAGCATCAGGCGGGATCTGGCGCGGCTTGAGAACCGGGGGTTGATTCGACGCACACACGGTGGCGCGACGCTGGTGGAGCCGCTGCTCTATGAGCCGTTTCGATATGACAGCTCTTTCCTGGCGCGCGAGCAGCGCAAAGCGGTAGAAAAACGGCGCATTGGACTGGCGGCCGCCGAGCTGATTCAACCGAATGAAACGGTTGGACTTAGTGCTGGTACAACGACAACGCACATCGGCCGGAGCCTGCGGCACAGGGACAAGATCCAGGTGATTACCAATGCCATCAATATCGGGATGGAGCTATGCAATCAGCCTGGCATCCGCACCTATCTCACCGGAGGTGTGATTCCCTGGGCATGGTCATTTTCGCTTACGGGCAACGCGGCTCTCACGTTTCTCGATGACGTATATATGGACAAGGTGTTCTTGAGCGTCACAGGCCTTGATGCTGAGCGTGGGGCGACGACGCTGGAGGCCGATGAGGCGCTGGTGTACCGGAAGATGCTCAAGCAGGCAAAACAGGTAATTGTGGTTACGGATTCGAGCAAATTCGGGCAGGTCAGCCCTGCTTTTATCTGCCCTGTGAGCGACATTCACGTGCTGATCACGAATGCCGGAGCACCGGCCGAAGCCACTGCTCCATTTGAGCGTCAGGCGATTCGAGTCATCCGAGCCTGAAACACGACCAGGTCATTTCAGAACCTCTGTTGCATGATCATTTTGACCCCTTCCATTCACACGGCGGTCAATTCATGTGCTCGCAATCCGCCCAATCCAATTGTGGACCTTATGGAGATTCGGGCTTCCCGAGGGCTCGAAAGCCCGGTCTTTATGCCATCCTTGTGGACATTGTGCATGATGGGGGGACGGGCTGAAAAACGTTGTTTCAGAAGCAAGTTTTGGGAATTCTGATCATTTTGGGCCATTTTGTTCATTTTTCACTTGAAATTCAACTGGCATTCAGCCTATTGTTCCTATCAACGATTCATTGCGGGTTCCGGCGGATCGATCATAACGCCCCTGAAACGGTTCGATCGATGAAGAATGAGAACCCGACGGCTGACGAGTGTAGGAGCGTCTGCCGAGCACAACTGATCCACCTTGGGAGAGTGTGATGCAAGAACAAGATCGTCCAATGCAAGACCATGGCCAATGGATTCCATGCAGGGATCAGGCCAGACCTCGATTGACCTCCTCGAGCAATTGCCTTTCTGCAAGTCCCAAGGTGAACCTGTTTTCCGCAAAGCCCCGGCCCCAAGGCTCTTGAATTCACCCGTCGATACGTGCCTGCGTATGGACTTCACAGGATTTCAAAGAAAGGTGCGATGGCAATGATTGATGCTGAGCGGGTTTTCAATCACAAGCTTTCATCAGAACAACTCAACGCCGCCCTCGAGAACTCTGGCAAGCGAGCGAGCTTCATCAAAGGGCCACCAACCCTGATCTGGCTGTTCACAATTCTGCTGATGCTTTGTCCGATGATGATGCGTGCCCAGGAATTGTCCGCGACGCTCGCGGGCACGGTCACAGACGCAACCGGAGCCGTTATTCCGCACGCCACAATTACGATTGTTCATGTCGGCGTCGGCACCGCACGCGTAGTGGAGACGGACGCAACCGGTAACTACGTAGCTCCCAACCTGCAGGCTGGTACTTATTCCGTAACCGCGGTGGCAACAGGTTTCGAGACATTCAAGGGTACGAACATCGTCCTGAATGTCGCCGAGAAGCACGCTTTCAACATTCAACTGAAAGCCGGGTCAGTGACAACGACAGTTACTGTCGAAGATAACCCGGTCTCAGTGGATACGGAAAGCAGCGCGCAGGCGGGCACTATCACCGGCAATCAGGTGAGCGAGCTTGAACTTGCCGGGCGCAACTTCCAGGAACTCGTAACTCTCCAGCCTGGCGTGGTTAACCAGATGGGCGACGAAACCGGCGCCGGCAACACAGCCATGTCAGTCAACGGCGCGCGCACTACGGCAAATAACTGGACCATCGACGGCGCCGACATCAATGACTCGGGTTCGAACGGCACGGTGATCAACGCGCCCAACGTGGACGCCATTCAGGAGTTCACGTTGCAGCGAGGCAACTACGATGCAGGCTATGGGCGGTCGGGCGGCGGCCAGGTTCTGGTGGCCACCAAGGCCGGCACCAGCTCATTCCACGGCGATGCTTATGAGTTTGTCCGCAACACAGCCCTTGATTCCAACGAGTGGTTCAACAAGCGCGCGCAAGTCGAGAATGGCGAGCCGAACAAGAATGCCGTGAACCATCACAATGTCTACGGCTACACCATTGGCGGCCCGGTTTTCATTCCCAATGTCTACAACACCGACAAGAAGAAGACCTTCTTCTTCTGGTCAGAGGAGTGGCGCAAGCAGAGCACGCCTGGCGGCGACAGCTTCCCGGCAGCCACGCAGTCCATGCTCAACGGCGTTGTGGCGGGCGACTTTACCGGCGCTCCTGCAGGGTGCGCCACGTACGACGCGGCCTCAAACACCACCACGATCTCGCCGTCCTGCTACAGCGCCAACTCGAAGGTTTACCTGACCAACGTCTTCGACAAGTTCCCGGCGAACGATGGCAACAATTACACTTTCTCTTACTCGGCGCAGAACAATTTCCGCGACGACATCGTCCGTGTTGACCATTACTTCAGCGACAAAGTCCACTTTTACGCCCGCTACATGAACGACAACATGCCGGTTGACAACCCGGAAGGCCTCTGGGCCGGCAGCAACTACCCCGGCCTCGTCGACACCCTGGTCAACTCTCCGGGCAAGAATGTCGTGGGCAACCTGACGTATGCAATCAATCCCAAGGTAGTGAACGAATTCGAGTTTGTCTGGTCGCAGGGAACGTACTTCTCGTCCATCAAGAGCGGCCAGTTCGCCACTTCGTCTACGATTAACAGCGCACTCACGGACCAATGGTCCCCTGACCCTTACGGCAAGGTTCCGATCGTCAGCATCACAGGCGTCACGGGCTTTAACGCGGGCTCCGCGCCATGGAAAGAGCGTAACCTCGACCGCACCTACTTCGACAACCTCACCTTCACTCTGGGCAGGCACACTCTGCGTACCGGCTTCCAGATTCAGCAGATGATCAAGACGGAGAACGCGGTCAACGGCGAGCCGAACTTCTCCTTCAACTCGTGGGGTGACTTCCTGGTCGGTAATGCGGCGTCGTTTACCCAGACCTTGCCGGATATCATTCCCGACCTCCACTTCATCAATAGCGAGGCCTACTTCCAGGACGATTGGAAGGTGACGCCGCGCCTGATGCTGAACCTCGGCGTACGCTGGAGCCGCTTCCCATCCGTTACCGATGTAAAGAACACGCTGTCGAACTTCGATCCGGCGTTCTACAGCTCGCAACTGGCGCCGGAGATCGATGCCAGTTCGGCATACGCAACGAACAGCACCGCGGGCAACTTCATTCCGAACCAGTACGTGAACGGCATGGAACTGCTGCCTGCGACCTACACCAATGGCATCATCTTCCCCAAGGGAGCCGCGTGTTCTGCGGCGCAAGCCGTCGCTCCCATGGTGACATGCTCGCCATTCGGTGCCTACGTGAACCCCAACTACAATGCTGACTTCGCGCCTCGCATCGGCTTTTCCTATGACCTTGACGGCAGGGGCAAGACGGTCATCCGCGGCGGCTTCGGCATCTTCTATGACCGTCTGCTGGACGGCATATGGGAGCAGAACGCCTTTGGCAACCCGCCGCTGGCGCAAAAGACCACCATCGTCAATGCCCCATTCGATGACGTCACGGGCGGATCGACTTCGGTGCCCCTGGGTCCGAACGGCATCACGGCTACCGGCAATCCCACCTTCAAGGTGCCCAATTACGCCAATTTCAGCCTATCTGTGCAGCGCCAGCTTTTGCCCAGCACGGTGCTGGAAGTGGCTTATGTGGGGAACGAGGCGCGTCACCTGCTCGGTGAGTACGATGAGAACCAGCCAAAGGTCGCGGCGCGCATCACGGCTCCGGCCAACACGAGCGTGAACACCATCCGGCCATACCTCGGTTACGCGGGCATCATATCCCGCGCGCCGGTCTTCTCGAACAACTACAACGCCTTGCAGGTGAGTCTCGACCATCGCTCCCACGGGTTGCAGATGGGGATCACTTACACCTACTCCAAGGACCTGACTACCAACACCTCGGACCGCAGCAACGTGGCTACCGATAGCTATGACTTCAGCCTTGACTACGGCCCATCTAATTACAACGAGCCGCAGAACTTCACTGCCAACTACGTCTATGATCTGCCGTTCTTCAAGGGCCAGCAGGGCCTTGAAGGCAGGGTCCTGGGCGGCTGGGAGGTTTCCGGTATCACCTACCTGACCTCCGGCACGTCGTTCTCGCTCAGCCAGCCGCGCGATCCCTGGGACCCCGACGGCGTGAACATCGGCATCGGTCTGGGCGCAACCCGTCCTGACCAGATCGCGGCTGTCCAAAAGACCAAGACGGTCGCACAGTGGTTCAGCACAAGCTCATTCGCACCCGCAGTGGGCCACTTTGGCAGCATGAGTGCCGGCAGCCTGCTCGGCCCTGGATACGAAGATTGGGACCTGGCGGCGATCAAGAACGTGAGGATTTTCGAGCGGCTTAACTTCCAGTTGCGCGGCGAGTTCTTCAATGCCTTCAACCACGAGAGCTTCAGCAGCGTCGACAGTTCCACTGCCGATGGCAGCTTTGGCCAAGTAGTTGGGGGGCACTCGCCTCGCAGAATCCAGATTGGCGCAAAGCTCAACTTCTAGAGCGCTGATGCAACCTAAAGCCAGGCCGGGGCTAACCCCCCGGCCTTCTTATTGAGGATTTATTTTTCCGGCGGCGACGCGGACGGCGACGCGCGATTGCTGGATGGAATGGTGGACATAACCTTCAACAGCCGGTCGTCTTCGGCCTTGTTGAGCCCCTTCGCCTTGTCGAACTCAACCTTGGCCTGCGCCGTCTTCCCCATCGACCGATAAAGGCGTCCCAGCCTCCAGTGGACATTGACATCGGCCGGCGCGAGTTTCGCCGCGGTCTCGAATTCACGCAGCGCATCCTGCTTCTGGTCTTCATCGGTGAGAACAATGCCGAGGTCGAGGTGCGCTTTGGCGTTTGCCGGATTGACCTTCACCAGTTTCTCAAGGAGCGGCCTGGCCTCGTTCATCTGGTTCATCTGCATTTCAGAATCGGCCAGGTAAAACATCGCCTGCATGTGGTGGGGATCGTTGCCGATTTCAGCCTGGAATTCCTTTGCCGCTTCGGGATATTGTCCCTTCTTCCAAAGAAGATATCCCAGGCCGAAATGTACATTGGGTTCTTTGGGGTTCACGGCAATGGCTGCGCGAAACTCGCGCATGGCACCAAGCGCGTCCTTCATCTCGTCGAGCGCTTCGCCCACCAGCATGTCTGCTTCGGCCGATTCCGCATTCATCGCGATGATTCGATGGTAGGCATCCAGAACGCATGGGTACTGATTTGAAAAAAGGCATGCGTGAGCAAGCGTGAGCAGGAGCTCGAGATTTTGGGGATCGCGGTCGGCAGCCTCTTTCAGATAGGGGGCTGCGGCTGAGAATTCGTTGAGCCCATAGTGCGACATCCCGATCAGGACATTCAAGCGCTCATCTCCCGGATTGTCTTTCATGAGCGGATCGAATTCGTGGAGAGCCTGGCGGTAGTCGCCGGCCTTGAAAAAGGCAAGCCCCAGGTTCAGGCGCAAGCCGGGCATCGCGGGATCCAGCGCCATGGCCTTCCTATAGAAAGCGATAGCCTCGGGATAGTGCTGCTGGCGCGATTCAAGAAGTCCCAAATGCGCAAACGGCTCTGGACTTGACGGATGCTCTTTCGAAAGGGCGCTCCAGGCAGCTTCAGCCTCAGCTGTCTTTCCCTGTTGCTCGAGCGAAAACGCAACCGCGCGCGGGTCGGTTTGAGAAGCAGAGGGAATTGTTAGGCCAGCGATGCAGAAAACGGCGCACGCAGCCAACTTCCGCTCAAGTCGATTTCTCAAAATGTATCTCCATTCGGATTCTCTCGCGGAGAGACCGGCGCATGCAACCGGTCTGAGTGCAATGATCGATGAGCTCGCGTGGGAAGATGATATGGTTGTGCCAGTTTGCGGGCAGAGTGAGCCTCGCGGCTCTTTCGACAGGCACTCGACACGGCTGCGAGCCCGGTGCGCAGGGAGGAATGATTCGTGGGGCTTAATACCCTCGATCTTGCGGTGATCGTTGCCTACCTGGCCGGTGTTACCCTTTTCGGACTCCGTTTCCGCGGAAAGCAGCAAACTCTCAAAGGCTATTTTCTTGCGGACCGCTCGGCGCCGTGGTGGGCGATCTCGCTGTCGATCGTCGCGGCAGAGACGAGCACGCTCACGGTGATCGGGGTTCCCGCGCTCACCTATGCAACGGATTTTCAATTCCTCCAACTAGCAATTGGATATCTGGTCGGCCGCCTGATTGTGGTGGTGCTGCTGATCCCGCAATATTTTCGCGGAGAACTGGTCACGGCATACCAGTTGATTCAACGCCGCTTTGGAGAACGGCTTCGCTCGCTCACAGCGGGCCTATTCCTGGTCACCCGCGCCGCAGCTGAAGGCGTGCGCGTTTTTGCTGTCGCGATCGTGGTCAAGGTAGCGATGGAGAGCATTTTGCCGGGGGTGAGCAATGCCATGCGCGATGTGTCCGCGATTGCGATTGTCACCGTGCTGACATTGGCATACACGTTCAAAGGGGGCATGGCTGCAGTCATCTGGACCGACGTCGTCCAACTGTCGGTTTATCTCATCGGCAGCGTGATCGCGTTGTTCGTCATGTTGCATAGCATTCCCGGTGGTTGGGCGGCGGCAGCTTCGACGGCCGCCCACGCCGGCAAATTCCGCATGTTCAGCATGAGTTGGAATCTGACGACGACTTACACATTGTGGGCGGGCGTGATCGGCGGAGCCTTCTTCACGGTTGGGAGTCACGGGACCGACCAATTGATCGTGCAGAGGCTGCTCTCAGCGCGCAGCGAGTTGCAGGCCAAGGTTGCGCTGCTGACAAGCGGTGTCGCAGTCTTCCTTCAATTCTCGCTGTTCCTTCTGATCGGAGCGATGCTTTTTGTGTTCTACAAGCTCTTTGCCCCTTCAATTCCCTTTTCGCGGACGGATACGATCTTTCCAACGTTCATCGTGACGCGCATGCCCCATGGACTGAGCGGGCTGCTGATTGCGGCCATCGTCGCAGCGGCAATGTCGAATCTGAGCGCTGCGCTCAATTCGCTGGCCTCCACCACGATCGTCGATTTCTACGCGCGCATGGCAAAAAGCGCTGCTGAAGAACATCGCGTCCGGCTGTCGCGCATCGCAACCGTGGGCTGGGGTATTGTTCTCTTCGGCCTGGCATTGCTTGCCCGCGGAGGCGGCACGGTGCTGGAGATGGGATTGTCGATCGCCTCGGTTGCTTACGGGTCGCTTCTGGGGGTGTTCCTGCTGGGCGTGCTTACGAAAGGAGCCTCGGAACGCGGCGCGATGATCGGCATGGTATGCGGCTTTTCGCTCGATGTGTATTTGTGGCGGTTCACCGCGGTTGCGTTTCCGTGGTACACCGTTTTTGGGAGCATCGCGACATTTGTGGTTGGATACGCCGCGAGCCTCTTCGTGTCGGGCGCCGGTTCCTCTTCGCGAGCCTCAAGACTTGCGTAGGGAAGGCAGCGCCGTTCCTCAGTTCCTCTGCAATTGAGCCAATTCTGAACCAGCCAGAAGGAATGCACCCACGCCATAGACGTAGCTTGACGAGGGCTTGTACTTGCCGGGCTCGCCTCCAATGGGCTGAATCGAGCCGAGCCTTCCGTCTGCATACACATGCGAGAGCATGGCGTGCCAGGCCCTGGTTACGACAGGCAGATATATTTTTCGGTCAAGAATGTGATGATGAATTCCCCAGGCGATCGCGTAGGTGAAAAAGGCTGAACCGGAGATTTCTGGCGATGGGTAGGCCGCCGGATCGAGCAAACTCGCGTGCCATAAGCCGTCAGCCTGCTGCAACCCTGCAATCCGCTCCGCCATTTGGTGAAACTGGTGAAGGAACATCGCGCGATCCGGATCGTCTTCGGGCATGCGTTCGAGCATCATTGCCAAGCCGGCTATCACCCAGCCGTTTCCCCTGGACCAGAAGATCTTCTGGCCGTTGGCCTCGTGCATCGCGAGGAAACGCTTGTCGCGAAAATAGAGATGCTCGGCTGGATCGTAGAGCGCGGCGGAAGTGATACCCCACTGGTGATCGGCGAATTCGAGATACTTGCGATCTCCGGTCGCCACAGATAGCTGCGCCAGGACTTTTGGAGCCATGTAAAGGGCGTCGCACCACCACCACAAAATCTGCTGCGGATCATCGGGGCGCGCCAGAAGCCGGTCCATTGCTTCGCGGGTCGGCGCAAGCCGTTCCGGCTTCGGGTCTTCCGCGTAGAGTGTCAGGTAGGTAAGACCGATGGCCTCATCATCGGCATGGGCAAAGCGCGGACCGAGTTCCCAATGATTCTGCTCCGCGACCTTGAGAACACGGTCATGATAGCGGCGGTCTCCGGTTGCCTTTGACGCCGCAAGCAGGCCGTCATAGAGCGCCGCATAGGTCCAGTCGATGTTGTAGTATCCCTCGGCCTCTTTCAACTGCCAATCGGCAACTTTCTTCATTGCCTTGAAAATGGCTGGCCGGGTCATCTTTGGAGAAAGGCCGGTCGCGAGCGGCCCGGGGTGATCGGGCTGATCGCCGGCCGCGTCGCGCGCCGCTGCGGCAGCCTCTTCTGTCGGGATCGGGGCAGACTGTGCCTGGGAAGACGGAAGGGAGAAAAGGACAACCGCGAAAAGGACAAGAACCGGAGCCAAAGCCTTCATTCCTTTGCACTCTCTCTCAGGGCTCACTCCATTGTGCTCCAGCCGGGGAGAATTCGTCCTGCGCGTTGATCTTTACCCGGACAGGCGCGACCTGACTTTTTCCATTCCGGTGACGCCGCAGCTTGATTCGACGTGTCCCCGGACTTCACTGAACCAGTGAAAGAGTCGGCGTGGCAACCGTGGTTGCGGCGTTGGTTGTCACCCGGGTTACCGTCAGCACCGTGATGTCGTCATCCTGGCCGAAGGTTTGCGCGGCGTCAGCGATCGCCTGGGCGGGCTTGGTGGCGATCGCTCCCGTGCGCTCAAATCCGAACAGTTCGCCGGCATGCCCGCGAGCCTCGACCACGCCATCCGAGACCAACGTGAGCTGCTGATTTTCTCCGAGGCGGAAAGTGGACTCGACGTATTTCGACTCAGCGCTCAATCCCAGGGGCAAACCACTCTCAATCAGCACTTCTTTTCCCTCGAGATACGGCGACAGGTGGCCCGCATTCGCGGCGGTGACCAAACCGTCTGGCGAGGCCCTTAGCACCAGACACGTGGTAAAGCCGCCATGGCTGCGCGCCATCATGCGCACATTCATTGCCGTCAGAATCTCCCCAGGGTCGTTGGTAAAGTGCGCCAGGGTACGAACGGTTCCGACCAGGAGGCTCACGGTCATGGCCGCGGGCATGCCTTTGCCGGATACGTCGCCGATGACGGCCAGCACGGCGCCGTTCCTGATCGGCAGAATCTGGAAGAAGTCTCCGCCCACCTGTTGAGCGGGACGATACTCACTTGCCAGCCTGAAGCCGGGCACGGTGGGCAACGCTTCGGGAATGAGCACCTGCTGCACCTGCCGCGCCTGTTCGATCTCAAGGCGCCACAACTCACGTTCCCGCTGGCCGCGCACGAAGCGGCGCATCAAGAGTACCGAAATGATGGCTAGCATCAGCAGAGTTGCGAAGATACCAACCGTGATGGTGAGGCCGAAGATGCGCATGATTGTGGGAACATGTACCACTCCCAATTCCTCCTGGTATTCCCAGAAGATCATGAGAAGAATCGGAGCGAGGGCCATCCAGCCATCCCCGGCCCGCTTTCGGATTCCGCGGTACGTGATCCAAAGCAAGAGCGCGCCGAGAAGGAGTTTGAGGATCAAGGTGAGCGGGAGGAGCACTGACGATGCCTGAGGTGGAATCAAGCTTCCGAAGAGCGGAGGGCGGAGCATGGCCATCCCAAGGACGAGCGCTGCAGTCAGGATCCACACCGCACGCTTGATTCGCCGGATGTCGTCCAGCGCAAACCAATAGATCCAGAAGAGAGCCCAGAGCCCGAGTGAAATGGGACGGCTCAGCACATCAATGAAAAAGTTCTCGGGATCCATGGCGACCGCCAGCGAGTAATAGCCGGTCATCACGATGGCACGTTCGGCGAAGCTGAGCAGGCAGGCAAGCCCCAGCCACAAGTAGGCCG
>Ga0335072_10004313_pt1 | contig 21203 bp, 16 predicted proteins | sample Lox_Sample_21_FD_206725 | JGI IMG/M metagenome (GOLD analysis project Ga0335072, IMG submission 206725) | Soil microbial communities from Loxahatchee National Wildlife Refuge, Florida, United States - Lox_Sample_2.1 | ecosystem: Environmental > Terrestrial > Soil > Wetlands | place: USA...
GCTGCCACGTACCGGGCGGCTTGCCCTCCTGGTACTCGAACTCGCCGTAGTTCCTGGCCGTCTTGCCGGCGGACTCGACGGCCGTCCAAATGAAGCCCGAGCGCTGGTGGCCGAGCACGTCCTCCTCGGTGTCATAGCTGCGCTGGTACTCGCCCGCGGAGGACTCGGTGTACTCGGGGTTGTCCCCCATCATCATCCAGTTATGGCCCTCAGCAGAGTTGGTGGCGGGATCGTAGAAGTTGTCGTAGAGACCGAACTGCCTGGCCAACGCGTGCTGATTCGGCGTGGCCTTCTCGCCGAACTGCACGAGCGCCGGATCGCTGTTGCCCTCACCCATGTCGCCATACACCTGGTCGTAGGTGCGGTTCTCCTTGACGATCAAGAAGACGTGCTTGATCACGGACGGGTCACCAATCCGCGTCGGGATCGGAACCGGAGCCGCTCTGTGGCCGTTGGCCTCCCGGACGTCGTTGTTGTTCCAGCCGTTCTGCTCGAAGACCGTCACCGTGTCGTTCGCGATCTGCGCATCGCTCGGAAGCGTGAAGCGCGTCAGGGATCCGGTGGTGCTGTGCGTATCGTGGCCCGTCACGGGGACGGTGCCCGGTCCCTTGTCCGTCGTGATGCCCGGGCCGCGGGCGTCGATGCCGCGGGTGTTGGTCACGACGATCTGGCCGCCGACGGTCGCGATCGTCGCCGGGTAGTAGCCCGTCGGCACCAGACCGATGTATCTCACCGGATCCTCGGGCGTGCCGTCATAACGGTACACCGCGACCGCGTTCGCCTTCGCCAACGTGACCAGCAGGTGGCCGTCCGTGGTCAGGGCAATGCTGGTGGGCTGGTAGCCGACCGAGGACTCCGGCCACGGCTTGGTCTCCATCGTCTGCACGACTTGATCCGTCCTCGTGTCGATGATCGACACGGTGTCGCTGTTCGTGTTGGCCACGAACAACGCATTACCGCTTGCATACATCGCCGTCGGGTGCAGGCCGACGGCAATCGACCCGACCGCCGCCGACGGGTTCGCGGTATCGATGACGCTGACCTCTCCGGTAGTCGACGTGCCTAGGTAGGGGTTGGCGGGCACCGGCGTGCCGTAGGAATCCATGGTCGTATCCCCCGGCCGCGCCTGACGGCCACCCTCATCGCTCACGTACAGCTTGTTGCCTACGAACTTGAGCTCACGAGGCGCGATGCCGACGTTCCACGTGTGCTCGACCGTACCGGTGTCGGGGTCGATCGCAACGACGGTGTTCTGCCCGTTGAGCGCGGCGTACAGAGTGGACCCGTCAGGCGAGTACGTGATCTGGCCCACCAGCGCGGAGTCGGGCGTCGGAGTCCGGGCGTTACCCGAAAGGTGGCTGCCCACCGTCGGCAGCGAGAAGCTCGTAGGCGTGCCCAGCGTGCCGTCGTCGTTGACCGGGAACCGAGTCAGGGCGTCTTGCTCCGGAAGCCAGAGGAACTTGCCGTCCGGCGAGTACGTCGGACCTTCCTGACCGACGGTGCCGTCGGCCAGCTGCTGGTTGTCCGCGGATACCGACCCGACCGTCCAGATGAGCTTGTAGCTCGACAGGTCGAAGATCTGTAGGACCGTCCCCTTATCGGTGCTGGTGGCCGCGAGGAATCGCCCGTCCGGGCTCACCGTCGAGCCCATCAACTTGCCGTCATCGGTCACCAGCTGCTCACCGAGCGGCTTGAGGATCTGATCGTCGGAGATCTGGAGCCCGTTGGCGTACTGAGTGCCCACCTGGTTGTCACCAAACAGGTTGCGGGCAAATGTCGCCGTCGCGGCGTAAGTCGCCCCCGCGCCCGCGAGGACGACAACCGTGGCACCAACCGCCACGAGCCGGAGCCGGTGGCCGGTCCCGCCGAAGAGTCCAAAGCGAACTCTGGAGACTCGTCGGCGATGTCGTGTGACCTGCAAACCTGCGTCGGTGCGAGTCACCCTGCGGGATCCAAGCATCGTCACCGCCCTTGCTCGAGAGACGTGGTCCCAGAGCCAGATATTTGAGAAAGCTTCCGGATCGCGTGTTACCAGGTCGCAGAGCGCGTGTTACCAGGTCGTAAATTGAAAAATTCTCGTCGGGGGAACCCGTGGTGACGGAGGACCGCGTGCATCCGCTGCTGCCACTCCGTTATCTGGTGAGAGAGCAAGTGACGCGTGCGGAACCGGGCGCGAAGATCCAGGATATGCACCGGCGGGATCCACGACTCCGGCAGCCGCCCCGGCAACATCAGCTCGCGCAGGTGCCGGGATCGGCCACGTCGGTCTTCGGTCGCTTCTTCTCGCAATTACCCCGGCCAAAGCTCCGCTTTCCTACTGATCAGTGGCACGTTGGCGGTAGTGACATGTACTACAGTGCGCTACACGTCCCAACCGCTCAGCCTGCGCTTGCCAGACGCGACGCTCGACCGTCTGCACGCCCGAGCGCGTAGCCACAGCGTCGCGCTGCGTACGCTTGCGCAGCGCTACGTCGAGGAAGGGCTCCGCACCGACGAGCATCCGCTGATCCGGTTCGCGGACGGTCCCGCCGGCCGTCGTCCCCGACTCCTGGGCACTGGGCTCGATGTCTGGGAGGCCATCTGGGTCGTCCGAGACAACGACGGCGATGAGCGGGAGGCGGCCGAGTATCTCCAAATCCCGCTCGGCCTGGTCCAGGCCGCAGTCGCCTATTACGGGGCGTATCGGGACGAGATCGACGAGTGGATCGAGCTCAACGCGCGTGAGAGCGAGGCCGCCCATCAGGCCTGGCTGGCGGGGCAACAAGCCCTCAAGCGTTGAAGCTGCTGCTCGACGAGATGTTCTCGCCGCTCGTCGCGGCCGAACTCCGGGCCCGTGGGCACGACGCCGTCGCGATCAAGGAGCGCGGAGAGTGGCCGTCGCTACGTGATCACGAGGTCGTCGCCCTCGCGCGGACAGAGCAGCGCGCCGTCGTTGCGGCCAACCTCCGCGACTTCCGCGTGCTGCAGGCCGAGCTTGTCGCACCGAGCGGCCAGGGACACGCAGGCATGGTGCTCGTTCCGACGAGCTTCCGGCTCACCAGAGCCGCCACCGGCGAGATCGTCGAGGCGCTGGAGGGCCCGCTCGCGCTGTATCCGGGCGACGAGGATCTCGCCAACGGTGAGACCTGGATCTCAGGAGCACGAGTGTCTTATTGATCGATCGTTGCCGAGTGCCCGCGTCGCGGTCCACGCCTGTCGCGGATCGCTCGGCGAGCCGAGACCTGGAACGCGTTCCGGTCCGGGCGCACGTCGTCTCGTGGCTGCAATGTCAGAACAGCGGGCACCCCCGCGAGCGATGTTGCCCCTCAGGGAGGACAGCCACGCCGGCGAGACGTGGGTGTCTCATAGCTCTTCCCCTTTCAATCCGAGACTTGCCGAGAACGTCGGCTAGAGCAAGTGCATCGGGGCGAGGATCGGGGCCGAACAGGCTCGGCGGTCGCCGTCAGACGTTGCCCGGACCAGAGGCGCGAGCTCCGCCGAGATGTTCGGTAAGAATGAAAAGCCATGAGCGGCGCGCTGATCCTGACCGGCGCTCCCGGCGCGGGCAAGAGCTCCGTGCTTGACGCGCTAAGCACCATGCTCGAGCTGGAGCGTGTGCCATTCGGTGCGGTCGAGACGGAGCAACTCGCACGAGGTTGGCCGTGGCTTCGTGCATCGGAGTGGATGCCCCAACTGGCGGCCGTAATCGACCTTCAGCGGCAACTGGGACGCGAGACCTTCCTTGTGGTCGCGACGACGGAGACGGAGCAAGAGCTTCGGGCGGTGATCGATGCCGTGGGAGCCGACCGGACGCTCGTGGCGTGCTTGTCGGCACCTCCCCCGCTCGTTGCTTGCCGGGTTTACGAGCGAGAACCGGATGAATGGCCGGGAAAGCTCGCCCTGATCGAACATGCTCGGAAGCTCGCGGAGGAGATCCCGTCGCTGCCGAGCATCGATTTCACGCTGTCAACCGTCGACCGCGACGTCCACGAGGTGGCGACGGAAGTCAGACGGCTGCTGGCCTCGACCGGGATCGTGCGAGCTGCATCGCGATCGCTCCCGTCTTGATCGCTGTGCGGTGGCGAGGATCTCGTCCTCAGCTCGACAAGCATCTACGCAGCGCCTCTCCGCCACCGCTGAGCACGGGCTCCCCGTGCGAGACCAATACTCGCTCGATCGGTAGGTCGAGCAACGGCTGGAGCAGCATCCGGAGCTCGTCGCGGTTGACGCGCACCCAGTACAACCACGATTCCGGGCATAGCATCAGCCCGCCGCCCGGAGCTCCGAGGATCCGGTCGCCCGGGACCAGAGTGCGGTGCTCGGGCAGCCAGAACATCGTTTCGCGCGCCCCGCGGAGCACAATCGATTCCACACCAGCAGGTAGGTTGCGTTTGACGCGCGAGGACGACGCTCCATAGCGCTGGATGACCTGTTCCCGGCTCCGCCGGTGCGGGAGGAGCGTCGTCAGGACCACGACGCCGCGTCCCGCGACGCGCTCATCGGCCCACCTCCAGAACTGCTCCTCGTCGTGTGGCAGCAGCGGGTCGATGAATACGGCTGCGTCACGCCCAAGGTAAAGAACCGAGCCGACGGACTCGTCCCAGTCGCCGGGACTGTCGCGCTCGGCGCCGGGCCTCCACGCCGGATGCGGAGCCGTCCAGCGCCAGAGGCCGGGAGCAATCTCGCGCATCGGCAGGACCCTAGCGCGGCGGACCCGGTTAGATCGGGCAGCGAGCGGTTTCGGGTAAGCGCTGCCGCCCTCGATCAAAAACGGCAAGCCACGGAGATGGGACCCACCGCCGGTCAGGAACAGCGATCGCATTCTGCAGTAAGGCAACCAACTCGCGAGTGGGTCCTGAAACCTGGCGCGTACCATCTTTCGCCTCCACGCAACGCGCGGACTTTGGTCCCGTGTCGCCGCTCGTGGCGCTGAATGGGTCCCCGGCTGGGGTATCGATGTGACAGGTCGGGGCGGATCCGGCAACTAAGAGACATGAGCACCGCGATAGACATAGAGGTAAGCGTGCGGCAGAACCGGCGCGGCGGCGCGCTCGATGAGTTCGAGGAGATCTACCGAAGCAACGTCGGCGTGCTGGCGGCGTATTTCGCCCGCCGGTGCTGGGAGCCCCAGGAGGTGGCGGATCTGACGTCCGAGACGATCGTGCGGGCGGTCAGCTCGTTCGACGCGTTTGATCCCCGTCGCGGGAGCGCTCGTGCGTGGCTGTTCGGGATCGCGGCTCATGTCTGGGCCGGGTCCTGCGCGCGGGCGGCCGACAACCGGGACGCCGTTGTTCGGCTCGCGGGCCACCGGGCGCTCGATGGCGGCGAGATCGATGAGCTGGCCGCCAAGATCGACGCGCAGCAGGCTGGCCGGGAGTTGCTGGAGCGCTGCGCGGTGCTGAGCGGGAACGAGCGGGCGGCGATCGAGTTGGTTGACCTCGCCGAGCTGACGCCCAAGGAGGCCGCGGCCGCGCTTGGCGTGCCCCGTGGCGTGTTGCGGATGCGGCTCTCGCGGGCTCGGGCGCGATTGAGAAAGGAGTACGGCGTAAATGACTGAGTTCGAAGACAACTTGTGGCTCGAGGTCGTGCGTGAGCACGGGCAGAAGCTCGCCGGCGCGAGGCGACCGGTCCGCAGGCACAGGCGCGCGACCCGCCCTCAACTGCTCGCGGGTACCACCGTCGGTCTTGCCGCGGCGGCGAGCGCGGCCGCATTGCTGTTCGGCGCGTCGACGAGCCCGCCGGCGTTCGCGGTCACCCACAACCCGGACGGGACCGTCACCGTCAAGCTGATGCAGCCATCGGGGATCGCCGAGGCGAATGAAAAGCTTGCCGCGATGGGGGTGCGCGCGCGGATCGCGGCGCAGACGAAGACCCCGCCGAAGCTTGTTTGCCCGGGCGGAACGGTGCCGACGATCACGTTTGACCCGGCCAGCATCCCGAGCGCCGACGAGCTGGTGATCGCCCCTGGCCAACCGGGCGCCGGCAACGCCGCGGCGCTCAAGGGTGGCGGCAACACGGGCGCCGGTGCGACGGGTGGCGAGAACCACGTCGTTCGGCTGCAATCGGGTGGCAGCAAGATCCGGACGCAATCGGATCCCGACAACCATGTGGCTCGGATGTATTGCCCCTGATTCGGATATAAGCCCGCGGGCGTTCGGCCGCCGGAACCGTTTCACGAACGATGGGAGCTCTCAGGAGCCGCGCCGACCGAGCTGGACAGTTCCGCCACCGTCGGTTTGCCACACCCGCGCGGTCGGCGTCTACGCGAACCGAGACCTGCAATCGTGTTGCGACGCCGTCCACCGCGGCCCGCCAGTCCCTCGGGCCGCTCAGGTCTGGAATAGTCGCCTGGCGAACCAGTCGCGCTCGTCCCGTACGCCCGGCAGCGCGAAGAAGTAACCGCCCCCCACGGGGCTGATGTAGTCGACCATCGGCTCGCCGATCAGGCGGATCTGGGTCGCCTCGAACTGTCGTTTGATGTTCCTTTGGAAGCAGTTGAAGATCAGTCCCATATCGAGGTCTCCGGCGAGGTCGATCCCGTTGTCGTAGTTGTAGCCTCGTCGCAGGATCCGGCTGTCCTGCGTTTTCTTCGTCCTCGGGTTGGCCAGCCTCATGTGTGCGCTCAGTGGGATCACGTGGCCGAGCGGGTCAGCGCGGTAGTCGGGAATATCGGTGAGCTTGTTGTCACCGAGCGGGGCCCCAGTGGCGCGGTAGCGTCCGATCATCGTCTGCTGCTCGTTGAGCGAGACGCGGTCCCAGAACTCGATGAACATCCTGATGATGCGGCAGACGTGGTAGCTCCCGCCGATGGCCCAGTCGGGTTCACCGACCCCCGCGGTGACCCACAGAAGACGCCGCGCGACCTCCGGATCGGCGACGTTGGGATTGGCGATCCCGTCTTCGAAGCCGAAATGATTTCGCGGGACGCCCGCCGGCCGTGCGGGCGAGGCGAACCCGTCGAGTCGCCAGCGCACCTGCATCGCCCCGCGGGTGTGCTTGGCGATGTCGCGGAGCGCGTGGATTGCAGCGTCTGCGCTGCCAGCGCAGATCTGAAGCAGCATGTCCCCGCCAGTCTGGGCTGGGTCGAGATTATCGTTGGGAAAGGAAACCATCGGCGTCAAGTGAACGGGCTTCCTTGTGGCGATCCCGTAGCGGTCGTCGAACAGCGAGCTGCCCAATCCGACGGTGACAGTCAGCCCGTCGGCGGGAACGACCGGGCCGAGCGTGCCGCTGTCCGATGGTGGCGCGACCGGCCCGAGGTTGGTGGGCGGACCTCCGTGGGTCAGAAAACGGCAACGGCTGGTCAGGGTTCTGAGCAGCGCTATCAGGCCGGCGCGGTCGTCCGCCGTGACGTCAAAGGCGGCAAAGCACGCGGCCGGAGGCGGCGCGTCGGTGATGCCGGCCTGATGCTCGCCGTGGAAAGGAACGGCGGGCATACGCGCCGCCGGGTCGGGGACCGTCGCGAATTGGGGCGGCCCGTCCGCCTGCAGGGGATCGCCCGAGCCGTGACCGGAAGCCTGTCCCGTCTTCGGCGTCGCCCCGGCAGCAACCCCTGGCGCAGCTAGGGCACCTGCGAGCACGGCGGCGCTCGAGCGAGAGAGGAACTGGCGGCGGTCCAGCGTCATCCAGGCTCGAAATGACAACACGCCACTGAACCGTCCACAACCCCCCAGATGGCCAGGCGCCTGGCCTTACACGCGATGTACTCTCCTCAGGACGGGTGGTCCCACCTGACTGACAGGCACACCGGTTCATCTCACTGACTGTGCAGCCCCCAACGACGAGCGACACCGTCGTGTGACACCGGCCGTGGTGCGCGTGATTACGCTTGTGGCAGTTTCGACCGTTGTCGGCCTGCTAATACTTGGCTCCCCCGCGCCCGCCCATGCCTCGCCGCGACCCTGTGCCTCATACCCGGCGCCGGGCACTCCGGCGCCTGCGAGCGCCAGGGTTCCAGCCGACGTAACCGCCCGATACGCGATCCTGCGCCGGCCCCAGCGGCCTGCGGATCGACTTAGACCGGCCCAGGCCGCCCAGGGGCTGACGGCGTCCGGGCTGATCATGTCGGGGATTCGATTCCTCGGTGACGCGGCTTTTGACGGCCGGATCTACTTGATCCCCGCACAGCATTTGCTCGCATTCCAGATGGCCCCCGCGAGGTGCCTGCCGCCGGATGAGCGCCCGAGCGAGCGAAAGCTGCTGCCCAAGCTCCGTGCCGAATACGCTCACCGAGCGCTCTGCCTGGTGATCGTCTACGCCACCGGGAACCTCCCCTTCTGCGGGCCGGCATCTGGCAGGTCCCAGGCGCTGGTGTACTTCGACGGCACTGCCTTCGGCCTTGTTCCGAACGGTATCCGTGATGTCACCGTCTCCTACACGAGCGCCCCGCCTCGAACGCTTCCGGTACGCCACAACTTTTTCACCATCATCGACCAAACACGGGACCTGTCTCCGTGTGGCTTGCAGTGGCTACAGCCAACCGGGAACGTGGCCAAGAGTGTCGCGGGCTGCTCGTTTCTCTCCCTCGAAATACCTCCGATGAACGAGTACCGCCAATACGTCGCGAGCAAGCTGCTGACGCTCCAGTCCCAGGTGGCGGCGCTGATCACTGCAATCGGGTCTGGGAGCGTCGCGCAGGCCGAAGCGGCCTGGGTGGCCGCCCATCTCACCTGGCTCGATATCGGGCAGGACGACAACGCCTATGGTGCCTTCGGTGAACTCGGGCGCCAAATCGACGGCCCCGCAGCGGGTCTCGTGGGAGGGACCGCCAGCCCGGACTTCACCGGCTTCCACAAGATCGAGTTGGATCTGTGGACCCGTGGCGATCTCGCGGCTGCGAGGACCGATGCCGACACGCTGCAGTCGCTGGTCGCCCAGCTGATCACGATCCCCCTGGCCAGCGAGCTGCCGGACACCAAGGCGGGCATCGCGAACTGGGTGTTGCGTCCGCATGAGATCCTCGAGGACGCTAACCGCGACACCCTCACAGGAAACGACGACTACGGCAGCGGCACCGGGCTCGCATCGCTGACCGCTGACGTGGCCGCCACTCGCGAGCTGCTCACGCTGCTCTCGCCGGTGATCGACCCGGTCGCGCCGCATCTCGTCGGCCGCGCCAGCGGCGAACTCGACGCGCTCGACTCGGCGATCCAGGCCGCTTGTCCCGACGGCGAGTGGGTCGCGATCCAGAAACTGCCAATGGCCGAGCGCGAGCAGATCGACGCGGACACCGGCGACCTAGTGGAGACGCTGGCACCGATTCCCGATCTGATCACCAGCACCGGCAACAAGGCCTCGGGAACCTAACGCGAGCCACGCCCACATCCTCGAACGCACGCATCCGTCCGCGCAGCGACGGGATGTATGCCGTGAAGTCACGGATGCCTCGGTGACCACGCCGAACATCGAGATGCTCGGCTGCGAGCATCCGTCGATGTCGATCGGGTGGTGGTCCGCCGTCATGTTGACGCTACCCTCCGGCGCCGAGAACCCGGCGGCGTTCCGGCAGGCACTGTTCGGAGCGGTTCCGCACGACGCTGACGCATTCCGCGCCTACCTGGCCTCGCGCAGCTGCTTGCTCCTCGGTGACGTGCCGATGGCAGCCTGAGGGCCGTCGGCAGTTGCTGCCAGGTTCGATCCGGCCCGCGGGACCGGGAAGCGCTGGCGGCGCCTGCCGTTGCGCGAGAACGGGTAGCGCCCGCCGAGGTGGCGGGCGCTATCCCTCAGTTGAGCTGCGTCAGTTGAGGTGCTCGACCAGCCTGACCGTGCCCGACGGCTCGCCGAAGCTGGAGAACGTCCCGTACCCGGCCAGTCCTCCGAGCCCGCCCGTCGGCACCGTCAGGGGCGGTCCTGCGAAGACGTCCGGCCCGGATGTGATCAAGAACGTGCCGAAGCTCTGCCCGTTGGGCAGCGACGTTCCGTACACCTCGATCCCGGCCTCGCCGCTGTTGGCGCCGAGGCTGCAAGCGCAGGTGATCTTGAGCGTGAACCGCGTCAGCCCGCTCGGCGAGACCGTCCCGAGATACATCTCGCCCGGGCTGCCGGCGCACGTGCCGCCGAAGCATCCCGTGAGCACGCTCGCCGAGGGCGACCCCAGCGTGGCGGAGTCGTAGGCAACCGAGCCCTTCAGGCCTCTTCCCGCGATCGTCGCGTCTGCCAGCGCCCCGACCAGGCTGTCGCCGGTGCTCGTCGTTCCGAAATTGAACGAGTCGACGGTCGAGGTCGTCGTGTACGTGCCGTCGTACCTGCGCAAGCTCCACGCGGAGACCGAGATCGGCATATTGATCCCCGTCCCCTGCATCGCCTCCGGCGCCGGGTTCGGCAGGACGACACTGAACGCGCACTCGCCCGAGGCGCGGCCACCGGCGATGTTCGAGGACAGCGCGCCATCGCCGAACTGGATCTGCGGATCGTCGTTGGCGCAACGCAGATCCCGGCTGACGAAGTTGTCCTCAATCTCGTTTCCGTCGGGGTCGCTCGTCTGGTCGTTGCTGAAGGTGGCGTTACCGCCCACCCAGTTGCGCACGGCGCCCAGCCAGCAGGTGCCCACGTTGGCGAGGGTCAGATTGCCGGCGACCGAGTCGTCCTCGAAGTCGTCGTACTGCGGGAGGAAATTCGCCGCCAGGGTCGGGTCCTCGGACCAGGGACTCGGCGGGGTGACCGTAAAGCAGCCGCCTGACGCCGGACCGCCCGCGACCCCGCCACCGCCACCGATCACGGAGACGTTGCCATCGATCGAGGTCGAGTGGACGACCACCCCGAGCGCCCCGATCGCGGTGAGGTCTCCGCCGATCCGGTCGTAGGTGACGGCGGACGGACAGATGATCTGGGGGCTGCAGCCGAGCAACAGCCCGGCGCCGTTGCCGACCCACACGTTGCCGTCGACGATCACGGTGGCTGGCAGGACCGGGCCCGACGCGGGATCGCCGACGGTGATGTCGTCGAGCAACCCTCCCGGCGCGACCTTTAGATCACCCCGGATGTGGACCGTCCCGACGGACATATCGCACACGCCGGTGATCGTCATCGACGCGTACGTCCCGGGCGGGACGTCGCCACCCGTACAGGTGTATCTCCCGGCCCCCGGCGCGGCACTCGCGACCGACGCGGCGGCGAGTAATCCGCACAGAACCAACAGAGCAACCGACAAACGGCGTGCGACGCCGCCTCGACCGACCCTCATCGCAAGCCCCCTTTGAAATCGTTTGGCCCCGATGTGTAAGAGCGTGAGGCCCGATCGTACGTCGACCGGGAGTCGATCGGGCTTTTTTTGGTGGGGGCGAGGAAGGAATCCACTCGCGGCGCGACCTCGGCGTCTTTGGGCTGCTACCGGACACGTCCCGCAGGCGTTCCGCTGGGCGAGCCAGTAGGGTGCCCGCCGTGGCGAGGATCCTGCGAAACCTCGGCATGATCCTCTGGCTGCCGGCCGGGTTGTGGCTGGTGGGTCTGGCCTCGGGCTCGACGCCCCCGACGGCGATGCCCACGGCGGCGCGAACCCCCCTGTCACGTCCGGCGCTGGCGGGCGAGCGGACCATCACGTTGATCAACCGCACCCGGGAGACGATCTGGCCCGCCGCCTGGCCGGGCTCCGTGTCCGGCAGAACTGGTTGGACGCTGCCAGCGGGCAGGTCGATTTCGATCACCGTCGCCGATCGATGGAATGCGCGGTTGTGGGGTCGCACCGGCTGCCGCTTTGACGCTCGTGGACGCGGCCATTGCCTGAGCGGTGATTGCGGCGATCGATATCAGTGCCGCGGATGGGGCCAGATCCCGGCCACTTTGGCCGAGTACGACATGGACTCCTACGATCATCTCGACTTCTACGACGTGTCGATGGTCGATGGCTCCAACCTGCCGATGTACATCACGATCGCGCACGGGAAGACCAGGAACCGAATCTCCGCGAACGGGTGCGAGCAGGGCCACGGCTGCACTTCGACGGTGAAGTGCCCGTCGGCGCTGCAGGTCCACCGCGGGGGTCAGCTCGTCGGCTGCATCTCACCGTGCGCCCGGTTCCACACCGACCGCTACTGCTGCAGCGGCCAGTACGCCCCAGGATGCTCGCCGGCGAAGACGTGGCCGATCGACTACGCCCTGGTGTTCAAGCGCGCGGAGCCCTACGCGTACTCCTGGTCGGGCGATGACGCGACAAGCGTGTTCACCTGCGCGGGAGGATGCGACTACCGGATCACGTTCGGTGTGACGCCACCGGCGATCGGCGGCCCGCCGGGCTGACCGCGTATCCCAGGACGGGCGCCGCCGCGGTTCTTGGCGCGGCGGATGCAATCTGCGATGATCGCCTAGCGGATGGACAGCGGGCTGTCGTCGATGCCGAGTCGACTCGTGCAGAGACGTAAAGAGGCATGACATCGACGCCCAACCGCACCAGCGGTCTCCGGGGCTCCGCCGTGTGGAGTCTTGCCCTCGTGCTGGGTCTCTTCCTCGCGGTGGGCGCCGCGTGGGTACTCGGCGGCGGTGCAACCCACTCCGCCAGCCGGACGTCCGCGCCGGGCCGGCCGGATCTCGGGCCCAACGTCTACGTGTTCACCCCGGGAATGCCGCAGAGCCGCATCGAGGCCACGGTCAACTCCATCGCGACCCGACAGGCTGGCAACCAGTTCGGCACCCAACGCTACTCGCTGCTGTTCGAACCGGGTACCTACGGCTCGGCCGCGAACCCGCTGTTCCTCCAGGTCGGCTACTACACCAGCGTGGCCGGTCTCGGGAGCTCGCCGCGCGACGTCGTCATCAACGGCGCCGTCGATTCGTTCAACCAGTGCCTTCCGTCCGGGTCCTCGGCGACCAGGAACTGCACCGCGCTGGATAACTTCTGGCGTTCGCTGTCGAACCTGACGATCAACGTCCCGGCGGCGTCCAACGGCGCGCCCTGCCAGCGCACGGCGGAATTCTGGGCGACCTCCCAGGCGTCACCACTCCGGCGGGTCGAGATCAACGGGTTCACCTCGCTCATGGACTACTGCTCGAAGCCCGGCTACTCCAGCGGCGGCTTCATCGCGGACTCGAAGCTCTCAGGCCGCCCCGTGCTCAACGGGAGCCAGCAGCAGTTCTTGGTCCGGAACACCATCCTCGACGGCTGGAGCAACAGCGTGTGGAACCAGGTGTTCTCCGGTGACTCCGGGGCACCGGCGCAGAAATTCGGCTCGGGCTCGCAGTACACAACCCTGGCGGCCAGCCCGATCACCGAGGAGGCACCGTTCCTCGAGGTGGACTCCGCCGGGAACTACCGCGTGTTCGTCCCGGCGGTACAGCACCGCTCGGTCGGGCCGTCGTGGGACAACGGCCCGGCGCCGGGCACCGCGATCCCGATCGAACGGTTTTTTATTGCCACCCCCCGCGACCCGGCCGCGGCGATCAACGCGGCGCTGGCCCGCGGTCGGGACCTGATCCTCACCCCCGGCGTCTACACCCTGGACCAGACCATCGAGGTCACCCGCCCGCACACGGTCGTGCTCGGGCTCGGCTTCCCGACGCTGGTGCCGGCGAACGGTATCGTCGCGATGCGCGTAGCCAATGTTGCCGGCGTGAAGCTGGCCGGGATGATCTTCGATGCCGGACCGGTCGACTCCCCGGTGCTGCTGCAGGTGGGCGCGCATCCTGGGCTCGGGGGCGCGGATGCGGCGGACCCGACCGTGGTGCAGGACGTCTTCTTCCGCATTGGCGGCGCCGCGCCAGGACAGGCCACCATCAGCCTCGTGATCAACAGCTCCCAGGTGATCCTCGACGACGTCTGGGCGTGGCGAGCCGATCATGGGCAGGGCGTCGGCTGGAGCGACAACACAGGCGACACCGGGGTCGTCGTCAACGGCGACGACGTGACCGCTTATGGCCTGTTCGTCGAGCACTACGAGAAGGACGAGGTGATCTGGAACGGGGCCAACGGCACTGACATCTTCTTCCAGAATGAGATGCCGTACGACCCCCCAAGCCAGGCCGCCTGGAGAGCCGGTCTCACGAGCGACGGCTACCCGGCGTTCCTGATCACGCGTGGGGCGGCCGGCTTCCACGGTTACGGGATGGCGAGTTACAGCTTCTTCGATCGCGGCGTGCCGATCTTTGCCACCGACGCTTTCGAGACCGCCGACCCTCCCGGCAGCGTGCTTCACAACCTGGTTACAACCTTCCTCAGCAGCGCTGGGTCGGGCGGAATTGATCATGTGGTGAACGGCACCGGCGGCTCGTCGACGGGCGCAAACCCAGATACCGCGGTGGACGTGCGGAGCTATCCGTGATCGACTGGCTCGCCCGGCGGAGGATTGCTGGCGTGAGTCGCGCCCTGCGCGGCAGCCTTTGCGCCGATCAGCTGCGCGCTAACGAGTGCGCCACCTTGACCAAACAGCGCGGTACTCGCTATTCTTCCTTAAACTACGTAAAAGCGTCTGTCACGCGATAAGGACGGGCTGTAAGGCGTAAGTGACCCGGGGCGGTGAGCAGAGTCGGCTCGTGGCCACTGCTCACGCAAAACGAAGCGAGAGATCTCGAAGACGGCGGGTCTGCAGGCCGGCCTCGGCTGTGTGATGTCGCCGCCGGAGCATTCGAGGGCTCCCGCCGCGAGCGACGCCATGTTTCTGGAAGTCACTCACGGCGGGCTTGCGTTTCATTCGCGCTGGCGACAGGCGACAGCAAGGGAACGGTGCTGTCACACGTGAGAACGGAAGAGCGGCAGTGATGCCCGATACCAGCGAAGTGAGGTACTTCGTGCTCGCCGACCGAGCCGTTCCCTATCTGCTCGCCAAGGTGCGCTGGCCAGATATCGCCCAAGCGATCAGCGGCGCCAGCCCAGATTGGCTCGACGACCCGGGCCTGTTCGACCTGCCCTACGAACCCACCGCGGTCACTGTGAGCTTCCCCCAGGCGGCGGCGGTGGCCGCCGCCTGGGGCAAGCGACTCCACGCCGAGCCGGACGAGGACGTACCGTCGTATATCCGGCGGATGCCGGCGAACTGGTCCGATCTGTCTCCCTCCGAGCGGCGCATCTGGGGCATCGAGTTCATGGGAGGACGCCGAGCCAGGGCGCGTCGCATCCGTCGTGCGCGTCCGCCCCGGGGGAACATCGCGCACTCCTCAGACCTCGCGCAGGCGAAAGGCCACCTGGCCGAGGCGACAAGCGGGCCCGTCGGCGTGGCGATCGAGCGCCGAGCCCATGCGCGCGTTCCGGTCGATGGGCGCGCGTACATCCGATGTGAGCACACGACCGTCACCGCCGGGCTTGCGGATCTCAGCGAGCGGGGGGTGCGCTGTGTGCTGCCCGATGATCCACCCCTGGTCGCATCGGGGGCGACCCTCGGAGGGCCGTTCCTGCTCGAGGCCGAGCCGGACGCATCGTGGATCTGCCTCGGCGTGGTGGGCCGGATCAGCTGGCTTCGGATCACCGAGGCCGGCACGCACTTCGGCGTCGCTTTCGCGGAGCTCGCCAACGGCGAGACCGAAGGGCTACAACGATTTCTCGCCGCCGCGAGCAGAAAGCGAGGTCGTCGATGAGCCCCTCGTCGTTCGACAATGGCGATCCCCCGGCGGTCGTGGCCGATCCCCACCAGAACCACTCGGCAGTCCGGTTGCCGCCCGACGGCGCCGGACCCGGCCGCGATCCTCGAGGCGAAGCCGGGCCTCGCGCGCCCGCCGTCCGGTCAACGCAAACACTGGATTACCGGCTGCGGGGTCTCCTCGCCGAGCCGACGGACGACGCTCCCGCGACGTCGTCGCGGCGGGATGGCGAGCAGCCGCACCGCCGCGGTCCAGTCCTGGCCAAGGTGGCCGTTTTCATCATCGTGGCTGCGCTCGCGGTGGTGCTCCTCCGCGCCTTCGTCATCGAGCCGTTCGCCGTGCCCAGCGACGCGATGGCCCCCACGCTCCAGACCGGCGACCGGATCCTCGTGCTCAAATCAGGCCTCCTCGAAGGCCCCATCCACAGCGGCGAGATCGTCGTCTTTCGCCGGCCGCGGTTCCTGCCCTGCACTGTGGTCGGAGCCCGGGGTGGCGACCTGGTGCTCCGGGTCGTGGCGCTGCCGGGTCAGGTGATCTGGTCCGTCGGCGACACGATCTTCGTCGACGGACGGCCGCTTCGCGAATCGGGCTGGTACGACCGGCGCTCCGGCCAGATCGGCTCGACGCCAATCCGCAGCACCACCCTGGCCGCGAACCAGTACTTCATGATGGCCGACGATCGCTCGGACGCGTGTGACTCGCGGGCCTTCGGGCCGATCTCGAAGTCGTCCGTCGTCGGCGAGGCAGTCGCCGTCGTCGGCCGACACGGTCACGTGTTCCTCAAGTCCTTGTGAGGCACGCCCGGCCCGCACGGGCGTGGTCGCCGACCGCAGTGACGACGGCAGCAGTGGCCGTGACGCTGCTTCTCGCCGCATGCGGCTCCGTCGGACGGCCTCGCCCCGACGTCGCGCTGCTCCCGACCTCGGGGGCGAGCGGTCGGGTGTGGCGCTGGAATGTCGAATGCCCCTTTGGTCCCGCGGCGAGCGACGGGTGCGGGACGGCAGGCCCGATCCTGGGCTTCGCCCAGCTGAACGGCGACGAGTGGAATCTCGGTGGTCCTGCGAATACGGGCTCCGTCGACATGTCGGTCGGATCGAGCGGCGAGCTGACGATCGAGGGCCGGTTTGATCGCACGGCGCCGTGCACCGCGTCCGCCTGCCTCGCCCCGAGCGCCTTCACCTGGGTTCGGGGCTACCCGAACGTGCTGTACGGCATCAATCAGTGCTACGCCGGCACCTCACCCCGGCCCTCGCCGCGGCTGCCGCTCCCGCTGCGCCTGGACTCGATCCCGCCTCACCTGATCGGCGTGACGGCGTATTCCGTCCAGACGCCTCAGGTCACCTACGACGTCACGTACGATCTGTGGCTGCACCCTACGGACACGAAGCGGCCCTGCCGATCCGAGGGCACGCTCGAGATCCTGGTATGGACCGCATACGACGCCCGAGCGTTGTTGCCGGCCAGTCTGCTGGTCGGGACGGCCAGGATCCCCTTCGCCGTCGACGGGGTCGCCCGCCCGGGCACGCAGCCGTGGTCCATCTACGCCAGCAATATCTACCGGGATGGACGTACCGCACCGTGGGGCGGCACCTTATGGTTTGTGCCCGGTCAAGCCGACGTCGTCGGTCACGGCCAGGTCAGCGTTGACCTGAGCTCCGTGCTATCGGCGGCCGGACTCCTCCTGCATGACAACTACGGTTGGGCTGAGCTGCAGCAGCACTATTGGCTCGACACGGCTTCCTTCGGCATCGAGTTCGGGCCGGCAAGCGGCGAGCCGCTGGACTCCGGGCCGTCAGACTTCTCCGCGCGGATCTCGGCTGACTGTCTCGACGTGCGAAGCACGCCGCAGGACGCATCGTGCGCGTAGAACCTGCGGTGGTGCGCCCGACCGGGGGCGGCTATCGCGCAGCGGCGACGAGCGTGGTGGTCCCCGAAACCGACCCTGAGAGATTCTCGGCGAACGCGTTGACGTGCAGCCTGGTGAATGTGTGACGGATCAGACCGGCGTCTCCCTGATCACGGACGGAGAGCGTGAGCGCCGTGATCCCCGCAGCGGCGCCTTCTGCTTGGAAGATTCTGTCGAGCAACGCCTGGGCGGAGGTGGTGAAGCTGAGGTCGAGGGGCGCACCCGACGCCGGGCGGGAGAGGGTGACGGCCGTCACGGCGTAGGAACGGATCCCCGAGGCGCCGACCCCGAGGGTCACCGACGCCTCGGCCGCCGACACAGCGGACGAGCTGGCGTGCTTTAGGGCGCCCGGCGTGCTGGTGATCCGGCTCACCGGAGGGAGGAGAAGCGAAACATCGCCCGTGGGCGTGCCGGACAGATGCTCTTGGAAGGACGCGACGGTGGCCTTGTCAAACGTGTCCACGAGCTCGGTCGTCGGCCGGCCGGCCTGGCCTGGCGTGCGGAAGGCGAGGTTGAAGTGTGAGATCCGCCCACCCTCCGCGTCCGCTCGGAGGATTTCATCGAGCAGCGCGAACGAGGCCGTACTGAAACTGAGGGTCAGGTTGGAGAGATGAGCCGAGGTGACGGCGTCGTACGACGAGCCCAGGTTCAGGTAGACCTCGGTGCTCGGTGACGCCAGCAGCGCCTGCGGCGACAGGGCCGCGCGCCGCACGGTCGTGGCGTGTAGCAGCGAGACCGGAGATATAAAGGCGCTGGTCACTCCGCCGACGCACAGCGCGGTAAGGGTCGCGGCGGCAGGTACGGGCAACACAGCCCGGACCCGCCGGCGGCGCCGCGCGCGCGCACGGCGTTCCACGAAGGCACGTCGCTCCGCCTCGTCCGGGATGGCGTGAGCGCGCAGGTTCCAAATCGAGGCGATCGGACCGCAGAGGTAGACCGTGGCCTGTACGAAGATCAGGAAGATGAGCAGCCAAGGCGGGTGCCGCAAGGTGATCAGGAGCGCGACCGAGATATACAAGGCGACGGCCAAGGCCGTCTCCCACCGGGTCAGCTTGAGCGCGGTGAAGACTGTGCGGCGGGCGCCGGCCTTTGAGGTGCGCAGGAACACGCCGTCTCGCCGGGCCACTCCTTCGACGCACCCGCGCGCTATCACGAACGTAACCCCGAGGCTGATGACCAGCGACAGCAGTGCGCGGCGATACGACAACGTCGTCCAGTTCCGCAGCGTGGACATCATGCAGATCGTGGCGATCAAGATCAGCGACAGTGGCAGCAGCGATCGAGCGCCGTCGAGCGGGGCGATCGCGAAGTCGGAATGAGTGACCAGCAGTCCGGTGACCGCCAACAGCAGCAGGCTGAAGGCCAGCATGAGGATGTCGCGGAACCATCCGAGGGATGCCATCAGGTAGTCGCGCCGCTGCGCGCTGGTCATATGGTTGTCGGGGGAGCGGTCCCACGGCATGAGACTCCGCCAGTGCAGCCGGAGGATCTGCATGGCCCCGAAGCACCAGCGGTGTCGCTGGGTGAGCATCCCGGCCCAGCTGGGCGGCACCACGCCGCGGCCGAAACAGCGGGGAATGTACAGGCCGGACCAGCCATCCTTGAGCACCCGCAGCGAGGCTTCGACGTCCTCGCAGATACACCATTCGTTCCACCCGCCGACGGCGATCAGCGCGCTGAGGCGGAACAGCCCCATCGTCCCGACGAACGGCACCGCATCGCGCTCATTCCGCGATGACATGACCGACAGGTAGAAGGCTTGGAAGGAGTCGACGCACGCGGTGTAATAGGAGCTGCCCTCAAAGTCTCGGTTGCCCTCGAAGGTCTGCACGAAGCCAACGCCCGGGTCGGAGAAGTACGAGACGGTCTCTCGCAGGTAGTACGGCTCGACGAGGTCATCGGCGTCAATCAGGCCGATCACCTCCGCGCGCGGGTCGGTGTAGCGGCGCAGAGCCAGGTTGCACGCGCCCGCTTTGTAGCCAGGCCAGGGAGCGACGTGCACGAACTTGACGCGCGGCCGATCTCGGCAGTACTCCTCCACCGGGCCCCACACGGCCGGATCGCTGGTGTTGTTGTCGACGACGACGATCTCGAAGTCCGGGTAGTCGATCCGCTCGGCCGCCCTGATCGTCTCGATCAGCATCTCGGGGGGCTCGTTATACGCCGGGATATGCAGCGACACCATCGGCTGGTAGCTGGGATCGGCCTTGGGCAGTGGGCGACCCCGGCGGGAACGGCATAACACGTCGGTCTGATAGTTGATGTTGGATATCCACACCAGGAACGCCGCCACATCGAGCAGGAGCACGAAGGAAGCCGTCACCATCTCGAGGATCGAGTGGGTGGCGACGACGACGATGAAAGCCGCCCAAAGAATGAAGGCGAACGACGCCGACGCAAACGAGGCGTAGAACACATGGCCGACCACATTGCGGTCCGGCTGCAGGGCGATGACGACCGTCGAGACGATCACGAGTGGATAGGCGGCGGTCTCTAGGCCGCCGATCGGCAGGCCCCAGACCACCTGTGTGACCACGCAGGCAATGGCCGTGATCGCTACCGCCCCGACGGCGCCGATCAGGACCTCGGTGATCCTCGACCCCGTCCAACGGAAGCGGGTCCCGATCTCACGCGCCGGACTCAGAACCAGTACGGTCGCGACGACCAGCTGGACGAAAGAGAGAACGAAAAGGTCGTACAGATTGAACTTCAGGAACACCTCAATCACCCCGAGGGCACGGCTGATGCGACGCGGGGCCGATCACCGCGGCCATCCCCGGCGTTGCAGGATTGGGGTGCCTAGGCGCCAGCACGCATGAGCGGGCGTCGTTTGGCGACTCACCCGTATGCGTCGTCGCTCGGGTCCGCGAAACTCGCGAATCCCGCGACGGCCACATCACATGCCCGAGCGGGCTGCCAAGCCCACGACCATCGAGCATCTCTCACTCCTTTGCGTGAGCACACGCCTGGGGCGACTGTGCTCAACGGCTCGGTCGCTCATGCCCCAACGTCCGCCGCGCTCGCGCGACGGAACGCTTAGCGCGGTTTCATCAAGTTTAACCACCCGCCGGGTGGACGGTCAAGCTGGACGCGTTCGGTGGTGTCGACCGAACGGTCGAGCGCGGCGGGCCTCGGGGCGCGATGCACGTCTGACCGAGCCATGTCTCAAGGTGTCCGCAACCATCGCCGATCATGTACTCGTGAGATCACGCTCGATCGTGGGCGGAATGTTGGTGGGACTCACCGTGCTCCTGGGAGCATCCATCGCGCCGGGACTTGCCGACGGTCTCATCGGCGCCGTGCCGATCCACGCGCAGCCGAAGCGGGGAGTTGCCTCGTCGCGATACCTGGCCTCCGATCCGTCCGCGCTTTCACGTATCGGGGCGAGCTGGGCGTATGACTGGTCGCTCACGCCGCCGCGTGATAGGTCGTCCCTTCAGTGGGTCCCGATGGTTTGGGGCGCAGGTTCGATGACGCCCGCAGCGCTGACATCGTTGAAGGCAGCACAACGCTCGGGACGCGCCCAGGACCTGCTCGGCTTCAACGAACCCGATTCGTCGTCGCAGTCGAACCTGAGCCCGGAGCAAGCCGCGAGCCTTTGGCCCTGGCTCGAGCGGACGGGGCTCCGTCTCGGCTCCCCTGCGCCGGCGGTGGCCACCGACGGATGGCTTGCGCGGTTCATGTCGCTGGCCCGGGTCCGCCACCTCCGGGTGGACTTCATTGCCCTTCACTACTACCAGGACTTCACGAACCCGGACGCCGTGGCTGAACTGCGGCGTCAGCTCGTGGCGATTCATGACCAGTACCACAGACCCAT
>Ga0335072_10004314_pt1 | contig 21199 bp, 14 predicted proteins | sample Lox_Sample_21_FD_206725 | JGI IMG/M metagenome (GOLD analysis project Ga0335072, IMG submission 206725) | Soil microbial communities from Loxahatchee National Wildlife Refuge, Florida, United States - Lox_Sample_2.1 | ecosystem: Environmental > Terrestrial > Soil > Wetlands | place: USA...
GACAACGCAACCATCCAGCACAACGTCGCCCAACGGAGCACCCGGCAGACCGGCGGTGCGAGCGATCGGTTCGACATGCAGGCCGCTTGCTTCGCGGGGTACAAGAAACGCGGTAAGGCCCAGCGCGCCGCGCTCGGGAAACTGTTGCGCTAGAACTACTAACAGTTGGCATACCGGTGCATTGCACACGAGATGCTTGCGCCCTGTGATTTTAATGCCTCTCTTGGTTGTAGAGGCGTGAGTTGCCATGTGTTCGAACGTTGATCCGCCGTTCGGCTCGGTGACGGCAAGCGCGCCAATGATGTCGCCGGAGGCGAGCGCGGGCAGCCATCGTTCGGACTGAACCGGGTTGGCGTGCGCGGCGATCGGAATGCCGCATCCGAATACGTGCGCGCCGCAGGCCATCAGCAAGCCGCGGTCGCCGCCGCCGCGTCCGAGCGCTTCCAGAACAGCGGTCGTGGCAAGCGCACCGTGACCATCGCGGCCGTGAACGGCAGGCAGTGCAATGCGGAACAGACCCTGGCGGGCGAGTTCCCGCCACGCTGCGTGGTCGAATGACGTGCGAGGCGGACGAGCCGCGAACGCCGCTTGCGCCCATGCTTCGGTGTCGGCAATGCGACTTTGAAGTTCGGCCGAGAGCAAGGAGGTCATGGCGCGCGCCGCGGTGCTGCGGACGCGGTCCGGCTCGCCCGGGCAAAGTCGGCGGCAAGGCCGAGCTGGCGCGCAGCAGGCATTTTAGGAATTGGCCCCAACCAATCAATTACGCACCAAATTAGTAACTTTAAACCGGAGCCGAACGCAATAGACTTGGAGCGCCGGCGTGGTTCGGACGCGAAATTAACGGATAAATAACACCGCGAGGCTCAAGCGCGTGAATTGATCGCCAAGCGTTACGGCATATTTTCGCTGTCTGCCTGTTGCCGTCAAATGGGAAACGGGAGGCAAGGCAACCAGCTTACATGCTTGCAACGTTCGATGGCCGAAGCGAGGCGGCCGCCGATCGCGCATGCGGCATCAGCTCACGGCCCCGCCGCCGCGCAACGCGGCGATCTGCGTTTCGCTGTAGCCCAATGACCGGAGCAACTCATCCGTATGTTCGCCCGCGGTGGGCGGCTGGCGGCGCAGTTCGGGCGCGGCATCGTCGAAACAGATCGGTGTGGTGGGCAGTTTCGCCACATTGCCGGCCGGCATGCGGATCGGCAGCATGCGTCCATGCGCATTGAGTTGCGGATCATCAAACAGGTCGGACGGCGTACGCACCGGGGCGAATGGAATGTTCGCCTGATCCAGCAGGCGCTCCAGCGTGGCGATATCATGCTGAAGGGCGATGGCCGCCACGTAGTCACGAAGCGCCGGACGATTGTTCACGCGGTCGGCGTTGGTGGTGAAGCGCGGATCGGCAAACAGATCGGAGCGATCGAATTTTTCGCAGAAAGTGCGCCAGTGGTTGTCGGACGTTATGCCAATGAACAATTTCTCGCCATTCCGGGTGGGGAAGGTCTCGTAGATTCCCCAGGCGCCCTTGCGTGCCGGCATCGGTGGCGGCGCGGTGCCCGTCGCGGCCTCGCCCGCCATGTGCTGCGCCACCAGGAAGGCGGAGGATTCGAACAGGGAACTGGTCACCTTGCGGCCGATGCCGTCGCGGTCGCGCTGGCGCAGCGCCGCGAGCAAGCCGACCACCCCCATCACGCCGCCCATGATGTCGATCACCGATGAGCCGGCGCGCAACGGCTGGCCAGGCGGCCCGGTCATGTAGGCGAGGCCGGTCATGAACTGCGCCAGTTCGTCAAGCGAGGGACGGTGCTCATAGGGGCCGGGCAGGAAGCCTTTCATCGCCAGATAGACCAGGCGCGGGTTCAGCGCGTGCACGGTGTCCCAGCCCAGGCCGAGCCGGTCCATCGTGCCGGGACCGAAATTCTCGATCAGCGCGTCGGCGTTGCGCACCATGTCCTTGGCGACCGCGAGGCCGGCGGGCGACTTCAGGTCGATGCAGATGCAGCGCTTGTTGCGATTGAAGTAGACGAAGAAGCCGGTGGCGAAGCCGTGCAGGCGGCGGGTGCGGTCGCCATCGGGCGCCGGTTCGACGCGGATGACGTCCGCGCCGAGATCGGCAAGCACCATACCGCAGGACGGGCCCATGACGGTGTGGGTGAATTCGAGGATCGTGAGATCGGAGAGCGGGGTGACGGACATGGACCCCTATTACCTCTCCCGCACGATGCGCGGGAGAGGCCGGCGGGCGGAAGCCTGGCGCTTTCGCGCCTCAACCTCTCCGACTGACGCGGGAGAGGGAAGTTCCTTCACGCAATCGATGAATTGAACGCGCCGCCGTCGAGCAAGAGATTGTGCCCGACGATGAAGCTGACCTTGGCGGAGCACAGGAACGCGCAGGCATCGCCGAATTCCGCCGGATCGCCGGCGCGGCCGGCCGGATTGCCCTTCATGCGCTCAGCGACGATCTCGTCGATCGGGCGGTTGCTGGCGCGCGCCGCCTCGGCGAATCCCGAGCGCAGGCGATCGGTGAGGAACGGACCCGGCAGAATGTTGTTGATCACCACGTTATGCCGCGCGACCTGACGCGCCAGGCCGGCGACGAAGCCGGTCAGGCCGGCGCGCGCGCCATTGCTCATGCCCAGTTCCGGGATCGGCGACTTCACCGATGCCGAGGTGATGTTCACGATGCGGCCGAACTTGCGCTCGATCATGCCGTCGATCACCGCCTTGATCAGCATGATCGGCGTCAGCATGTTGCCATTCACCGCCTTCTGCCACTCATCCAGGCCCCATTCGCGGAAATCGCCGCGGGGCGGGCCGCCGGCATTGTTCACCAGGATGTCGGGGTTGGGGCAGGCGGCGAGCGCCGCGGCACGGCCCGCGTCGGTGGTGATGTCGCCGGCGACCGGCGTGACCTTGGTCCCGGTTTCCTTGCGGATTTCGTCGGCCGTGCGTTCGAGGTCGGATGCGGTGCGTGCGGTGATCACCAGTTCGACGCCCTCGCGTGCCAGCGACATGGCGCAGGCGCGGCCCAGCCCCTTGCTGGCGGCGCAGACGATGCCCGTTTTGCCTTTTAGACCCAGATCCATGGATCGCTCTCCCCCTCGGGTTTGGAATGTGCCTCGGATATCCGGGGTCTGGCCTGGCGGGTCAAGCGGCCGGAAGAAGGCGAAGATCGATCGGATCGTCGCGCGGACTGATGCCACGCTGGCACAACATTCGCCGCCCGCGGATGACGAGTTGTACGACGAGCACGGGCGGTGACGGATTTTACAAAGGCCGCTGCCTGATCGCCGAACGGCGACGCTACGCCGGCAAACCCAGCAAATCCTGCAGCACATAGTCCGTATGTGCCCCCGCCGCGGGGCCGGGCCACGCCACCACATCCTCCGGCGCCTGGCCATCCAACCGGATGGTCGGCCCCGGATGCAAGGTCGGGCCGATCAGCGGATCATCCACCCGCAGCACCGACTTCCGCGCCAGGAAATGCGGGTCCTGCGCGCAGTCGGCAATGTCGAACAAGCGCGAGCACGGCACCTCCGCCGCTTCCAGCACCGCTTCCGCCTCGCGGGCCGGATGCTGCTTCGTCCAGGCAGCGATCGCCGCATCCAGGTCCGCCCGCCGCGCGCAGCGATCGCCATTGGTGGCATAGCGCGGATCAGCCGCCAGGTCAGGCCGGCCGATCGCCGCCATCAGCCGCCGGAAGATCAGATCGGAATTGCCGGCGACGCACAGCCATTTCCCATCGGCACAGGGATAGGTGTTGGTCGGGGCGGCGGTCTCGATCGCGGCTCCGACCGGCTGCCGCACCCGCCCGTCCAGCGCATATTCCGGCAGCATGCCCTCCATCAGGCTGAACACGCTGTCCACCAGGTTCACGTCGATCACGCGGCCGCGCCCGGTTTTTTCCCCCGCATCGCGCTGCCACAGCGCCGACAGCAGCCCGATCGCCGCATACATCCCCGCCAGGTCGTCGCTGATCGAAATGCCGCAGCGTGGCGGCGGCAGCTGGGTCGTGCCGGCGGGATGCGCGGTCAGGTGCCGCAATCCGCCCATCGCCTCGCCGATCGCGCCGAATGCCGGCTTGTCGCGATACGGACCATCCTGGCCGTAGCCGGAGATGCGTGCGATCACCAGCCGCGGGTTCACCGCGTGCAGCACCGCGGGCGCCAGGCCAAGCCGCTCCAACTGGCCGGCGCGCAAATTCTCCACCAGCACATCGGCACGCGCGGCCAGTTTCAAGGCGATGTCGTGCTGTCGCTTCAGGTCCAGCACCACAGAAAGCTTGTTGCGGCCGTGGATGCTGAACCACACCGAGTGCCCGTCCCTCGCCGCGCCCCAGCCGCGGAACGGATCGCCGCCGGGTGGTTCCACCTTGATGACCTCGGCGCCCAGGTCGGCCAGGATGCGGGTGCAGAAGGGGGCGGCGATATAATGGCCGAGTTCCAACACCTTCAGCCCGGCCAGCGGTCCGCTCCGGCGCGGCATTGTCTGCATCACAGGCCCCATTCCTCGGCTGTCACGAAATAAACCCGCAAACCGTGCGGAGAGCAGCGCTACTTTTAACCATGTTTTAACTAATTTCGCTGATAGTCGTCACTTGGCCGCTGGTGATTCACCGGTGTCCTGTTTCCTCCCCGACGGTCGCGCACTCCCCCGAATAGCGCGACCCCCTTTGGGGCGGTGCGGTTCGTCCGCACCGCCCCGCTTTTTTCGCCCCAAGTAGACAATTTCCGTCCTTCGCTGACAATTACCGCGCCGCCGCGCAGACTGAACATGGTCTCGCGGAGAACGACCCGATGCACGTGCCATGTCTCATCTGCCACCGGCGGCAACGCTGATGCTGGCGACTCTCGTCGCCCTGCTGGCGGCCACCGCCATTGCGGTGCCACTGACGCGCCGCGCCGGGTTCGGCAGCGTGTTGGGCTACCTTATCGCCGGCGTGGCAATCGGCCCCAACGGGCTGCGGTTGGTCACCAACGTCGATGCCATCGCCAACATCGCCAGCCTCGGCGTGGTGATGCTCCTGTTCCTGATCGGCCTGGAACTGCGCCCGCAACGGCTGTGGGTGATGCGGCGGTCGGTGTTCGGCCTGGGCACCGCGCAGCTCGCCGTGTGCAGCGCCGCATTGGCGGCCCTGGCGCATTGGGCCGGCGTTCCCTGGGCAGGCGCGGCGGTGCTGGGGGCGGGGCTGGCGATGTCCTCCACCGCCATTGCCTTGCCGCTGCTGGCCGAGCGCGCGCTGCTGCAGACCCGCGCCGGCCGCGACGGATTTGCCGTGCTCCTGTTCCAGGACGCCGCCTTCATCCCGCTGGTTGCGTTGGTGCCGCTGCTGGCCGGCCACGTGCTGCCGGACCACATGCTGTGGTACGAGGTCGCAAGGGCCGCGATCGTGGTGGTAGCCATCCTCGTGGGTGGCCGGTTCCTGACGCGCCCGTTGTTCCGCGCCATCGGCGCGACGCAGACCCCCGAATTGTTCACCACCGTGGCGCTGCTGATCGTCACCGGCACCGCGCTGCTTGCCACCGTCGCCGGGCTGTCGCCATCGCTCGGCGCGTTCATGGCGGGGGTGCTGCTGTCGGACTCGGAATACCGCCACGAGCTGGAGGCCGACACCGCACCGTTCGAGGGCCTGCTGCTGGGCTTCTTCTTCATCTCGGTCGGCATGTCGGCCGATATCGGACTGGCGATCACCGCGCCGCTGCTGCTGGCATGCGGAACCGCGATCCTGGTCATCACCAAGTCCGCTATCCTGTACGTCCTCGGGCGATTGGCGCGGCAGGACCGGGCGAACGCATTGCGCTTCGCCCTGATGTTGCCGATGGCGAGCGAGTTCAGCTTCGTGTTGTTCACGGCGGCCGCGGCGCTGGGTGCGCTCGGTCCATTTGAGGCACGCGTCGCAACGCTGATGTGCGCGGCATCCATGCTGGTGACGCCGATCCTGTTCTCGGCCTCCGAGCGCTGGATCGTGCCGCGGGTGCGGCAGCGCGCGCGGCGCGAGTACGACAGGATCGAGGGAGAATCGAACCCGGTGATCATCGCCGGGTTCGGCCGCATGGGGCAGATCGTCGGACGGTTGCTGCGGATGCACGGCATCGCGTTTACCGCATTGGAACGCGATCCGGGGCAGGTCGACGTGGTGCGCCGCTTCGGCAACAAGGTGTATTTCGGCGACCCGACGCGGGCCGACGTGTTGCGCTCGGCCGGGGCGGCAGGGGCCAAGCTGCTGGTGGTGTTGCTGGGCGACATGGAGGCGGTGCTGCGTGTGGTGGACGTGGCGCGCGAGAATTTTCCGCACCTGAAAATACTGGCGCGGGCGCGGAACCGGCGGCACGCGCATCTATTGATGGATCGCCGGGTGGACGGGCTGGTGCGGGAGACGTTCCTTTCCAGCCTGGAGATGGGGGAGCAGGCGCTCAACGTGCTGGGAATCGAACCGGCGCTGGCGGCGCGGTCGGTGACCTTGTTCCGCGATCACGATGAAAAGACCCTGGCGGCGACCCACGCGATCTATCGCGACGAGCAGAAATTGATCCAGACCGCGCAGGACGCCTCGGAGGAACTGGAGGGATTGTTCGAGGCGGATCACGAGTCCGACAAGCTATCCCTCGAAACCGGCTCCGCCGCCGAAGCGCCGCACCGCCAGCCGCAGGTCGCGCCCAACGAAAGCCTGTCCCGGGCATGAGCCTGGACGTCGTTGGCAGGGCGGATTGATCAGCGTGCCCGCCTCTCGGGTGCCCGGGCGTGGGAACCGCCATGTTCCGGCCACTCCCACGGACCGTCCACGTCCACGCCCTGGGCGCGCAGCATGGCCACGTGGTCCTCGGCATTGTCCTGGGGGTGGTAACCGAGAAATTCCCAGTTCGGATCGAATGTCTTGATCCGCGTATTGTTGGAATAGCCGTTCACCACCAGGCAGCCGGGGTCGGGGTGGCGCAATGCGCAATCCACGAGGCGTGCCACGTCGCCGGGGCTGAGCCACGTCGCCAGCGAGCGCTGGTCGATCGGCAATGTGCGGAAGGTGCCGATGCGCAGCGACACCGAGCGGATGCCGTGGCGTTCGAAATATTCGCGCAGCATGGTCTCGCCGAACACCTTGAACGCGCCGTACAGGCTGTCGGGGCGCGGCGGCATGGCGGGGGTGACGCGCTCGGTGATGGGATAGCAGCCGAAGGCGTGGTTGCTGCTGGCGTAGACGATGCGCCGCACGCCACCGAGCCGCGCTGCTTCGAATGCGTCGAACACGCCGCGCACGTTCACGCGGAAAAGATCGTCGATTGTGTAGTCGCCGCCGACACCGGTCATGTAGACGAGGGCGCCCACACCTTGCATCATGCGTTCGAGCGCCGGGCGATCGGCGATGTCGGCGACAACAGGCTCTTCGTTGTTAGCGGGATCCGAGATCGGGCGTATGTCGGTCAGACGCAGGTGACGCCAGGCAGGGCGCAGGCCGGCGCGCAACGCGGTGCCAATGGCGCCGGCAGCGCCGGTGATCAGGACGCGATCGGTGGCGGGATCGAGCATGGCGGCGGTCCTTCCCTGGACTGGTGAGGGGAGAGGTGCGTGCCGGCGTGATCACGCCCATCCCGGCGCTTCCCCACATGCGCGGCGTAGCATCGCGGCTCAATCCCGCACAGGTTTCCCGCTTGCAGCCGGGGTCGCTATCGCGCCTCGCCGGCGAAACCTTTCTGCAGTTCCGCCAGGCGGTCGAACGCGGCCTGCGGCAACTTGCCCTTTTGCACCGCCGCCAGCGATTGCTCGAATTGCTCGGGCGTCGCCATGCCGACCAGGATCGTGCCCATTGCGGGATGCGAGATCGCGAAGCGGATCGCGGCTTCGGCGAGTGACGCCGCGAAACCTTCGTCCACCAGCGGCATCAATCGTCGCGCCCGCTCGAGATCCGCGTCGTAGTTCGACGCGGAGCCGATCGGTTCCGGCGGCGGGCTCGCTATGGGATGGCGTTCGGCCACGCCTGACAGCGCGCCACCCGCCAGCACGCGGATGCCGATGACGCCGGTTCCCGCCGCCTGCGTGTGGTCGAACAACCGGCCGTAGTCCTGCGCGGGATAGTTGACCGGCAACGCGATCGCGGCGCTGGGGTTCAGCATGTTGTAGCTCACCTGCGCGCTGTCGAAGTCGCCGGCATCGATCACCTGAAGCAGCGCCGGCGTATCGCCCACGGCAGTAATCCCGAGGAACCGCGTCTTCCCCTGCTCGCGCAGCCTGTGGAACGCGGGCACCACTTCGCCCAGCACCTGTTGCACGCTGAGCGTCTCGCCGCCGCCGGCGCTGGTGATCGCATTGTGCAGATGGAAGATGTCCACCCGGTCCAAGCGCAGCCGCCGCAGACTGCCTTCCAGCGAGTCCGCCACCGCCGCGGCGATGTGGCCGAACGCGGCGGCGGGCAGCCGCACCTTGGTGCCGACGATCACCTCGGCCGGCTTCAGCGTCGCCAGCACCCGGCCAAGGTTCTTTTCCGATTCGCCGTTGCCGTATTGCACTGCCGTATCGAAATAGTTGATGCCGGCTTCCAGTGCCCGCGCGATCGCCTTGTCCTGATCCGCCGGCGCGCCGCGCACCATCAGCCCGCCGACCGCGCCGCAGCCGAATCCCAGCAGCGAAACCTGCATGCCGGACCGCCCGTATCTCCGCTTTTCCATCGCGTTCCTCTGCTTCGGTTGGCGAGCGGCTATTTGCCGCTCGCTGCCGTCGGTGCCTTGGCCGAGACCGTGTGCGCCTCGCCGCCACTGCCCGGAGACGCGACCGAGACCAGTTGCTTCGGATCGATCCGGCCGGCCCAGAGCGTGACCCATTTTGGACCGGACCTGCTTTGCACCAGCATCGCAACCAGATGACCCGGCGACGTGGAGTCGCGCATCATCAGCATGGTGTTCACCTGGTCCGCCGTCGTTGCCGGGTGCTGGCCGATCTGCTGAATCACATCGCCGGCTTCCAGCCCCATGTTCTCTGCCTGGGAGCCCGGGATTACCTGGTCGATCAGCACGCCGCTGGTGTCGCTGATGCCGTAACGGTCACGATCCGCCGGAATGATATTGGCGACGTACATGCCCAGGCCCACGGCTTCGGCGCGCGAAATATTCTCCGGGCTCGCGAGCACTTCGCTGCGCAGTGCCATCATGTCCGGCCACGGCTCGCCCTTCACCGTCATGTTGACAATCTTTTTGTCGCGCCAAACGGCGAGATTGACCGGCGTGCCCGGGTCATACAGCGCGATGGTGCGCTGAACCTCGCGTGAATCGCGCGGATGGATATTGCCGATGCCCACGATGATATCGCCGCGCTGCAGCGACGCGCGTGCCGCCGGACTGTTCGGATCAACGCCGGTCACGATGGCACCGTCGGTGTCAGGCAGGCCGAAGACCTCGGCCAGCAACGAACTCACATCCTGCGCATGCAGTCCGATCCAGTTGGGAACCACATGGGTCGGGTCGCGCAGCAGACTGACCACGAAGTCGACATCGTTGGCAGGCAGCGCGAAACCAAGGCCGATCGAGCCGAGCGTCCGGTTGTTCGACAGCAATGCCGTGTTGATGCCAACGATCTGCCCAGAGCAATCGAGCAGTGGGCCGCCGGAGTTGCCGGGATTGATCGAGGCATCGGTCTGCACATAGTCATCGAACGGCGTGCGCATCAGGTTGCGATTCACGCCACTTATGACGCCGGCACTGACCGACGTGCCGATTCCCAGCGGGTTGCCCACCGCGATCGCCGGCTGCCCGATCTTCAGGGCATCGCTGTTGCCGAAGGTGAGGATCGGCAATGGCCCGGGCACGTTCACCTTCAACACGGCAAGATCCGTCACTGCGGCGGCAGCCACCAGTTGCGCCGGGACCTGCTTGCGGTTCTGGAACGTCACCCGGATGATCGCGGCGTCCTGGATGACGTGCTTGTTGGTGACGATCAGGCCGCTTGGGTCGACGATCGCGCCGGAGCCGACAAACAGCTCGAAATGATCGTCGGTGGGCTGGCCGGATTCGGTCTTGCTGAGAACGCGGACCACCGAAATGTTGACGACCGAAGGCAGGGCGTGGGCGACGACGTCAGAAATATTGCAGGCGGTTGGTACCGCGGCATTCGCTGTGGTGTTGCAAAGCAGTGCCGCAATCACGGCGAGCAGTACGGGACCGCAGCCGCGAAATTGGCATATGACGCGGGAGAGAAAGCGGGGCGGATCGCCTGTGCGGATGGCCGGGTGACATAGGGTAGGGACGATCGTCATTGCTCTCTCCTTGCCCGTGTATCGGCGAACGCGGCGATTGTGGCGGGTGCGCTGGAAAATGGCAAAAAGTCAGTTTCGCGACAGGACGACGCCCGCGACAGAATGGCGCCGCGGCACGTTTCCTGTGCCCTGGTATTTCGTATGGTGCGATGGCGTTTCGTATTGTGCGATTGTCTCTCGCCTGGTGCGATCGTGTTCGGTACCGGCCGGTTGCCATGGGCATGGCGCGACCGCCGCGGGGATGATCTGTCAGCCGGCGTACAATCCTGCCCCGCGCGCCCGCACTTTCGCCAGCGCCACGAGCAATTCCAACGTTGGCACCGCCGCACCGGCAAGCCGCGCCAGTTCCAGCGGCGCATCGAACATCCCATCCACCTCCATCGGGCGGCCCAGTTCCAGGTCCTGCAGGATGCTCGGCTTGTGGTCCATCGATGCGGTGCTGGCGATGCGCTGCGCGAAATTGCGGTGCGGCTGCGAACCGAGCGCCTCGGCGACCGCTGCGGCTTCCTGCATCACCCGCTCGCCGGCCGCGGCACAGACCGGATCGGCGTAGACCGCTTTCGGTGCCGCGCCGCCCAACACCGCCAGCGTGCCGCCGGCGAGATTGCTGATCAGCTTGTTCCAGATCTCGGTGCGGATATCAGGCGACACCTCGCCGACGATGCCACCGGCGCGAAGCAAACCAGCGAGCGCCTCGGCACGGTCCGACACGCACCCGTCCGGTTCGCCGAATACCACGCGGCTGCGCGGTTGCTCGACTTCGATCACGCCCGGCGCGGTGACGGCGCTGGCGGCATAGACCACGCCGCCAATCGCTCGTTCCGGTCCCACCGAGCGCCACAGCGCGTCATCGGGGTCGATGCGCGACAGGCGATGGCCCTCGTGCCGGCCGGGCAACGCATGGAAATACCACCAGGGGATGCCATTCATCACGAATGCAACGCCGGTGTCGGGCCGCAACAGCGGGGCGATGTTCGCGGCCACCTGGGGCAGGGCAGGGGCCTTCACCGTGACGACCACGGCATCCTGCGGCCCAAGTTCGGCGGGGTCGTCGGTGGCCGCCGGTTTCGTGTGGTGCTCGCCATCGATTGCATGCACGGTAAGTCCGTTGCGCCGGATTGCCGCCAGATGCGGGCCCCGTGCGATCACCGAAACGTCCGCGCCACCGCGCGCGAACCGCACCGCCAGATGGCCGCCGATCGCTCCGGCGCCATAGACGCAAACCCGCATGTCGGGACTCCCCCTGCTCGTCCGCTGCATCGGACGGCAGAGGGGGGCGCGCGTCAACTTGCTGCGTCGCCGGCGGCCGGCGGGCCGCGACGCGACCCGCGTTATGGCCGCCCGGCGATCACGCCTTCAACATGTCCGTATCGATCGGCAGGCTTCGCACCCGCTTGCCGGTCGCGGCGAAGATGGCGTTGCACAGCGCCGGAATAACCGGCGGCAGGGCAGGCTCGCCAAGCCCGGTTGGCTGATAGGGCGTGGTGAGGAATTCGACGTCCACCGGCGGCACCTGCTGGATGCGCAACGGCTTCACCGTGTCGAAATTCGCCTGCACCACGCGGCCGCGATCGATCGTGATCGACTGGCCCAGAGCCGATCCCAGGCCGTCCAGCGCTGCGCCCTGGGCCTGGTTCATCGCGCCGCTCGGATTGATGATCTGGCTGCCAACATCGGCTGCGATCCAGACGTGATCGAGCTTCACATCGCCTGAGGGCGCCACCGTCGCCTGCACCACCTCGGCGAAATAGCCGAAATGGCTGAAATAGAAGGCCACGCCCTGGCCGGTCCGCGGCGGCAGCGAGCCGCGCTGTGACCAGCCGGACATTGCCGCGACCCGCGCCAGCACGTCGTGCATGCGGCCGGTATTGAAGTCGCGCCACGCGTTCGGCCGGCCGCTGGAATTGGTCAGGACCTGCGGCCTGCCAAGCAATGCCAGGCGGAACGCGACCGGATCCTGGCCGCCCTGATGGGCCAGTTCATCGATGAAGGACTGGAACACAAAGGCAAGCGCGTTTGATCGCGGTGCGCGCATCGGGCCGGTCGGCACGCCGAATTCGATCAACGACTGGCCGTATTGCAGATGCGGAACAAGCAGGGCGGGGAATTCGTTGGCGTCCATCGAGGCCGAGTCGGCGACCCTGCCACCCTGCCCGAAGGTCACGAAATGATCCTGCAATGCGATCAGGCTGCCGGATTTGTCCAACCCGCCCTTCAGGAAATGGAATCCGGCCGGACGGTAGAAATCGTGCTGCATGTCGTCCTGGCGGTTCCACAGCAGCTTTACCGGCGCGCCGGCCTGGCGGGAAATCCACGCCGCCTCGGCCATGAAGTCGTTGCGGAGCCGGCGACCAAAGCCGCCGCCAATGCGGGTCATGTGCACGGTGACCGCGCTGCGCGGAATGCCAAGCGTCGCCGCGACAAGCTGGGCGCCGGGTTCCGGGTTCTGCGTTGGCGCCCACAGTTCGGCCTTGCCGTTCCGCACCTGCGCCGTGCAGTTCTGCGGTTCGAGATCGATATGCGACAGGAACGGATAGCTGTATGCCGCGGACACGACCTGTGCGGCGCCTTGCAGCGCTGCCGCCACGTCACCATCGCGGCGCAGCCAGCTCTGCGGCGCCTGCTGCGACAGACGCATCGCTTCCTGCGCAAAGCCGCTGCTGCTCTGCGCGGCAGTCGGGCCTTCGTCCCATGTCACCTGAAGCTGGTTGCGGGCCTTGTTCGCGGCCCACCAGCTTTTCGCGACGATGGCGACACCGCCGGCCACGCCCTGTGCGTCGCCGCCGCGATAGGCGTCGCTGGGCGTGACGATGAACGCATCGTGCACGCCCGGCAGCTTTTTCAGCGCATCGACATTGGCGTGTCTGACCGTGCCACCGAAAACCGGACATTTCTGAAACACGGCATACAGCATGCCGGGCACCGTCACATCGATGCCAAACAGTTTCTGGCCAGTGACGATCTTCGGGTTGTCGACGCCGGGGATCGGGCGGCCGATGATTCGGAAATCCTTTGGATCCTTCAGCGTCACATGCGCGAGATCAGGCACCGGTTGCCCCGCCGCACGCGCGGCGAGCGCGCCGTAGCTGAGCGACCGCTTGCTGCCGCTGTGATAGACGACGCCCGCGTTGGTATGACAGTCCGCCGGCGCAACGCTCCATTCCCGCGCTGCCGCGGCAACCAGCATCTGCCGTCCCGCCGCGCCGACGCGCCGCAGCGGCTCATAGTTCAATGGTGTCGCCATGCTGCCGCCGGCGAACTGCCGCCCGAACTTCGCCTGGTCGACCGGCGCCTGCTCGATCCGCACCTGCCTCCAGGCTACGTCGAGCTCTTCCGCGATCACCATCGGCAGCGCGGTCTTGATGCCCTGGCCGATCTCGGGATTCTTTGAAAGTATCGTGACCGTGCCATCCGGCATGATGCGGATGAAGGCGTTGAGCAGTGCCCCGCCATGGAGACTGGCCGATGGTTCCGTGATCGCGGCGCGCGCGGCGGCCGGGAGCATGGCATGCAGCAGCAACCCGCCCCCGGCGATGCCGCACGCTTCCAGAAAGGCACGGCGGGACGGAGCAGTGGCGGAGCGCGGCGCGACCGAGCGTGCGTTGGCGGTGAGCGTTGCCATGGCTATTTCGCCTCCGCGGTATGCATCAGCGCTGCCTTTTTGATCGCGGCGCGGATGCGCGTATAGCTGCAGCAGCGACAGACATTGCCCGACATGGCGGCGTCGATGTCGCTGTCGGTGGGATGCGGCGTTTTCGCGAGCAAAGCGGTGGCCGTCATGATCTGCCCGGCCTGACAGTAGCCGCATTGCGGCACGTCCAGTTCCATCCAGACTTGTTGCAGCTTGCGGCCGATGGAATGCGCGGCCATGCCCTCGATCGTGCTGACCGCGCTGTTGCCGACGGCCGCGACGGGCATCAGGCAGGAGCGGATCGCGGAGCCATTGAGGTGCACGGTGCACGCACCGCAAAGCCCGGCGCCGCAGCCGAACTTGCTTCCCTTCAGGTCAAGTTCGTCGCGCAGCACCCACAGCAACGGGGTGTCCCCGTCGACATCCACGGTGCGGATCGCGCCGTTCACCCGAATCGTATAAGCCATCGCCGGCACCCCTTCTTGAAGACCAGGACGCGGGAAATGCGACAGCGCTGCAAGGCATTCGTGTCGCCCCTGGAGCCATGCATGTCGCTCGCTTCATGAGGCGGCGTTCAACCCGCGCGCGTCCAAGCATAGGATCGCCGGGGACGGACGCAAAGCGGGCTTGATGTAACGGGGCGGCATTCCCGCATGCAGGATTTGCATACGGTGTGGCAGGGGCATGAGCAGGTGTGTTGGGCATGGAGGGGGGGCCATGCCGTGGCGTTGGTCGATGCCGGATGTTCGCTGCTGGCTGTTCGCTGCCGGCGGTTCGATGTCGGCTGATTAATGCTGGATGTTTGATGCTGGCTGTTCGCTGCCGGCTGTTTGCTGCTGGCTGTTCGATGCTGGATGTTTGCTACCGGATGTTCGATGCTGGATGTCAGGATAGTTTTGGCAGGTCGGGCCGCGTTTGCGCCCAGGGCCGGGCCCGTTCGAATGCCGCCGCGGCGCGCAGCAACAGCGTGTCCTCGCCCGGCCGCCCGACGAGCTGGATCGCCAGCGGCATGCCGGCGGGGTCGAAGCCGCATGGCAGGCTGATTGCGGGATTGCCGGTCAGGTTGAACGGCATTGTGTAGGGGTACCAGGCGGCGCGGATGTTTTCCACCGATTGGTTGTCGATTTCGATCGGTCCGAAGAAGTCCTGGCTGATCGGCACTGCCGTGCGGGACAGAGTTGGCATGGCGACAATGTCGGCCTGGTCGAACCATGCCTGCACCTGGCGGTACAGTTTCGTGCGCTCGAAAATCGCGGCGTACAACTCGGCCGCGGAATAACTTGCGACGCGGTCCATCTGCCGCACGAAGGTGGGGCACATGATATCGCGATGCTGCCGCAGGTGATGGCCGAACTGCGCCATGCGGTAGGCGCCGTTGTTAACGAACCAGATAGTTTCCGGGTTGGTGAACTCACCAGTTAGTTCATCGACGTGCGCGCCCAGCGCCGCCAGCGTTTCCAGCGCGCTCTCGCAAGCCGCCAGCACCGGCGCCGCCACCGCGCTGTTGCCCAGCCGCGCGCGCCAGGCGACGCGCACGCCCCGCAGGTCGCCCTCGCCGCGAGTGGCGGCAAGGAAATCGGGCGCAGGCCGCGCCACCGTCAGGGGATCGCGCGGGTCGGGGCCGGCTATTGCCTGCAACATCAGTGCGGTGTCGGCCACCGTGCGCGTCATCGGCGTGATGTAGGAGATGTTGCCGAACCCGTCCTGCGCATATTCCTGCGGCACCACGCCAAGCCCCTGCTTGAATCCCACCACGCCGTTGCACGCCGCCGGAATGCGGGTGGAGCCGCCGCCGTCGGTCGCCACGGCCAGCGGCACCAGCCCGGCCGCCACGGCGACGGCCGAGCCGCCACTCGATCCGCCAGCGGCACGATCCGCGCGCCAGGCATTGCGGGTGCGGCCGAACAAGGGAGCCTGCGTCAGGCATTGCTGGCCGAATTCCGGCGTGGTGGTCTTGCCAACGACGATGGCACCTGCGCGTTTCAACCGCGCGACCACGACGGCGTCGGTGTCGGGCACGTGGTCCTTGAAGATCAACGAGCCCCAGGTGGTGCGAATGCCGGCTGTCGGCACAAGGTCTTTCACCGCGACCGGTATGCCATGCAACGGTCCCACCGCATCGCCGCGCTGCAATGCATCTTCCGCGGCGTGCGCCTGATCCATGGCGGTATCGGCGGCTATGGTGATGAACGCGTTCAGCACCGGTTGGCTGCGCGCGATGCGGGCGAGCGTCGCACGCATCAGTTCGACCGGCGAAACCTGGCGGCTGCGTATCTGCGCCGCGAGTTCGGTGGCTGACGTATAGGCAAGACCGGGTTCGGACATTGGGCATTGCATCCGGCGAGAGAAACACGGCTGAAGTCGGGCTGCACTGCGCCCTGCCAGGCAAGGGCGCAACCGTCCGGCGCGCGCATGCCCGGAGATTGCTGCCCCGCGGCGTTTCCCACAATCATCCGCGGCGTTTCGCGCCGATGCTGCCCGGTTGCTTGCGCCCTGCCGCTACACCGCCGCTGTTCGCCGCCGCAGCGTGCCCTGCCGCTACGCCACCGGTGTTTGCCGCAGCAGCGCCGTGCCGCTACGCCACCACTGTTCGCCGCAGCAGCGCGCCCTGCCGCTACGCCACCGCGGTTCGCCGCCGCAGCGCGCGGCGCCGCGCCGGGCCAAGCACGAACAAGGCCGCCAGCACCACGATGAAATTCATCGCGGCAGCCACAAGGAACACCGCCTGCCAGCCGCCGGTATCGGCTTTCAGCACGTTGGCCAACGGGACCAGCCACGCCGACGTGCCCTTCGCGGTATAGAGCAACATCGCGTTCGTCGTGGCGAAGCCTGGCCCGAACAGGTCGGTGCATGTGGCGGGGAACAGACTGAAGATCTCGCCCCAGGTGAAGAAGATCAATCCGGCGCAGATCACGAACGTCCATGGGCCATGGCCGAACCAGCCCAACAGCAGATAGGCGCAGCCGCCCAGGGCGAAGGCAATCGCCATGGTAGTTTCGCGTCCGATATTGTCGGATACCCAGCCGAAGAACGGGCGGGCAGCCCCGTTCATGACGTTGTCGAACACCAGCGCCACCGCCAGCGCGCTGCCGCCGAACAACAGCGTCTGCGAGGTAAGGCCAAAGTCCTTGGCGATCGGCGCGATCTGTGCCGTGGCCATCAGGCCGCTGGCGGCGACCAGTACGAACATGACATACAGCACCCAGAACGCCGGCGTGCGCAGCATCTGTGCGGGGCTGCTGCTGGTGCCCGCCTGCGCAACTTTGGGCGGTGCGGTCTGCGGCAGCTCGCCCGGCATCGGCGCGCGCATGATCGGTGCGATCAGTAGCAGGATCGCGCCCTGGCCCAGGCCGAACCAGAAGAAAGCGCTGCTGTAGCCAGCGTTCGCGATGAGCAACCGAATCGGGATCACGGTCAGCGCGGCGCCGGCGCCGAAGCCCCCGGCGGTGATGCCAACGGCGAGTCCGCGCCGGTCGGGGAACCATTTCACCGCATTGCCGACGCACGTGGCGTAGATCGCGCCGGCGCCGACACCGGACAATGCCGCGCCAACATAAAGTGCGTCGAGCGAGGCCGCGTACGAATCGATCACCCAGGCGCCTGCCACCATCACGGCGCCGAAGCCGACCATCAAGGGCGGACCGCGCCGCGGGCCCAGCGCGTCGACCAGCCACCCTTCGACGGGCGTCAGCCAGGTTTCCGTGGCAATAAATATAGAGAACGCCACCTGGATCGCGGCGATGCTCCAGTCGTGCGCCTGGTGCATCGGGTTGACGAACAGGGTCCAGGCGTATTGCAGGTTGGCAATCAGAATCATGCAGACCAGGCCGAGCCAAAGCTGCGACCAGCGGTCGGCCTTGAGCATCTTGGAATCGGATACCATGGCGCTCGCTCCCGGACTCTTGATTGAAATCAGGCTGCCACAGTCCGCACTAAATGAAAAGCGCCAATTCCGCCGGGGAATACTGGCGTGATGAAGGTAAAAAAATTGTTTGTGCACCGCAACACGACGCGCGGAGGCGCGCTCAGGCCGGAGCGAAGATGCCTTCCGGCATTGCGGCCGGCGCGGGGGCCGCGGTGGCGGGTGGCGCCGCGAACATTGCATCGCGTTGCAGCACCGGCAGCACCTTGTCAGCGAACAGGCGCATGGCGAGTTCGGCGTTCTCGTGCGGCATGCCGCCGAAGGAGAACTCGGTGATCAGGTGGTCCAGGCCGGTCAGGCGGTGCAGCTCCGCAATCTTCTGGATACAGTCATCCGGCGTGCCGACCACCTGGATGCTGACATAGAACTCGGTCGCCTTCGCCTGCCGGGCGGGTTCCTTCATCTTGGCATAGGTCTGGCCGATCTTTTCGTACGACTCGTAGCCTTTGACATTGGTCAGATGGCCATCGGAGAAATGGTAGTGATTGTCGATCGAATCCCATTTCTTCGCCAGGAATTCCAGCGCCCGGTCCTGCGCCTCGGCCCGTGATTCGGCACAGGAGACGTTGGTCAGGATCATCGGCGGGCGCGGCGTGAAGCCCTCGCGGGCAGCGATCTCGTTGTAACGGATGACATCGGCGGCCGCCTTCGGCCACTCATTCTGCATGATCACCAGCATCGAGAAGCCGAGCTTCGCCATCACCTCCACGGAATCCGGACTGACGGCGGTGCCGTAAAAGCGGCGCTCCGGGTGGGATATCGGCCGCGGGCGGATCGCAGTTCGCGGAATTTGATAATACTCACCTTCGAACGCGAAGCTCTCATGGGCGAGCGCCTGCTGGATGATGCGCGCGGCTTCGATGAAGCGCGGGCGAGCCTCGCCCATCGGGATGCGAAAGCCTTCGTATTCCACGCTGGCGGCGCCGCGGCCAAAACCGAACAGGCAGCGTCCGCCGCACATGATGTCGAGCAAGGCGATCTGCTCCGCGACCCGCACAGGATCGTGCCAGGGAAGCACGATCACCGCCGTGCCAAGCTGGATGCGCCTGGTGCGTCCGGCATAATACGCCAGCAGTTGCAGCGGCGCCGGCGACATCGCGTAGCCGGTGAAATGGTGCTCCAACGCGAACAGCGAATCGAAGCCGAGCGGCTCGACGAGGTCGCCCATGGCCATGTGCTCGTGCACCACGGCGGCATCCGAACGGCCTGGCTGGCACAGCATGTTCAGCGCCATCCCGACTTTCATGGCGGCGATCCTTCGAACGTTACCTGCTGGTGAGGGACGGTACTGTCAGGTAGGCTCGCGGTCAACGAAGTGCCCGCGATCGCCTGTACTTACCGAAGCGTCTGCTGCGACGGGCTGAGTCGCGCCGGCAGGCGCAGCACCAACGCCAGCGTCACCACCGACATGGCGACCCCCAGCCAGTACGCGTTGTGCAGCCCGTCCGACACGATATCGATGAGCTGCGCCCGCAGCCGGTCCGGCAGCATCTCCCGCGATCCAGGCTCCAGCAAGCGATTCACCATCGGCACCGCCTGCGGCGCGCGATGCTGGATGGTCGCGTTCAGCACCGCGCCGAACGACGCCGCGCCAAGCGCCTGGCCGATGAACCGAAAGAACAGACAGGAGGATGTGGCGGCGCCGCGCTGCCGCCAGGGCACCGCGGCCTGGATCGAAACGATGAACGCGGTGTTGCATAGCCCCATGCCGATGCCCATCACCAGCGAGCCGGCGCTGGCCCAGGGCACGCCGCGCTCGGGTGTCAGCGCCACCAGGATCAGGCTGCCGACCAGCAAGGACAGCGCGCCCAGCGCCGCCGCCAGGCGATAGGTCGTGCGCACCATCAACCGGCCGCCGAAGATGCTGGCAAACGTCCAGCTTACCGACATGGCGCCCAGCACAAGGCCGGCGGTCAGCGGGGAGCGGCCCAGCGCGCCTTGCACATAGGTCGGCAGGAAGGCCGAAACGCCCATCATGACCGCGCCGGCGAGGCCGCCTCCCAGGCTGCCGATCACGATCACGCGGTCGCGCCACAGTTCCAGCGGCAGCATCGGCTCGGGGGCGCGTGCCTCGTGCAGGATCAGTGCCGCCAACCCCGCCACGCCGGTCACCGCGGCCACCCACACGATCCCCGCGGGCAGGAAGCTGCCCTGCACCAGCACCAGCATCAGCGCGGCAATCGCCAGCATCATCAGCAGCGAGCCGAGATAGTCCACCTTGTGGGCGCGGTGTTCGACGGTCTCTTGCAGGAACATGGTGATCATCAGGATGGCGGCGGCGCCGATCGGGATGTTCACCCAGAATACGGTGCGCCAGCCGACATGCTCCACCAGGAACGCGCCGAGCGAGGGGCCGGTGACCGCGGCGACGCCGAACACCGCCGAGATCAGCCCCTGCACGCGCGCACGTTCCGACGGGGTGTAGATGTCGCCGCAGATCGTCATCGCGATCGGCTGCACGCCGCCGGCGCCCAGGCCCTGCAGGGCGCGGAACGCGACCAGCCAGATCATGCCGGGGGCGAAGCCGGACAGTGTCGAGCCGATCAGGAAAAGCCCGGCTCCCAGGTGGAACACGGACTTGCGGCCGTAGATATCGGCGAGCCGGCCGTAGATCGGGATGCTGATGGCGGTCGAGAGCAGATAGACCGCGAACACCCACGAGAACAACTTGAAGCCGCCGAGATCGGCGATGATGGTGGGCATGGCGGTGGCGACGATGGTGCTTTCCACCGCCGCCATGAACGTCGCCATGATGCAGGCCGCCAGCACCAGCGAGCGCCGGGCCACAACATGCGGCAGCGCGATGGCTTCGGCGGCGGCTTGGACGTTTCGTTGGCCGGCAGCGGACTGCCGCGCGGCGTTGATGTCGGCAGGCATGGCGGCTTCTTTTCATCCCCGCCCGCGCAAGGCAACCGGCGCTGAACGCGACCCTGCCCTGCTGCCGGGCCGGCAGGAGAGGGCGGGTGCGCTACGCCCGCGCCGCAGTCTCGGCCAGCGAGTAAAGGTCGATGCCGGGTTTCATGATGCGCTTCGCAGCTTCCCAGCCGGCCAGGTTGCGGACCATCACGTGCCCGCGATGGGTGCGCACCACGCCGATCAGCTTCTCCAGCCGCGCCACGTCGCCGGCGCTGCCGGTTTCGAACTCCTCCGCCCGCACGGTCACCACGGCACCGGCCAGCATCGAATATTCCACCGGCGGGACGTTCAGGTCGTCCGCCTGGTAGCCCACCATCTGGCAGAACGGCCGCAGCCGCATGACGCAGTCCGTCACCCGGCTCTTGGCCACGCCATGCGGCAGGTGCGACAGCACCAGCACCAGATGCTGCCGCAGCCGCTCATCCAGCGACTGGCAGGCCATGACGTAGCGCTCGGCCGAACGCCGGTCGAGGAACACGTCGAAATCCACCGCCAC
>Ga0335072_10004315_pt1 | contig 21198 bp, 13 predicted proteins | sample Lox_Sample_21_FD_206725 | JGI IMG/M metagenome (GOLD analysis project Ga0335072, IMG submission 206725) | Soil microbial communities from Loxahatchee National Wildlife Refuge, Florida, United States - Lox_Sample_2.1 | ecosystem: Environmental > Terrestrial > Soil > Wetlands | place: USA...
GCGGGAAGGGTATTCAACCCAGCGGCGTTCGCTGATCCGGCGTACGGGACATTTGGCAATCTCGGACGCAACACGCTCGTTGGGCCGGGGTTCTCGAATGTGGACTTGAGCATATCGAAGGAGTTCCCACTGCACTGGGAGGGGGTGAAGATCGAAATCAGGGCTGACGCCTACGATCTCTTCAACCATATCAACTATAACAATCCAGACGCGAATGTTGGCTACAGCTGTGGCACTTCCAGTACCGACTACGTTAGCTCCTGCGGAGCCGCAAACGGAGGAACCTTGGTCGATGGTTCGGCTGGCTTACTGACTAACTCTGCCGGCTATGCCGCGAACACCCGCATCCTTCAGCTGGGCGCGCATATTAGGTTCTGAGCCGTTTACGGGCTTGGACTCCCAACCACCCCACTGCCAGAGGCGGAAGGAATGGTCCTTCCGCCTTTGGCGGTTTTTCGCAGGGGTAGTCGTCGAGCCGGATCGGTCGGATCGTTTATTGCGAATTGGCCAGAGGAATGAGACGACCAGGCCAAGGGTAGCCCCCCCCCCGCCTTTTCGTAAGCATTGTATCTAAAGGGCTTATGATTTCTGTAAGTTCTTTAGAATCAGTGTTTACGGGCACATTCACAAGTGTTGATTCTAAAACACTTAATTAGGCCACGATCACAGGGCTTAGCGCCGACTTGTACACCCCCTCTGGAAGCACAGTCGGGTGGCTCGTACCCCCAAAAATCAAAAACGCCAGCTAATGGGCTGGCGATGTCCACACAACATCAGGCTTTACCTGGAACATATTATGACCGAGGAGGAAGGTGCGGTCAAGGCAAAAACGAGCTGGGGGAGTTGAGCGGTTTTCATAGACAGAGCGGCGGTTCGTCTCGGAGAGCGTCGCAAATGAGCGCTGGCTCGGCTGGGACTATGAGTCAGTGGCTGCCGGCGGGCAGAAGCGGTCGATTTTCGCCGGAACTGTTGCGCGCGCGCCAGCCGGAATTTGCGGGGGGTTGCGGATGCCTTGGTGTGGTAGGGTGAGGTGGCAGTGAAAATTGAATAGGCGGGAAGGTAACTGCGACTCGTCCGAACACTCTACGGTGGGCTTTGTTCTTCCATGAAAGAATTCCAAACCGAAAAATCTTGCGAGACCAAAGTTCGCATTCGCGATCTGGCGGTTGTGTCTGTAAAGCGGCTTGAACGGTTAAGCAATTGCTGGTCAGCGGTTTTGGCACTCGTGCTCCTGAGCAGCGCTGTTCCGGCTTGGGGTGCGCAATCTGGAACGTCTCGCGCCGCGGAAATTCGCGAGCACCTCCGCAATGCGGCCGAGGACCTCAAAGCGAACGACGCTAATGCCGCGGTTACAGAGCTCAACGCTGTCCTCGCGCTCGATCCCAAGAACGTCGAAGCCTACGCAAACCTGGGCGTCATTGCATTTTTTCGGCACGACTATCAGAGCGCGGCGCAAAATTTGCGCAAAGCTCTGGCGATTGATCCTTCGATCGTGAAAACGCAGGCTCTTCTGGGAATTTGCGAGTTGCGGCTCGGAGATCTTGCGGCGCAGGAGCTACTCGAAAAATCATTTCCCAAGCTGAAAGACAAAAACCTGAAAATCCAGACGGGGATGGAGCTGGCGAGTCTCTATTACGGGCAGGGTAATCTGGACCGGGCTGCCTCAATGATGCATTCGCTGGTGGATTTGGACTCCGACAATATCGAAATTCTGTACATGGCGCAAAAGGTTTATTCCGATTTGGCGGACGATACGCTGAACAAGCTGGCGATCCTTGCGCCGGGTTCGGCGCGCATGCAGCAAGTGATCGCGGAGCGTTTAATCAATGCGGGGGACTTGAAGGGCGCGATCGAACATTACAAGAAGGCGCTGGAGATCGATCCGCGATTGCCGGGCGTTCGTTACGAACTGGGCGAGGCTATTTTGCAATCGGCGCAAACGGATGCCGCGACGCAGGCGGAAGCGGAAAAAGAGTTCGACGCGGCCGCACAGCTCGAAGGCGATAATGCGCAAGTGGAATGCGAGCTTGGCAAGATCGCGTATTTACAGGCGAACATGGACGAGGCGTTTGCCCACTACAAACGAGCCTATGGCTTGGATCCTCAGGACGTGGATGCACAGATGGGGCTGGGCCAGCTTTACGCGGTGATGGGAAAGCCGGAAGAGGCGGTGAAGTATTTGCGGATGGCGGTGGCGTCCGACCCGCTAAACTCCGAGGCTCATTACCGGCTGGCGACGAATTGCAGAAAACTTGGGTTGACTGCAGAGGCCGAAAAGGAGTTGAAGCTTTTTCAGGAGATCAAGCAAGCCAAGGACCGCGTGAAAGAGCTCTACAGACAAATGAATGCTGTGCCAAAAGGGCAGGATAACGAATTGCCCGATAATAAGCAGTAACTTTGGGCGGCTTAGCGATTCTCAAACATACGGAATTTCGTTGTTTTAGGCCCGAATCCGACCTTAGTTGGATTGCGTTTCTCCATCAAACAGATAGATTTAGCAAATCAATTTCGTTGCTTGAATGGAGAAGTGCCCGTCGAGAGCAGGCCATCAAGCGCGGCCCGTCACAGGTGGATGGAGCCCGGCCACTCTCGCTGAGCAACTGGAAAAGTGCTTACGCAACTGCGCTCCTTCTCGTGCTTTGCTGTCCTGACGGGCGGGCTTTTGTGCCTCTCTGGATGCGGAGGCAGTTCATCCGGCGGCGGACACCCTCCACCCACGATTGACCCTCCCACGATTTCAAAGGCGTTCGGAGCGGCCAGCATACAACTCAATGGCAGTACCTCGCTGACTTTCACTGTCTCCAATCCCAACGCCAGCAGCTCTCTCAGCGGAGTCGGCTTCACCGACGACCTGCCCGCAGGCTTGGTGATTTCGACGCCGAATGGGCAGACCGGGAGCTGTGGCGGCGGAACGATTTCGGCGGTGGCCGGCTCGACGAGTGTCACCTTTTCGGGCGCGACGCTGAGCGCAAGCACCTCCTGCAATTTTTCGGTGAATGTTACGGGCGCAGCCGCAGGGATGCAGAACAACGTCACAACCGCGGTGACTTCCACCGAAGGCGGCACCGGCAAAACGGCCTCGGCCAGCCTGAATGTGATCGGGCCAAGCCAGCAGCCGGCAGAACCCACCAACGTCACGCCAATCGATGGCGAGGCTTACTACATTCTGAATCAATTGAGCGGTCTGCAGACCGACCTCGACAACAATTCGACGGCAGCCGGCGCGAATATTCTGCAAGATGCGCGCAGTTTCTCGAATCTCAGCCAGCGCTGGGCCTTCACCCAGCTTTCCAATAGCGCGTGGCGAATTAGCAATTTGTCGAATCATTTGTGCCTGGATTCCTCGGCGAATGCAGGCGTGACGTACGTCGTCCAGAACTCTTGTGCGGCGATTGCCACGCAGCAGTGGACTCTCGCGCCCACTTCCAACGGCTACTACACCCTCACCAATGCAAGCACTGGCCTGCTTATCGATGTATCTCAGGGGTCTTTGTCCGCGGGCGCCCTACTGGTGCAAACCGCTCTCAGCGGCAGCGCCACCCAGAGCCAGCAATGGCTGCTGCGGCCTGTCTTTTTTCGCGGAATCGATAACGCGCTACTCGAAAAGCAGGAAGCCGATCGAGCCACCGCCGGGCTCCCTTGGTGGAACGACGCCGGTTTGCAGCAAGACGTCCTGCAAATCCTGAAGAACCACGGCGTGAACATGGTTCGCTTGCGGCCGAGTTCCGTGCCTCCTTACGTCAACATTTCGCAAACAGGCTGCACGGGGAATGCCTGTTATGGGGAAACGGACGCGCAGGATTTGAACCTCGCTAAGCGCGCTAAAAATCTCGGCATGAGTCTCGAGCTGACTCTGCTTTTTGATGGCGGCAGCTCTACGAGTGTGCCCTCGGCTTGGGCGAACGACACGCTTTCTCAGTTGCAGACGGATATTTATACGTACGTAAAAGCCGAAGTGGAGTCGTATCGACAGGCTGGCGTCATGCCGGATCTGGTTGCGATTGGCAATGAAGTGGACACCGGGTTCTTGGGTTCCCTGGGCAGTCCTACGGGAGCGGATTTCAGCGGCTTTGCGTCGCTGCAGATTCAAGCCCTCCAAGCGGTCGATGACGCGGCTGCCGACACTTCCATCGGCGCGGCGATTCCTCCTCCTCTGACCTGCATCCACATCACGCCGGCGTGGAACTTGACGCAGTTCTTCACGCTCGCGAATCAAAACAACATTTCGTACGACGCCATCTGCCAAAGCTACTATCCCTTCTACCACGGTCCCTTGACCGATGCGCAGGCGACGGAAGCGAATCCTTCGAACCAGCCTGTCGAGCAAGACGTTTTAACTGCGGCCGCTACGAGCATCGGCAAACCTATTTTCATCATCGAGACGGGCGAGCACTACGAGAACGGCTTTGAAACGAATGATCCGTGGTACACGCCGCCGAGCACGGCGCTGCAGCGCCAGTTTTTGATCGATTTGCAGAATGTGCAGGAAACCTTGCCGGATAACCTGGGCATGGGGATTGAGTATTGGGATCCCGCGGGCGTCAACGAAACGAATGTGAGCGGCGCGTTTATCAATGGCGACGGCATGCCGGACGCCATCTACACGTGGAATGGATTGACGCTCTTCAACAACGCCGACACTTCGGGAACCACTAACGAGCAAGCTGTCAACTATTCGGCGACGCTTCCCGGTCTCGACGCGCTTGGCGACAAACTTGATCCCAATTTGAGCTATATGTTCATCAATCGCAGCACTGGGCAAATCCTGTCGGTCTACCAGGATTCGACAGCGGCGGGCGCACTGCTGAACACGCAAACGTATAGCGGCGTGGCTCCGGCGCTGAGCCAGCAGTGGCTCATCACCAGCAACGACGACGGTTATTTTCAAATAGCGAGCTTAAATCCCGGCGCGGGAAATACGACGAACGTGCTGGATGATTCCGGCGGATTGACTTCGAACGGAAATCCGGTCATTCAATCGCCATCCGGAGGCGGCCAAGAAGAGGAATGGAACGTTCTTACGGTGGGCAACGGGTATTTTGTTTTGCTCAATCGCGTGAGTGGATTGGTGCTCGATATGAACGGCGGCGTGGGCGCGCAAGCCGGGTTCGCCGTTCAGGAGCCGCAGAGCAGCAGCGCTCTGACGCAGCAATGGCAAATCGTTCCCGTGCATTGAATCAGCTTTGGGAGGTGAAGGGAAGCGTATGAAAAAAGCGCAGGGTATCGCTCTCTTGCTTGTGGTTCTGTTTTTGCCCGCGGGCGCCTTGAACGCCGCGCAATACGCTGTCGGAGCGGATGTCTCGTTCTTAAAGCAGGCGGAAGATAGCGGCAAAGTTTTCAAGGATAACGGCGTGGCCAAGCCGGGTTTGGTCATATTGAAAGACCACGGCTACAACTGGATCAGGCTTCGGCTATTCCATACTCCTACGGACCTTCCGAATAATCTCGAATACACCATTGCACTGGCGCAAGCGGCCAAGAAGCTTGGCTATCATTTTCTGCTGGATTTCCACTATTCGGATACCTGGGCCGATCCCGGCAAGCAATTTACTCCGAAGGCTTGGGTCGGGATGACCCACGCTCAATTGGTGAAGGCCGTCTACGAATACACCAAGCAAACCATCGAAGCCTTACGCGACGCGGGCGTCCTCCCGGACATGGTGCAAGTGGGAAACGAGATTACCAATGGAATGCTCTGGCCCGATGGCCGTCTGCCCGGCAATTGGGACAACTTCGCCGATCTCGTCAAAGCCGGCATCGAAGGCGTTGACGCGGGCGCGGGAGAAGCGCCGCGCCCCCGGATTATGATTCACATCGACCGCGGCGCGGACTGGGTCCGAACCAAACAATTCTTCGACAAACTCGATTCCTATCACGTGGACTACGACGTCATCGGCCAGTCTTACTATCCCTGGTGGCACGGAAGCTTAAACGAACTTCGCGAAAATATGATTTTCATGGCCAAGGAATACAAGAAGGAGATCATCGTCGTCGAAACCGCTTACAACTGGACGCCCACGGAATACAAAAACCGGCCGGCGCCGTTTCCCGAGTCTCCTGAAGGACAAGAACACTTTCTCGAGGAAGTGAATCGCGTTGTTCAAGCCACCCCCGATGGACTTGGTATCGGGGTGTTTTGGTGGGAGCCCGCGGTCACCGGTCCGCTGGGCTCACGCAGCTTCTTCGATAACCAGGGCAACGCCCTGCCGGTTGTCACCGTCTTTGACAAGTTCACACGCCACTAAAGGAGCATGCGATGACGAAGGAGAGCGCGTCGCCTAGCTCTTTGAGCCGGCGTCAACTCTTAAAGGGTGCCGTTGGAGCCGCCGCACTGGTTTCGGCGCTGCCAGCGGGCATTTCTGCTTATAATTACGCGCCTCCCGAGGCGTCCTCACCGCGAGTTCGTGAGACATTTGACTTCGGGTGGAAATTTTTCAAGGGGGATGCACCCGGCGCTCAGATGTCCGATTTTTCCGAATCGGGGTGGAAGAATGTAGATCTTCCTCACGATTGGAGCATCGAGGGCCCCTTCGATGAAAACGCGCCTTCCAGTTACTGCGGCGCTTATCTTCCCACCGGCATCGGTTGGTATCGGAAGCGCTTCCGCGTGCCCGAAGCGATTAAAGACAAGCTGTTTACCATCGAGTTTGGCGGCGTCTATCAGTTGAGCGAGGTGTGGATCAACGGCCACTATCTCGGCAAACGCCCGTACGGCTTTGTTCCGTTCTACTACGACCTCACGCCTCATCTTTTCTATGGCCGCGAGAACCTGATCGCCGTCCGAGTCGACAACTCTCACCAAACGAACTGCCGCTGGTATTCTGGCTCCGGAATCTACCGGCACACTTGGCTGCTCTCCACCAACAAATTCCACGTGGCTCATTGGGGCACATTTGTTACCACCCCGAAAATCTCGAAAGACGCGGCCACCGTTCAGGTCAAAACGTTGGTCAGGAACGAAGGCGAACACGCTGTTTCCTGCGTTTTGACCACTACGATTGCTGACGACAGCGGAAAACCAATCCAAAACTCGACGCCGCCCCAAGACGTCGCGGCTAACGCGGAATACGAATTCACGCAGCAATTCAGGGTCGATGCGCCGCGCTTGTGGTCAACGGCCGACCCGCATTTATACGCTGCCAAAAGCGCCGTCCACGTCCAAGATCAGCTCGTGGACGAATACGATACTCCGTTCGGCATTCGCGACGCCGTCTTCGACGTAGACAAAGGATTTTTGTTGAACGGCGAACGCATAAAGCTGAACGGCGCCTGCCTCCACCAGGAAGCTGGCTGCGTCGGCTCTGCGGTTCCCGAGCGCATCTGGGAGCGCCGTCTGCAACTCTTGCGCGAGATGGGTTGCAACGCGATTCGCACCAGCCACAATCCCTATGCTGCGGAGTTCCTTGATTTATGCGACCGCATGGGTTTTCTGGTGATGAATGAAGCCTTCGACGAATGGAAAGTTCCGAAAGGTCAGATCGGCCCCAACGGCTACAGCAAGTATTTCGACGATTGGTATAGGCAAGATGTACAGAATTTCGTTCGCCGCGATCGCAACCGTCCTTCCGTCGTGATCTGGAGCGCAGGGAATGAAGTCGGCGACCAGGAAGCTCCGCAAGGCGCCGAAACTCTTGGCGAGCTGCTGCACGTCTTTCATACCGAGGATCCCACGCGCCCCGTCACGGTGGGCTGCGATCATATTGCTTCCGATCCCCCTTCGAGCGTCGCAAAGCCCGAGTTTCTCGCACTCCTCGATGTCGTCGGCTACAACTACGTCGACCGCTGGCGCGACCGCCGCGAAAAATATTACAGCATCGACCGCCACGCGTTTCCTCAGAAGCGTTTTGTGGGCACGGAAAGCGAAGCCATGAGCGGCATTCGCGGCGACTATCGCTACCTCTTCCCAAACGAAATCCCCGGCGGCATGCTTGGAGTTTTCCTTCAAATGCGAAGGGGTCACGACATCGACGTCGAAGAGCAATGGAAGTTCGTCAGCACCTACGACTACGTTTCCGGCGATTTCATGTGGACGGGCATCGACTACCTCGGCGAGGCACGATGGCCGATGAAGAGCGCTTCCGCCGGAGTAATCGATACGTGCGGCTTCAAAAAGGACGGTTTCTATTTTTATCAGAGCCAGTGGACGGACCAGCCCGTGCTGCATCTTTTTCCGCACTGGAACTGGAAGGGCAGAGAGGGCCAGATAATCCCCGTCACCTGCTACACGAATTGCGACACGGTGGAATTGTTTCTCAACGGAAAATCTTTCGGCGTCAAAGGCTACGAATTTCCGCGATTGGGCATGGAAGGGCACTACGGTAATTATCCCGCGCGCGCCAAAGTGCTGCGAACCACTGCTGATTTGCACCTGGCTTGGGACGTGCCTTACGAGCCCGGCGTCCTCAAAGCGGTTGGCATCAAGGATGCAAAAGTCGTCTCGACCGTCGAAGTTTTCACTACGGGAGAGCCTTTCGCCATTGCCATGTCGGCGGATCGCGGTGTGATCGCCGCGGATCGTCGCGACGTGGCAAATCTCACCGTTCAAATCCTCGACGAAAAAGGCAGGGTGGTGCCCATCGCCGATAATGAAGTTACCTTCGCCGTCGAAGGCGAAGCCTCGCTCATCGGCGTGGACAACGGCGATCCCTCGAGCCACGAAAGCTACAAGGCCAGCCACAGAAAAGCTTTCAATGGCCTTGCGCTCGCCGTCATTCAATCCACCGCCAAGCCGGGCGCTGCCCGCGTGACCGCGACTTCGCCTTCTCTCAAATCAGCGACCGTATCCCTTACGACGAAAGCATAATCGGTAGCACCATCCGCCCGGCGCTTGGCTTCCAAAGCACCCCAGGCACAATAAATTGCGAACGTGCTTACCGCCCAGGCGTTTGCCCGCGCGGGATTACAAATGCGCCCGGCGCTTTTCCGTCCTCCTCGCGAAATTCCATTTTCAAGTCAGGAGCAGAGACGGAAAACCGTTCACGGGTTTGGATTCCATCTCGGTCACTGACACCGCCGATCCGGAACGCCACGTTGGAAAGAGGAGTGAGTGGTCGGGGCGCCCGGATTTGAACCGGGGGCCTCCTGCGCCCAAGGCAAGAGCAGAAACGCTAAGTAGTTGGTTCGTCTAGCATTTTCCTATGTCATGCATCACGGTTTTGCACGGTATTCGTCAATGTTTGTTCCCAAGTTGTTCCCAAGTTTGTACAGCAACCGCATGTCGCGGACGCTGCCGTGACAGCGCGGCGTGAATTGGTTTTACAACAACTTACAAAGACGCGGGGACTGCCAAAATACCTACAAGACTTACAAGACATTCTCTTTTGTGGGTCGGGTTGTGGGTTGGAAAATCCCCGCCAGGCCCTAACCTCTCGCGGGTTCCAAGAATTGTTTCCTCTCATTATGACAGTCAAGGAGAATACTGCTTTTAGCGCTGCATTTGGCTTTGCGATAAGTATCCTGAACGTGTTAAGGGTTTTGAATCAGTGAGGGCTCAGATAGGATTTCCTAATGACTTTGCCGCCCAAGCCGCCCATCTTCCCCGACAATATTCAGTTTTGGTATGAAACCAAGCGGGCCTTCGGAGCCAGTAGCTACGGCGCAAGCGAATTTGGCGAAGTCCTGGCCACTGTAAACCGGATCACTTCGGGCGAAGCCGATAGCTGGTACAACGAATGGAATGCAGTCGCCGAGAGAGTTTTTGCGGAAGCCGAAGCTCAGCAGAAAGGGGGCCACCGCGTCAGCGCCCGCGACGGTTATCTTCGGGCGACGACCTACTTTCGCAATTCAGAGTTTTTCCTCCACGGCAATCCCGAAGACCCGCGCATCTACAGCGCTTACAAGAAATCCATTCAGGCCTACAAGTCTTGCTGCGCCCTTTGCGATCCCCCGGTCCTGCCCGTAGAAATCCCCTACGAGAACACCACCCTCCCCGGTTATTTCCATCGCGTCGATGAGTCGGGTCAAAAGCGGCCACTCTTCATCATGCATTCCGGCTTCGACGGCTCGGCGGAGGAGCTTCACGGCGAGGGGGCGCGCGCCGGCATTGAGCGAGGGTACAACGTTTTCGCTTTCGATGGCCCGGGCCAGTACGGCCCGATTCACCGTGAGCGTCTGCCCTTCCGTCCCGACTGGGAGAAAGTTGTAACTCCTGTGGTGGACTTCGCTGTGAAGCTACCAGGAGTTGATAGCGCGAGAATTGCGCTGATGGGAGTGAGTTTTGGCGGATACCTAGCGCCACGCGCTGCGGCGTTTGAAAAGCGCATCGCGGCCGTCATCGCGAATGATGGTGTCTACGATTATGGGGCCGCAAACCTTTCCGCCGTTCCTGCCGAGCAAAGGGCGGCCGCGGCGCAGGCAGTCCGGGCAAAAGAAGCGCCGCAGATTGACCGGATGCTGGAGGCCGCGATGAAGAATTCCCCCACAGCGGCATGGGCGCTGACGCATGGCATGTTTGTCACTGGCACCTCGACTCCGCGGGCTTATGTCGCAGCGACGCTCGACTATCATCTGCGTGACGGTGTCGCCGAAAAGATTGCTTGTCCCACTCTCGTTCTCGATGCCGAGGAAGACATATTCTTCAAGGGACAGCCCGAGACTCTCTACGAGCACCTCACCTGCCCCAAGACGCTGATGCGATTTACCGTGGCCGAGGGAGCAGGAGCGCATTGCCAAGTGGGGGCGCACCGCCTGGCATTCGGTCGAATCTACGACTGGCTGGATGATATTTTCAGTAATCGCTCGTGAGATAATTCTAAGGGATCCCCACAAGCAGGAAGACCGTGCAACGGCTTATCTCTAGTTGATTTGGCATCGCAGGCCGGATATACGGACCAGGCACACATGACTCGTGAGTTTCAGATAATGGGAGGATTTACACCGAAGTCTCCAGTCAAGCTCGCAGGTACTCCTTTCGCTGATGGGTCATTCGATGTGGTGGTTTCGCTGATTCAGCTAAATCCGGGCTCTTACTAATATTTCGTCCTCCCCCAAAAAAGTAGAGTGTACTTTTCCCGAAGGCATTAGCATAAGCGCGCGGTCCTCGCCAGCACCAGACCATCCCGGTTCTCGACCTGAATCGGAGTAGTCGCTTGCCCCAATTCCGGGACCTTATATCCTCTTCAGGGAGAAGACAAACCGTGTACTTCGTAATGATAGCTCTGCTGCTCGTCGCCCTGCCCGCGGGCTCCGTTGCATTGGAATTTCTGCGGCATCCGCACGATCACCTGTCCATTGTTTCCTCCGCCGGCTGCTGGTGGACGTTCTGGGCCGTCGGCGTCCGCCTGTCCCTTGCCGGAATCCGGCAGGTCATCCAGCCGCGGTTCACCGCCGCAGAGATTTTCGATGCGCACGAACCGGCAGCACTGCCCATCGTGCGCGAAGTCGGATTTGGCAACCTTGCCTTCGGAACGCTCGGCATCCTCAGCCTTTTCCGTCATGACTGGATAGTGCCGGCGGCGATTGCTGGCGGCCTTTATTACGGTCTTGCGGGATTCGGCCACGTTCTGCGCAAAAACAAAAACAGCACGGAATGGACGGCCATGATTTCCGACTTTGGAATCTGCTTGATTCTTGGCGTCTTTCTCATCAGGACGCTTTCTTGAGGTGGTCCTATACGCGCAAGATTCCGTTACGACCGGCGGCGTCGGTATTGCGCGAATAACGGCACGACCTCGCTCAACTGGGCAGTAACAGCTTCGAACCTCACGGAATCGTGACGACGATGCGGGGTTTCGCCTTAAGCATGCGCCAGCTCTAGCTGATCGACTTAGGCTGTCCTCCAGGGCCCCTGCGCTACTCCGGCAGCGGCGGCTTTAGGGCTATCTCCTACCAAACGGGCGGCCTCTACTCACAGGGATTTCTATAACCCATTATATTAGGTTATGTTCTTGCTTCTGGCACAAACACCTTGGCTTTCGCATCCGGATCTCACCAGACAATGTCGTACCCGCGCAGCCTGATCGTGGGAGATTCGTCTGGATTGAATGTACTGAAAAGAATGGCGGGGACGACGAGACTCGAACTCGCGACCTCTGCCGTGACAGCGTAGCGTGGTTAGTTTTTACAACAACTTACAAGACTGCGGGGACTGCCAAACTACGCGGAAGTCATAGAGGACATCTCATGTTGTGGGTTGGGTTGTGGGTTGGACAGAGTCCACAGACGCATGAGCAACCTCACCTTGGTTTCCCAGAGCCCAGTTTCTGGAAAGCTTCCGAGTTGGGACGAAACGGCAAAAATCGTTGGATACTCTGTCTATCACACAAGATCCGGGCCGCAGTTGCGTCCAGATGTCATTAGTGGAGTTTCCAAAGTGTGCGCAGTACCGAGCATGGGACATGTGGTCGAACTAGAGTTGATCCCGGTAATGTTCTAGCGCAACTCGGACCAATTGGCTTCGCGTTCGAACGCCAGTTTTTGCGAACAATTGTTGTAAGGAAGCTTTGACTGCGGTTTCAGAAATTTGCAATCGATCTGCAATCTGCTTGTTAGACAAGCCTTCAAAGACGAAGGAGAGCACTTGCCGCTCGCGCCGGGTAAATTTCGAACGGTCTTGATTTGAGCCCGGCGCTTCCGACTTTTCCAAAGCCCTCCGCAGCAAATCCTGTCCAAACAGAACTCTCCCTGCCATCGTCTCGCGGATCCCCTGAATCAAAAGCGTGGGGGAACCGTGCTTCATGAAGACGCCTGAGATTCCCTTTCGAATCAAACCGGGAATTTCAGTTTCGTTCACGCCGGCTGTCACAAGGAGCACTTTCCCTTCAAAACGCGCCTTTTGGAGGCGGTCAAGAAAATCCGCTCCCCGCTCCTGTCCCAGATCGAGGTCTAGCAGCACAACGTCGATTTCCTGGAAGGACTCTATGATTTGGATTGCTTCGACGCCAGAGCCACAGTGCGCGACCACTTCAAATCCCGGCTCAGCTTGCAAGAGGCGCGCGACGCTCTCACGAAACAGTGTGTGGTCATCAATCAGCAGCAAGCGAATGTTCTTCCGGTCGGTCTTACTCATCAATAGATTCGTTTCCATCGTTGATTCTAGTCAAAGTCACCGCAAAGCAACAACCATCGGCGCGAGGTTCGAATGCTAGCTCGCCTCCAAAGCTGCGCAGAATGGCGCGAGAAACGTACAACCCCAATCCGGTAGCATCCGCGCCCTGCTGGAAGGGCTTAAAAAGGCCCTCGGGGGCTGCGACCCCGACTCCCGTGTCTTCGAAACGAATCACCACCGAATCAGTTTCCACCGAAGTGCTGATAGTCAGCCGCTTCGTGTCCGTCGTCTCCATCGCCCGATGACTGTTGAGTGATAAATTCAGAAAAACTTGGGCTAATCCATAACGGTCACCGGAGACTAATGGCAGCTCGTCGTGCAGACGCCAAATGACCTCAATTCCCGCTTCGCGGTATGACGGTTCCAAGAGAACTCGCAATTCGTCGAGGACGCTGAACAATTCGATGGCATCCAAGTGCTGGTGCACGGCGGGCCTCAATTCCATTGCTGAAAGCTTTCCAAGGCCTTCAATCAGCGTTCCCAGAGCACGAAAGTCTTCGTTGTTCTGCAAGTCAGGGAGTCGGGAAAGATTCCTGTGTACGACAAGCACGGCGCCGGAGAGATTTCGAATTTCGTGGGCGATGGCGCTCATCAGAATAGCCGTGTTCTTCAACAGATGATCGAGGCTCAAATCTTCGCGATCCCGGAAGTCGTCCGAAAGGTCAACGATAATCGCCGCCAATCGCGGACCTTGAGACGTCGCATAAGTAGAGAACCAGACAGCGGCAAGGAACGCTTCTCCATTCCTGCGTTTCCCGCGGCATCGGAGTTCCGTGCGGAATTGTCTCGATCGTTGCGTTTGCACTGCGGCTTGTAATGCGGGAAGAAATTCGCCTATTGACTGGCCCACCAGAGGAGCGCCGCCAGGCGCTAGAAGACTCTGACTGGCTTCGTTGGCGAGAAAAACGACGCCAGCGGAATCGATAGTCACGATTGCGACCGGACTACTGTCCACCAAGACCTGCAATTGCTCTTCGATTTCCTTGCGAAGTCCGATTTGTGTTTCCAGCTCTTTGAGATGATTCAGCGCTACCTGACGGTTCCGAATGATTTCCGAGACAAAAAGCCCGGTTCCGACAAATCCGGCGGAAGCCATCAGGAGTCGGTAGATGGCTTCGCTGGAGGGAAGCTCGCTAAACAATTCCTGAAGAACGGCGCAAACGAGTGCAACTACAGTGATTTGCCAACGGGGAAGAAAGCCCGCAACCAGTAGAATTGGAAACAAATACAGAAACCCGATGGAAATAAATGGCTTTGTTTGCCAATCGACGACCGCGATCACAACAATCAAGACGACGGCAGCGACCAAGAATCGCTTGCGATTGTCCTCCGAATAGATTGAAGAAAAATGCATGGGTCGAAGTCCGCGGCACACACACAATTGCCGCGAGTTAACAGCCTCCAGTATAGGTGAGGAAATTTAAGGATAGCCGGTGTCCTGACGAAAGATAGGCACAGCGGGCCTAAAGATAGCCTCACAGCCTCAAAGATAGGATTCTTTTTCTAGGTCGCACTTCCCAAAATAGCCGATATTGCATCTACAAACCGGGTTTGCGAGTGCTAGCGGTGGGAGCAATCCCTGGCCGCCCTCGGGCAAATCCCCGAAGAGCAACGGTTGGACAAAAACGATGAAATATAAGGTTAACCTCAGCAAGAGAGATGCCGTGGTGCTGATGATCGCGGCGAGCATCGTTGTTGCGACGGGACTTCTGACGTCCAGCCGGAGCCACGGTCAGACTAAAAACGCGGATGCGCTACCGGAATCAGGTCCAGCCAGCAACGCTATAGCGTCCGAAATGACGCTCGAATTATCTCCGAGCCAACTGAACGCAATCAAGATTGCATCGGTGGGAAGTTGCTTGTTTCCGGTTGATGAGCAAGCAGTGGGCAATATCGATTTTGACGGCAATCTTTCGGTTCAAGTCTTCCCACTTTATCAGGGAACCATTCTTAAGACTCTTGCGGAGCTTGGCGCCGAGGTTCACAAGGACGAGCCCCTCTACACAATTAAAAGTCCCGACCTCATCCAGGCTGAGTCCACCCTAATCGGGGCGGCGGCGACTTTTGAACTGACCAGCAAAGAACTGGACCGGGCCAAAAGCCTAAATGGAACAAACGGCGTCTCCCAACGTGAGTTGGAACAAGCCACCTCGGATGAACAAACCGCTGAGGGTGCTCTCAAAGCTGCTCGAGACGCCGTCCGTGTATTTGGCAAGACCGACGCTGAAATTGACCAAATGATTTCTTCGCGCAAAATTGATCCAGCGCTGGTCGTGCGCAGTCCAATTTCCGGGAAAGTAACGTCGAAGAATGCCCAGCCCGGATTCCTGGTGCAGCCAGGAAACAATCCCGCGCCTTACTCGGTAGCTGACGTTTCTATTAAATGGATGCTTGCGGGTGTCATTGAGAGCGATATCCCGCTTTTTCGTTTGGGGCAGCAGGTGCAAGTGCAGGTGATGGCCTACCCTGACCGCGTGTTTAAAGGCAAAGTTTCGAAGATCTACTCGACGGTCGACCCGAATACCCATCGAGTAACGATCCGCTCCGAGATTGCCGATCCCAAGGACGAACTGCGGCCTGGAATGCTAGCCAACTTCGTGATTCGCGTCCACGACCCGATAGAAGCCACCGCTATACCAGCCAATGGCGTGGTCCGCGAATCAGATGGCTCAATGACCGCTTGGGTAACCTCGGATCGTCGTCATTTTGTGCAAAGAGTCGTTAGCACTGGCTTGCGTCGAGACGGCCAGGTTCAGATTCTCAATGGTCTGCACCCGGGAGAATTGGTTGTAACGGACGGCGCCGTATTCCTAAGCAACATGCTGGAAGCCCCCCCATCCGATTAAACCGCGTGCCCGGCCAATCCATGAAAGACAATAAGCCATGTTCAAGTCTCTAGTCGCGTTTTGCCTGAGCCGCCGACCGATTGTGGTCGTGGGTTTGCTGCTATTTATCGGCGCCGGGCTTGTTGCTTTCAAGGAACTCAATATTGAGGCGTATCCGAACCCAACGCCTGTCATTCTGGAAATTACCGCGCAGGCGCCAGGCCTCTCCGCCGAGGAGATGGAACGTTACTACACGCTTCCGATGGAGATCGGACTCTATACCACGCCCGGCATCGACGTGATCCGCTCCACGTCGTTCTACGGCCTGTCCTTCGTCCGCGTCACCTTCAAATATGGGGTGGACTACAACTTCGCCTATGCCCAAGCGTCAGTCGCGATGCAACAGAACGTTAGCCTGCCGGGCGGTCTGGTGCCTTCAATCCAAGCGAATAGCTCGACTGGAGAAATCTATCGCTATCAGGTCGTGGGGCCAAAACACTTCGGGATCACGAATCTGCGCACAGTCCAGGACTGGATTGTCGCGCGTCGCCTTTTAACCATTCCCGGCATCGCTGCCGTCAACAGTTGGGGCGGCCCTACCAAGGAATTTCAGGTCGAGGTGGACCCTAACAAGCTCGAAGCCTACAACGTGACCGTCCCACAAATTCTTACCGCGCTGGGCAACGCGAACATTAACGTAGGTGGACGCGAAATCCGGATTGGTCAGCAATCCATCAATATTCGGGGTGTCGGCCTGATTGATGATGGCGGCAACGATGATTTGGCTCAGGGTTACAAGGTTGGTGACATACAGAACGTAGTTCTGAATCAGGTCAACGGCGTCCCCATTCTGGTGAAGGATGTCGGCAAGATATCGGTCGGCTACCGGCCTAGGCTCGGAATTTTGGGCCGCGACCATCAGGACGATGTCGTCGGAGCGATCGTGGTGATGAGGCGCACCGAGAAAACCGCAGACATGATTCCCAAGGTCGAAGCGGCGATTACCAAGCTGAATCACGATGGGAGCCTGCCGCCGGGTGTCAAAGTTGTCCCTTTTTATGACCGCTCGTCGTTGGTGGCTCTGACCACGCACACCGTTCTGCACAACTTGATTTTCGGATGCCTGTTGGTCTTCCTGATTCAATGGATTTTTCTGGGTAATCTCCGCAGCGCGGTCATCGTTGGCTTGAACATCCCATTCGCGCTGCTCTTTGCCACTATTCTCCTGGTGATACAGGGAGAGAGCGCGAACCTCTTGTCCGTGGGCGCAGTGGATTTCGGCATCATTGTGGATTCGGTCGTCATCCTCGTCGAGAACGTTTTTCGAAATGTTCAACGAAGCCCGGAGGAAAGACAGGGTCTACTGCAGCGTCTGACCGAGGGATTTTGGGGGCCCAACCCAACGAGAGCCACAGAACATGAAGCGTCCGGTGGGGGATGGACGGATCGTTTGCAGCTGATCTTGATTAGCGCCATACAAGTAGATAAGGCGGTCCTCTTTTCGGCACTCATCACCGTTGCGGGCTTCGTGCCTCTCTTCACGATGCAGGGAGTCGAGGGCCAGATCTTCGGCCCAATGGCGCGCACGTACGGCTACGCGTTGGCTGGAGCGCTTCTGGCAACGTTCACTATCACACCCGTGCTCGCTTCTGTGTTGCTTCCTGAGAACGTGAAAGAGGGCGAAACGATTGTCGTCCGTTTGCTGCACCGTGTTTACAATCCGGCGCTTCGCTTCGCGCTAGATCGCCGTCCGCTGGCGGTTGGAATTGGCATCGCTTTCCTCGCGGGGTCGGCACTTCTTGGATCGCGGCTGGGCAGCGAGTTTCTTCCCCACCTCGAGGAGGGTAACTTCTGGATTCGCGCTTCCATGCCCATCACGCTCTCGCTCGAAGACGGTGAAGCGGCCACTAGGAAAATGCGTGAGATTCTCCTCCGACACTCCGAAGTCATTACAGTGGTTTCGCAACACGGCCGGCCGGATGACGGCAGCGATGCGGCGCCATTTTCCAACGTCGAGATCTTCGCACCACTAAAGCCTTTTGACGAATGGCCAAAAGGCCTGACCAAAGAGAAGTTAACCGACCAAATTCAATCGGAATTCAACAACGAGCTCCCGGGAGTCGTCTTCAATTTCTCTCAATACATTGAGGACAACATCGAGGAAGGGATTTCAGGTGTCAAGGGCGTCAATTCCGTCAAGATCGTCGGTCCGAATCTCCAAACATTGACGAACCTCGCAGAGAAGGTCCGGGACCAAATGAGCCAGGTTCGCGGCATTGCTGATCTCGGTATTTTCCCTGTCCTTGGACAGCCCAACTTGAACATCAAGGTGGATCGAGCTAAGGCCGCGCGCTATGGTCTCAATTCCGGCGACGTCAATTCGGTCATTCAGGCGACGATGGGCGGAGCGGTGGCGACATCGGTTTTGGAAGGCGACCGGCAGTTCGATCTGGTCGCCCGATACACGCCTGAATACCGCGACAGCATCGAGAAAATTCGCAACATCAAAGTGGGCTGCCAAACCAGCAGCGGCGCCAACGCTTATATACCGTTGAGCGAGTTAGCCACCATCACCTTGGACACCGGAGCAGCATGGATTTATCACGAAAGCGTGCAGCGTTTTATCCCGGTTAAGTTCAGCGTCCGTGGACGCGACTTGGGTAGCACGGTCGAAGAAGCTCAGAGGCGAATAGCGGAGAACGTGAAACTTCCACCTGGATACAGGTTGATTTGGGCAGGCGAATTCGGAGACCTCCAGGAAGCTAAGAAGCGCCTTGAAATTATTGTGCCCATCAGTCTCGTGCTGATTGTTGGGCTGCTCTACAGTCTATTCAACAACTTGCGCGACTCCCTCTTGGCGTTGGCCGGAATTCCTTTCGCAGTTGCTGGCGGCGTGTTGGCGCTCTATGTTTCCGGCCTTAATTTAAGTATCTCAGCGGCCATCGGTTTCGTCTCGCTCTTCGGCGTTTCGGTCATGGACGGCATCCTGATGATTACCTTTTACAACCAGGAAAGGCTACATGGCCTGGCCTCCATGGACGCCATGTTCCGTGCTGCTTCCACCCGCATGCGGCCACTTCTCATGACCGCTCTTTCGGCTTGCATTGGGCTATTTCCAGCAGCTATCTCAACCGGTATCGGCAGTCAAGTGCAGCGACCGCTTGCGACCGTGATTGTGGGTGGCATGCTGGTCGGGCCCATCATGCTGCTTCTTGTGGTTCCTGCGCTAAGAATGATCTTTTTGGGCAGCGACACTAACCAGCCGTTAGCGGAGTCGAAATGAAGGCCGTATGGCTTTTTTCCCTGGTGATGTGCTGCGCCTCTTGGACGCTTGGCAGCGGCTTCGCGCCCCCCGCTCAATCAATACCTACCGAGAGTTCCACTTCGCCTGAGGATGCGAATCGCCAGAAAAATAGAAACTCCTCTCATGGACCAAAGGACCAAAACGCAGTTTCTAAGAGGAACGCCGTCCGCAGCCCCGCCCCCACGCTAAAGATTCATTACCACCAACTCCCTGATAACCGGCAGCCTTTCCAACAGGGAAGGACCGCTAATCTCCATCCGTCGGGTTCCAACAAGTCCGATGCTGTTACCGAGGGCGGATTATTCCAGCACAAAACTGGCAGCAGAGTTATGCCTCTTCGGTCGGCAAACGTCATCCGGCACACGACGCCATCGTATGGCAATGTTCGGCATCGCGGCTCTAACCCGGCCGTCGTCGGCGGCTCGACGATGGCGCGCTACAGGAACAGTGCGGCAATAAACGGAACGACCGTGCGCCGCAGACCTTGAGGGACCGATGTTATGAAACTGTCTCGAAATTCCTATCTAGCCCGCTTCACCACGATCTTTGCCCTACTTTTCATTGTGGGTTGCGCGGTCGGGCCCAAATTCAAGAAGCCTGGAGCTCCAGCCAATGCTGGTTATACGCCGGCTCCCCTTTCAACTACGAGCAGCACCAGCAACGTTGCCGGTGGAGAGGCGCAGAAGTTTGATGAAGCGCGTGATATTCCGGGGGAATGGTGGACGTTATTTCACTCGAAGCCTCTCAACGATCTGATCGAGCGATCGCTAAGGTCAAACCCAGACCTCAAAGCGGCACAAGCGGCGTTGCTGGTGGCAAGAGAGGATGTGTTGGCTCAACGGGGCGCTTACTATCCCAGCGTAACCGGCGGTGTTTCGGCGACCCGAGCCAAGTCATCGAGTGATCTATCACCGGTAACTAACACTCCTGCCTTGAATTACAGTCTTTACACGCCAGAGGTCAGCGTCTCGTTTGTGCCTGACGTTTTCGGTCTAAACTGGCGAACCGTGGAATCGCTGCAGGCTCAGGAACAACAAGCGCGTTTTGCCCTGGCCGCCACGCATATCACGTTGAGTTCCAACGTCGTCGCCGCAGCCATACAAGAGGCATCGTTACGAGCCCAGATCGACGCGACCCATGAACTCATCACCATCAACACAAACATGCTGGAGATTTTACGAACTCAGTATGCGAAGGGATATGCAAGCAGGCTCGACGTGGCGGGGCAGGAATCGCAGCTCGCACAGGTCGCCGCCACCTTGCCTCCGCTCTTAAAACAGTTGGCTCAACTACGTGACCTGTTAGCTGTGCTGTCCGGGCGTTTCCCCAATCAGGATTTGCCCGAAAAATTTGAGCTTTCGAGTTTGCAGCTTCCGCAGGAATTGCCGGTAAGCCTGCCTTCGCAACTCGTCGAGCAACGTCCGGATGTTCGCCAGGCCGAAGAGAACCTGCATGCAGCTTGCGCCCAGATTGGTATTGCCGCTGCGAACCGGCTGCCGAATTTTGCCCTGACTGCCGATGCCGGCAGCATGGCGGTTGTCCTCGGCAAGATATTCACGGGAGGCACAGGCTTTTGGGATGTTGGAGCGAATGTTACGCAGCCTATCTTTGAAGGCGGAACGCTCCTCCACCGGGAGCGCGCCGCGAAAGACGCTTATACTCAGGCCTCCGAGCAATATCGCAGCACTGTATTGACAGCATTTCAGAATGTCGCTGACACGCTGAATGCCCTTCAACAGGATGCCGACGCACTAAAAGCCTCCGCTGAGGCGAAAGATGCTGCTGGCGTGACGCTCGACCTGGCCAGAAAGCAGTATCAATCCGGCTACGCCAATTACTTGGCGCTCTTAAATGCCGAGCAAGCGGATCAGCAAGCCGTGATCAATCTCGTTCAGGCTCAGGCGAATCGCTATGCCGACACGGCAGCGCTTTTTCAGGCTCTTGGCGGTGGATGGTGGAACCGCTCCGATATTCCTAAGAACTAACCAGGGAGGCGGAACTGGCCACACTTCAGATTGTTTTCG
>Ga0335072_10004316_pt1 | contig 21198 bp, 25 predicted proteins | sample Lox_Sample_21_FD_206725 | JGI IMG/M metagenome (GOLD analysis project Ga0335072, IMG submission 206725) | Soil microbial communities from Loxahatchee National Wildlife Refuge, Florida, United States - Lox_Sample_2.1 | ecosystem: Environmental > Terrestrial > Soil > Wetlands | place: USA...
TCACCACTGGCCTCGGCATACGCTGTTTGACCTGCTCTACCAACTCTTCCGGGGTCGACACGGGCACCCCGACAGGTACCGATGGTTGCACCGTGAAGCGGGTGTCCAGTCTGTAGAACTGGTAGCGTAGTGGTCCACCCCAAAAGTCTTTCTTGCCGCTCAGTGGTCCGGTCTCGTGCCACTTCAAGGCGTCTCCGTACGAACGGTAGAGGAGCCACACCTCCCAAGCCACCTCTGCCTGCCAAGCCAGATACTCGTCCTCCAGTCTAAAGTCGGCGCGTAGTCCATCAGGGATAGCGGCGTGCAGGCTTGGCAGCACGTCTTCCAGTTCCTTCCTCCACACCGTCACCAGATGCTTCTGTGCCGATCTGGGACTGCGCCACCCGCTGCCCGACATGAACCCGTCGAGCAGGCGGATGGAGCGATGGATGTCGAAGCGGTCGCTGTCGGAGCGATCAGTAACTGCCGCTGTTGAGGTGGACGGTTGGGTTGTTGCTGATGCCGCTGTTGCCACTGTTCCCTCCTAACTGGCTGCGGAGTTGGATATCCAACCACTGGAGGATATCCTTCCCGCTGCTTCTGTCGCGGTGTCTTACGAAGCCGCGCTTCAACAAGTAGTTCGTGAACTGCTTCGCGTTCAACTGGAACTCCTTCACGTCCTTCGACCAATTTTTATAACTCTCGTACAACTTCTCTGACGATACTTCACCGCCCTCTCCCAGCACGCACTTCTCGTCGAAGAAGCGTTGAACTTGGTCTGAGGTGTGGCGGAACTCTTGACCCGCCGCCGTGACTGCCTCTGATGGCACTAACTTTCCCGCTTGCTGGTAGTCGCGGAGTCCCTTCAAAGCCCAGTTCAAGATGCCGGGTAGTTCGTTCTCGATGAGATACTTCTTGAGATTAGGGTCGCGTTCTTCCGGCTTGATGAACACCTTCCACAAGATCAAATAGATTCTCGACCAGATGCCGTCGTCGACTCCGATGATCTTCGGCTCGTTGTTGACCGCGAACCACAACTTAAATTGTGGAATGTACTCCTGCTCCTCCTCATACAATTTGCGAGCGGTCACCGTGTCGGAGCCAGTCAGCGTCTTCAATAGTCCTTCCGCCAGTCTCGCCTCCTGCTCGTTCTCACTCGCGATCACCATACGCGCTCCAGACATACGAGCGATGTCGGTACGGATGCTGATGCCACCGCTGCCACCCTTAGCAGCGACAAAGGAATCGAAGTTGGCCTGCATGGAATAATCTCCCAGCAAGAACTTGAGCGTGTTTAGGAAGACGCCCTTGCCGTTGCGACCGTTGCCGATGTTCAGAAACAAGCAGTCTTGATTGGTCTCACCCGTTAGCGAGTAGCCAACCGCTTGCTGTAAAAAGCGGCGGGTATCTGCATCTGGCATGGACTTCTCTAGAAATGCTTCCCAGCGCGGGCACGTCGCATCTTTGTCGAAGCGAACGTTCGCCACCTTGGTCAACATGTCTTCACGGCGGTGCGGGTAGAACTTACGGTTGGTCAAATCCAGAGTGCCGTTCAGTACGTTGAACAGCATGGGATTCGCATCAAACTCTGACATGTCTGCGCGAAGTTCACGCAGTCCACGTGCTTGCAATATCGCACCGCTGATGGCAGTGTTGCTCTCAGAACGCTTTGCCCACGTGCGCATCTTGCGCGCTATATCTCCGTTGAGTGCTGCTAGCGCCTCCGACTCATCGTAGATCGTACGGACAACCGCCTGCATCTTTGCCTGCGGGCCTGTCTTACCAGTCTGCGTCCAGCGGACTTCCTGCCACTCCATCCACTTCCCATTCTTGTCGAGGTAGCGGATATCGTAGCCGAAGTGATCGACCAAGCGCTCCGCGTTCCCGAAGTCAGTCATGGGACGGAAGGTGTCGCTGTGAGGCCATGCGCGGGTATCTTCCTCTGCATCGTCCTCCGCCTGCGGCTCCTCCACCACTGGCTCTGCCACTGCTGTGGCTGTCGCTGCGGCTGTCGCTGCGGCTGTCGCTGGTGCTGGCGTGGCAGGGTTAGTCATGCTGCCTTCCATGCGCAGCCCGCCCGACAGCATCGTCGGCGGCTCTACCTCGCTGGCATCACCGAAACGTAGGCGGCCTTCGTAGCCGTTGTCCTGCGCCTGCTGCTCCAACCACGGGCGGTAGTAGTTCACCCAGTTCTTGTCCTTGCAGTGCGCGTGGAAACATCCGAACGCCAGATGTCCTGACGGTGATACCCACACAGAAGCGTCGTACTCTCCCGCACCGTTGGTATGTTCATCCACGTTCGGGCAAGCGACTATGTAAGCGAAACTGCCGTCACTCTTCTCGACTAAATCTCCCGGCTCGACGCCCGCGTTGTCGCACGCGATCTCGTAATACTCCAAGCGCTGGGCGACTTTCTCCGGCGCAGCAGAACGCTCCACCAGTTTCGGAACCTCCACTGGAATGTGGAAGTCAGCCAACGTGTAACGTGGAGCAGCGACGTTCGAGAAGTTGCTGAACTCGTCGTCCAACACCACCATTGGCTGCTGGCCGTTCGTCGTGTACTCAGGCTTCAAATTGTAAGTGCCGATCATGCGCAGCACTCTTGCTGCGTCCGTAGCGGCTGCGTCAGTGTGGTAGCGCGACTGCAAGGCTTTGTTCAACGCCTTGGCTTCCAGCACCGTCATCCCCTGCACCTTCCAGAGCACGTAAAACTTCGATGGACTAGAGCGGATGATGAACTGCGGCTCCGGCAGTAACTCTGCTTCGATGTCGTCCGCGATCTTGTTCACGCTGTCCAGCGCGTTCACATCGCAGTCCACGTATACACTGCGGACCCCGACCACGTCGCGTTCACGGCGGTGATGCTTACCGTCCAGCGGGTCGACTTCCTGCTTCAGCGCGTTCATACACACGTAGGAGTTCCAGCCCGCTTGCTGGTATACGCGAATCATTTGCAGCGTCTGCTCACCGATTGCGTCGATGAAAACAAACTCGTCGCGAGTCTGCTTACGGTCGGTGCCCGGAATTGTGTCCGTCTGGTGGATGAACTGTAGGTCGATGAAATCTCCCGGCTCAAACAACTCGCGCAAGTAGCCGAGGGTATCGCTGGGTGATAGCGCCTGCTTTTCGGTAGCGGCGGTCATTTATTGACCCGCCTTGGCGCTCGCTTTCTGCAAGTGCAACGTCCATGCTGCGTCTGATAGGAATACGCGCTCCCCGCCCTTCGCGGTGCCGATGATGCCCGCACGCTTCATATCTGCGATGATGCGGTTGAAGAAGCCTGAGGTGACGATATCTGTGCGCTCTATCGGAGCGTAGCGGGTTCTGTAAACCACCTCCCCGCCGAATCTCGTGAATAAATCAAACATGGAAACGCCGCTGACCTCATTTCTTTCGCGAACCTCTGTGAGGTATTCGCGAATGCGGCTCTCAACTAATTGAGCCAAGTAGGCTGTGTCGCTGCTCATTTGCTACCGTACCTTATAAAGCGCGTATGCGCTGGACGCTCCACTCGATAAGGCCTGAGTGGTCGGGTCCCCCCTTCTGGCTAACTGCTCGTTCACGGCTCGCCACACCGCGAAAACTTTACAGCAAGTGCAACAGGTCGTACTTCTCGTACATCTCACGCTTCTCTTCTTCCGATCTCCACTGTGGCCCGTACGACTCTTCCTGCTGGTAGTGGAACAATAGAAGAATAGAGATCGCGACCTTTACGTTGCTGATTTCAAGCATTTCACCTTCGCTGACACCGTGGATATCGAGAGCAAGGTCAACAGCCCTTGCATCACCCTTATCATTCGGTATCTGAATCATGATCTTCCCGCTGACGCCCCACTGGTCGGGGCCGAGACCTTTGGCGGCCTTTGATGTCTTCCTCGTGTCTTTCGGTCGCACCATTAGCGGCACGTTAAGCTTGTGGAACAACTTCGCCAAGAAGGCGAACTCCTTCTCTGGGTAGTTGAAATAAATCCTCTTGATGTAGGGGACGATTATGTCTGGAACGCCGACATAGGCGCGGTACTCGCGCTCCATCACCTCCTTCCCGCGAACCGATGACGGCATCTCCGACAGGTCAGCGCGAAGTTTCTGCAAATCCTCTTCACGCAAGCGGTACATCAGTATGCCGTGAATGAACTCAGCCACCAGCGGTTCCAGCGAGCCTTCCGCCTCGAACGGCTTACCCGACACTCCCGACAACAACATCTGAGTCGCGTGTTGAGCGATCTCTTCCTTTGTCTCTTTTGGCAATTTAGCGGCGATCTTCTGGGCCGCTCTGATGATGTCGTCGACATAGAACTTATGCTGAAGCGGAGCATCGTGGTGTATCCATCCCGCCGCCAGCAGCGCTTTGCGTACTGAGTCGATACTGTGCCCGCGTCGAATGTCGACTGCCGCCAGTTGCGCGATCTCCTCTTGCGCGGCCTTGCTAGGCGTGGGGAACTCTGTCCTTTCTGTGTAACTCAGCATTGTTGGATAACTCGGCATTCTTCTGCTCCCTTAAGACTCGTTCCTTGCCCGCGTCTGACCACGTGTGGAAGTTGTTCTCGTCTGCGTACTGATGCTTCATACCTCGATGGTCTGCCGCTAACTGGCATCTGAAACCTTGAAACTCGTCGTTGCATCTCGCCACCGTCATGGGAATCTCCCCTTGCAGTTAAACTGCATCTGAATTTCGGAGACCCGACGAACTTGATTAACTACTTGTCCCGATCAACCGTTTACCGCCACATCTACATCATTGGTTTCTGCAACACCAAACACGCTCGACAACGCATCGCGAATCTGCTCAGGCGCGATGTTGTGATCTCGTACGAAATTAATCAGCGCACTAAGGCTGACAGCGTCGTTCGGCAACGACAACGGCTTCACCGCTTCTGCAACCGAAGCCAACAGTAGTGATGTGTTCACGATAAGGGCCACCGTGTCGCCGTGAGCGGTGCGGACTCCTCTCGCATAATTCGACAGCACGCTCGGCTTCATCTGGCACAAGTGCGAAAGTGTCGCAGCGGAGATGCCCGCGTCAGATGCGCGAGCGATGGCTTGGTTGATTCTAACGGTGCTCATAATTGTTAACGCTGCTGTCCACGCCCGTCATCAGGCCTAAAAAATTGGCCCACCTTGCGGCAGGCGCATCGAGGGTTGAAAAGTTGTGTGGGAATAGGGAGGAGGCCTTCCTCTCCCTGCTTAATACATGTCCCGCAAAACGTAACTGTCTCCTTATCCCGTTAAGTCCTTTCCTTTTATCATTATACGGACGCTCCCGAGGTGTGTGCGGAACGCTGCAAGCACCACGGAGCGGACACGGTAAGCGGTGGCGCGTGACACCCCCTGCACCGTCCCGGTGAAGGTTCCCGCCAAGATCGCCTCACCCACTTTGCGCTGGGTGCCACGCCACTGGCGTACCAAAGCCTCTAACTCGGGGTGGTACTCCTCGATAAGTTGCTCGCTTAGTGCACCGTCGAGATCGGGTACACGCTCCTCCGCTATTCTCTGGGCTTCATGGATTGCCTGCTCCACCACGGAAACATCTTGAGCCTCTCCGCTGTCGTCAACGTTCGGCTCGTCAAACGAGAGGTAGCGGGAGCGACGTATCCCGTACTCGACCACGATCTGGCGAGCGAGATCGCGACGGTCTTTGTCTGCGCGATCATCTCTCGATAAGATTTCCAATCCCTCGACCGTGCCCGCCTCTTTGAACAGCGCGAGTGCACGTTCGTGAAGGCTTGGGGACATCGCGGCCCACTCGATGTCAACCAGAACGCTGACCTCTTCCACCACACGTTGCTGAAACTTCTTAATGGTGTTGCGGGCCACGGTGTACGCCAGTGCCTCGCTCATCTTCGCCCCGTAATGTCGTGTCGCCTTCAGAATTTCTACATCAACGAGAGCAACCAGATCATCCAGTCCCTCATGGTCGTTGCTGAATGCTCTTTCGTCGAACAGCACTGTGCCGCCAGCCTCACGGACGTTGGTGCGCCCATGTTTGTAGCGTAGTTCTTTCAAGGCTTTGTTGATCTGGGTGCGGTACACATCGCGGTCGTAGTCTGCCTCCGCAAGGCGACACACATCGCAGTCGAGGGCGGGCTTGTCGTGCCAGCAGCGTGAACCGAGTGCGATAGCGGCGTGCTTCTCCGCCTCTTTTAACTTCTCGGCACGCTCTGCGGCTTCAAACAACGGAATGTTAACAGCGTTGATGCGGTCGACTTCCGCCTGTCTCTCCAATTCGCGCTTAGCGGGAACCTCCGACACAAGATCACAAAACCAGCAGTCGTAGAGCGGGCTACCGTGCACGCACTTCAAGAACGAAGTCCACTCCACAGCACGAGGGTTCGGTGGAGTGACCGTGTGGGCCGCCTGCTTCCCGTACGGCGCACTGACCAACTGTTTGGTGCCGCACAGTAAGCAGTTGTCGGCGTCGTTCTTGTGCTCGCACTGCGGCTTCGTGGGGTGGTATTTGTTGATGTCGATCATGCAGCGACCTTCGGCAACCAAAAGACGATATGCTGTTCTCCGCCTGCCTGATTCAGATAGTAAAAGTCGTACTCGTCGTCGTCCTTGTACTTTCCAAAATCTGTTGGGAGTTTAAATTCTCGACTAATCAAAACCGCCTCAGCTTTTGTGATCTTGTAAATGCGGTTCACGCTATAGCCGTGAAGGTCTCGTCTGGACTTTATATCGACGGACTTCGGATAGCCGAGTTTGCTGATACTTATACCTGGTCGTATGTGGGTCATGGGCGTGAGGGAATCGCAGTACGCCCATTGAGAGGTGGGAGTAATCTGCTGCCGCTACCTTCTTGCCGCTAATCGCAGCACGGGGTCTCGCGGTGATGGGCACAAGGCCCGTTTGGTGTTCCCTGTCTAGCCTCCTTCAAAATTTCGATACCCTATAAGTATAACACGTACTAGAACCAAAAGTCAAGCCAAATGATTGAACCCACAGGACTTAAGTCTTCATTATCCTGCACGGCATTATCCGGCACGCGCTATCGCCTTTCTTTTTAATATATTACAGACACTGCCTCCTCAAAATGACCATATTTCGGCACCAAACTTTGGAACACCTCCCCAGCGACCTCTCCATCAGACACGTTTTCAATGAGATCGCCTGCACTAGTACGTTTGGCCTATTGGTTTCCCTGCCACATGTGGCATGCTTGTGGCGTGGAGAAGAAGCCCAAGAATAAGGAGTTCCCGGCGTCGACCAACCTCTATATGCGGCAGGCCGATCTGGACTGGCTGCACCAACACGCCTTGCACCTTACCCGCTCGACATCTCGCCGGGTTGGAGTCGCGGAGATCGTCAGAGAGGCGATCACCCAATATCGGAAGCTGCACGAGACGGAGATCGACGGGAGCGCACAATGAGGCAACACGGGCACTGCTGCGTGAAAGAAGTCGTGAAGTACAACGGTACCTACATCACGATGCAGGAATACCGCCGCATCAAGCCGCTCACTTGGCGCGAGATTGAATCAAATAGGTTGGCGTTTTTGTACATGCTGTGGCAGAAGGAACAGAATAAATCTTAGGAGGGCGGCAGGTAGCAGTTTGACGCCAGTGTTATCATTATAGGTAGCCATCAAGAACCGCCGACGTTTGGCGTGGCAACCGTAGCTCACTTCCTGTGGGAAAACGGTGCCCCGAGATTATCTCGGACGACGATGGGCCTCACGAGAGGAAACGATGCCCAAGACCAAACAATTCGTCGCACAACTGTCTGAGCCTGAACTGCGTGCGGAGGCCGAACGGCTTTTGCGTGAAGGTCGCATGCCTTCGCTTGAGGAGTTGTCGGCGGCTGTGTTGGAGACGCGCAAAAAGTTTGCAGTAAAAATCCGTCGTGCACGCCGTGAGCACGCGGAACGCACCACTATCAACTAAAGGAGGAAACGATGGACTCATTCTTTACGAAAAGCGGTTCCAGTCCGGGCAAGACTCAGGCCGATTTCACTCTGTTCTCCGATGTTCCCCACGCAAGTGTTTATCTTCTTACCGCCCACACCGACGCTGCTGAAAAGTTCGTAGCACAATTTCTTCCCGACGATGCGATGCGCTTGGGAGCCGCAATCGCAATTGATCACCGTTGCTTGCACCCAATCCTCGCCAAAATCGATGCGGAAGGTCTGCGCGTGGAGGTGCTCCGATGATGGACACCGCAGCACGCCCGCAGCATGAACTCACTCCGCTCGAACAGCTTTCCGTCGACTACGCTTTGCCTGCGGTGGATTTGTCGGCGTTCGCTCCGCAGCAAGAGGCCTTGCGCCTGATTCACTCTTCCATCGCCCGCAAGCTGCGCGTGTTGCCGCTTTCCCGGGTCGGCTCGGTGTTCACGGTCGTTATGGCCGAACCGAATTTAAGCACGGTGGACGCGCTGCGTTTCGCAACGGGCCTTTGTGTGGAGACCGTCCTTGCGCCAACAGACGAGTTAGACGCCGCAGTCACGCGCTTTTACCAACTTGACGAACCGCAGATCGAAATCGAAGCGGAACCTCCCGTCGTGGACACCAGCGACCCCCTCAAGACGGAGGCAACTGCTACCGCGTTGATCGCCAGCGCGATGAACTCGCCGCATGTCAGGAAGCACATCGCACTTCGGGGCAATGTGCATCGTGGCTACTACGTTGGTTCGATTGATGCGCCAACTGATTATGCGGCAGCGATTGAGTCTGCGCTGAAAGCGGTGGGCAAATGACATCCCGCCGCAATTTCCTTCGGCTAGCCGGGGCTACCAGTCTCGCGCTCTGGCTACCGAAGGTAGAGCCAGTCCCGAACGCGTACGACCTCTTTCTGGCCCGCGTAGGGCGCAAGATCTCCCAGATCGTACGGGAGCAGCAGCGCGGCATCCATCGGCTAGTGATCGCCGCGCCAGAGAACGGAGCGCGATGTTGCAGGCTAACTCTGGTTGCAGGGCCGTCGTTGCTTGATCGGGTGGTCTTTGTTTGGGCTGAACCGTGGGAGGATAACCGTGGATAAGAAATTGGCAGCAGAGCGCATTCGAGCACGTTTGGAGAACCGACTAGCCAAGTTCCTCGCATGCGATGCGAAGGACCTGCCTCCGCTGAGGCTGGGCGAATTGATACACACGTCATTTTTGCTTTGGGGTGACGGTGAGGAGATGGGCGGTTTCAACCCGACAATACACGCCGTCGTGGAGATTGTGGGTAGAGAAATTCTGTGGGAGTTGCCGAAGGCGGAAGAGACAGAGCAGGCGGAAACCCCGAAGGTGGTGGTCAATTAAGGAAACCGGCCCCTCGCCCAACAACCCCTGCCGATACTGACGCCGCCAGGCGAACACCTGGTTAGCATTTACTCCATGCACCCGCGCCACACGGGCGACGGATGCTCCCGGCTCCAACGTCTCTTCAACAACTCGCCGCTTTTCCTCCAGAGAATGCCGCCGCCGTTGCGACACTCTCTTAACTGCGGTTCGCTCGGAAGTGTCCATTTATCCCCAAGTGGACACTTCGCGCGTGCCCACTTAGGGCCTATCTTCGTCAACTAAACATAATCCGTCACCACGGCCTTCAGATGACCCTTACTTTCTTCCGACGAATGCCGTCGTCGTTGCGGCACTCTCTTAACTACGCTGCGCTCCGAAGTGCCCACTTGAGCCATCTTGGTCAACTAAACATAATCCGTCACCACGGTCCCAACCGGACGCCTACCAATCGGACGCTTACAGTGGGGTTGTGTCTGGCATGAAGTTGACTCTAAACCCGCGCCTTTCAAAAGCCAAACGCGAAAGGTGCGGCACCGGGCGCTGCCGCATTATCCTTTGTGAGATACGAATCGCGGATTTGGGGCGTGGGATGGGCGATGGTTTTTCGAGGCGGGAAGGTGGCGCCATTCGGATGCGACGCAAAGAGGCTGCGGGTGAGTTGGGCCGCGTCCGGCGTGAAGTTGACTCTAAGCCCGCACCCCTTCTTAGGGCAAACCCGAAAACTGCGGAACCCAGTCAAAATCACCATGCCGCTTAATCTGTGGCCACCGACGATGTGCATTTCCTAGGGAAAGCGTAACTTTCCTTCCTTCCACTGCTGAAGAACCATGCCTGCTGTAAATCCCAGGAAGTTGCGCTGTTCTTCTGCTAATTTCTCCAGGACAGGCTGGGCTGCTTGCGGGTCGAACTCGAGAGCGAAATACGCCGCTGCCGAACGTATGTCGGCGTTCTTATCTTGGAGAAGAGGCAACATTTGATGTTGGGCTTCCGTTCCCCGCCCTCGTATCTCTCGATGCAGTTCTTGCATCTCGCGATATAGAGCATTAGCCCTCTTGGGATTTGCCGCCCGTAGTGCGGATCCACGATCAGAGGCAAACTCGGCAAACTTGCGGACCAAGTCTCCCGTAGCCGAGGTCTTGTAATCGCTTGTCTTTCGCATGTCCCTAAGGGATTAAACCATATTGGCGCAGAATCCGAAGGCCAAAATCCCGCTGTGCCTCGAACGATTGGGGCCTTAGCCATTGCCGGACCGTCTGCGGCTGGGAAAAGTCTTGAATCGACGAATAAAACCCGCTTATCTCACGGTGGACTGCGGTTGGAACTGTGACAAGATTCTCAATGTTGTGAATTGCTTCGGGACCAAACCGTTCGAGATTCATGCCGCCCTGTTCTACAATGTGGTGCCATTGCATTCCCTCTCCAGCCGCACCATAAGCACCTTTAAACGCTCTGAATGACCTAAAGCCTTCCTCACCTAATTCTCCCAGTTCACCCACCGTTCCTACGAATGGTATTGCAAAGGCGACATCTAGCGCCGCCTGACCGTAATTCCCTCGATACAGCGAGATTCCAGCGTTGGCTAGATTTGCTGGAATGCCAGCGCCAGGAACCAATGACACGAGCCCTAAGCCCAATTGCGCGGCGTCGAGACCTGAGTTACCACCCGAAGCGGGTGCTTGCTGAACTCCCGGTTGTCCGCCACTGTTGCCGAGAGCATTACCTAGATCACTCAGACTGCCGGAATCTAACTCTACCGGCGGAGCCGGTCCTGCTGTCGGGCCAACAAGGTCAACAGCAGAGCTAGGGGGTATCAAAGGCACGTTGGGTACTGAGCATGAATAAGGCCCTGGCCCAGTGCCAGTGCAAATTGTATCTTGAAGCCCAAACGCGTCAATGCGATTCAGGGGATCATTAATCACATATGCATATCTGTTCAGTGTCTGCGGATTCCCAATGTCTCCGCCGACTGGGTCGGGAGACATAAAGCGGCCCGAGTTGGAGCCGTAGTATCTTGCGCCAAAGTAATCGTTGCCAGATTCGGCATCGCGTTGTTGGCTGGTGAAATGGAGCGGGCTGTCGTAATTTGAAACGTTGCACTGCATGTTTTCGCCAAAGACCCCGCTCTGGCAGGTTTCGGCGATTCCGCTGGTGCTGGATCGGACTCTCTGCGTGCCCAACCAATCATTATGGAAGTAGTAGGGGGTGACAGAATATTCGGCCAGGTGCCGGCTTCCAGCGAAAATTTCATCCTTGCACTGGTTGTTTCCGTTCGCCGAATAAACGCTGATTTGACCTGACAGATCGTGCAAATAATACACTGGACCGCCGTTGTTGGGAGCACCACTACACTCATTGTTAACGCTAGTCGGAGTCGTTTTCTGCACGCGCACGCCAAAGGCATCATACACATAAGTGCCGCTGGAGCCCGCGGTGTTACTGAACGTGATCATGCGATTTTCCGCGTCGTAGGTGTAAGTGTTGACGCCATCGCTCAGCAAGTTCCCTGCGGCATCGTAGGTGTAGCCATCAATGCGATTGTTATTTTGTGGACTAGTTGGGTTGTTTCCAGTGAACGTTGCTATGAATCCACCGGGAGACTCCTGCCAACGATTGCCGAAGCGATCATAAATATACGCAACGGCCGAACCGTTTTTCGTGCTGCCGACAAGGCGATTGAACTGGTCATACGAATAAGTCCAGTTGTTATTGACGCTATCGTTAGATGTAAGCACGTTCCCGTTAGGCGCATAGGTGTTCGCGAAAGAATAAATCGCCGTATTGTTGAGCACGGCTGAGAACGAGGTTACGCGTCCACGTGTGTCATAATTCCACGTTTCGGTCTCACCATCACCCAGTGTGTCCGAGGTGATTTCACCGAGAGGATTAAAGCAAGCACCGACGTTTGAGCCACTCGAACAGGCTCCAGACAACAACGGTTTCGTTGGATTTGAGGCGTCCGCCAGGCGAAACTGCCTTCCGGCCCCGTCGTACGCATAAGTGAATGTGTTGAACAATCCATTAGCAAACTGCGTCATATGCCCCATCAGGTCATACGTGTACGAAATAACGTAATCAGGCTGGCCGACAACGCAGCTAACAGGAAGGTAAACAAGCTGTGTAGTCGTGCGGCCCATCGCATCATATTCGTTATACGTTGAATTACAAACGCCAACAGTCGCTTTCACAAGCCTTCCGACAGGGTTAGAGAAAGGTCCAAATCCATCCATGTTGGCGACATCATAGACGAATGTGGCAGTGGGCGTAATTCCGTCGGAATAGGACTTTTGCGTCAGGCGATCAAGGGCGTCATAAGCGTAGGTTGTGGTTATGCCACGTGCATCAGTTTTTGTCAGGAGATTGTCGTTCGGGTCGTAAGCAAAGCCAGTTGTGCCGGACTCAGGATTGTAGGCACTGACCAACCTCGACAAGGAATCATGGTTAAACATCCTCGCGGCCATTGTCCCTTGATTAACCTGGAACAAGTCGTTCAGCGGCGTGTAGTTATATGTTGTGGTAAAACCGGTTCCGGTGATGTCGGTTGCTGCTCCGTCTGCTCCCACGCAATTTCCTGGCGATGAATTCTGACCAACTAGCGTAGTGCCCGTGACTTCACAGACCGAGGTTAAACGGCCCAAAGCGTCCGATTCGGAAATACGCTCAACCGACTGTGAGCCATTTCCCTCATCGTAGACTGCCTGTGCTCTCCCAACGTATGCCGTAACAACAGCACCCGGCACCGCTCCAGTTTGACAGGACGCGATAGCAGGGCCAGCGGGAGGTATTATCACGCAAGCGCGGCCTAGTGCATCGTAAATATAAGTGGTGACGCCATATGTGGGGTCGTTGGTTGAGCAATAAGGATTAGACACGCTGGAAACGCGACCTAAACCGTCATAAGTGGTGTCTACCTTGTCGACAGTGGGGCAACTCGGATCGTTGCTGACTTGTGTTTCCGAAACCCTACCGAGGCCGTCGTAGACGGTTGTTGTCAAATGCGGTCCTGCCGAAGTCCCAGTGAGTCTCTGAGTCACAGCACGGTAAGGGGGTGAAGTTGGGGAGCAGATCGACCCGCCCTCGTCGGTAAAGCAATTCGTGGTCTGACCCCCGTCTGGGTATTTGACTTGAGTCAGACGCAACGTTGAGTCGTAAAAATAAGAGGTAGTCTGGTTATTGGGATCAGTTTTTGAGGTCTTTAGGCCAGTATTAAAGTCGTAGCTGTAGGACGTAATCTGATTCAACGCGTTGGTAACAGTTGCGGGGTAAGTTCCCCAGTAGGTACTTGAATAACCATAAGTTGTTGTATCGCCGCAAGGCTCTGCCGCAGTTTGTAATTCGCCTGTATCGAAATATGTGGCGGTGCTGATGACGTAGGAATTGCTACCGCCAGAGTTGCCGTTTGGGCAAGCCAAGGTACCTGAGTTCAGCCATCGAGAGACCGAAGTCAAGTTTCCGCGGTAGTTACCTGCCGGAGGCGAGATTTCGTGCTGCTCGGTCGCCCCGATGCCGGAAGACCCCAAGGAAGCCCCGTCATATCCATAAATGGCGTTGGCTACCTGAGTGCCAGATCCATTGAGAATTTGCACCGTGTAAGGCTTGGTGAGGATATTATTTCCAAAATAGAGGGAAGAATTAGGCCCGCTGAAAGCGCTGAATGTAGTGTTGGTCTTGCGCAGGACAGGGCCTGGAGCTGCGCTACCATAATCGGTTTCTGTTTCCGACCAAGGCTTATTCGTGTATCCGAAGCTCGCTGAGGCTAGGTAGTAAACATTGGTTGTGCCACTAAACAGCAGCTCGAGCGAACCAGTGAACTTGGTATTATTCTGTACATCATACGTGTACGATTTCTGCTCTGTTTTGCCATTTGCCCACGCGATGGTGTCGCTGGTTAAGTTTACGTTGAGTAGCTGCAACACAGGCTGTACATAGGAGTACGTAAACGTTTCGGTCTGGAGAACATTGCCCTTGTTGTCTGATCTCTGAATTTGAGTCGGGTAGGGATTACACGAGTTCAAACCGTACGTGTATTTCGTAACATTACCTAGCGGGTCTGTCACCGTCGTGGTGCCTGTGCCACTCTGTGATGGATTGTACGAGTATTGCCACACATGGTTTCCCGTTCCATCATTGGCGTTTAGAGTTCGAGAAAGAACCGGGAAATACGAGCCCGCACCGCAAGCAGAACCGGTTGGTGTCGTTGGATAGGTATAGGAGATGGTGCCATGGTTCGGCAAAGTGATTTGAGTGAGCAAAAGAACGGTTTGAGCCGTAGTTTGTCTGCGCTGGAGAGGAAGAGACGTGGGGGTGAATTGAAAAGTGTAAGTGCCTCCGCTCGGCAAGGTGAACGTTTCAGACGTAGTCGTCGAGGAAACCCCAACGGAAAAAGTACCGCCGTTCAACCCAGGGAAAGTAACGCCTCCTGTTCCCGAGGTAACCACTCGCCCCATGGTATCCCCGGTGGCTGAACTCAGCTGATTGCCATTCGGGTCAGTCATTGTCGTGGTGGCGTTTCCACCGCTTGTGACCGTAGTCGAGGTGGTCACACCGTTACTGTCAGTAACGGTGTCGCCAACTACATAATAACCGCTACCATCTACTGTTCTACCTTCGTTCTCATTGATCCAGGCAATGACATGGTTCGCACCGTCACTCGTTCTCACCCAACCTTCGAAGTACGATTCGTCAGTTCCAGACGGAACGGAAAGCGTATAGACAGTGGGAAAGTTATTGCTGTTATCGTTGATATAGACCGTCGGGCCGACGGGGAGTGGCTCCCCCGTGGACGGTGAACCCAGTTCCGTTATCACCCACCACATCGCACCGCTAATCGGCTGCGTGTATACCGTGAGTGCTGCACCAGGGACCCCCAGCACCCCCGAATAAGAGATCGAGTAGCTGTTATGAAGTATGCCCCCGCGCTGAGGATACGAAACCAGCGGAATGTTTATTCGCAATAGACCTGTGTCGGTGTCAATGGCATCTATATTTGAGCTTCCAAACTGGAAGGACGGCGACGCCACATCCTGAACGGGGTCGTAAGGATAGGGCACTTGAGCTTGCGTTACGATAGCCAGACAAGTGAGCAATGACCCTGCAAACAGCAAGCGAAATGAGCGCATAGGTCCTCCGAATTTGACCCCAAAACCACAGATAACCCTGCGATATGCCGTTATCGCGTTTACCGAAACCCGTTGCGGCAAAACGAGCCAAGATGGACGTATATTCCACAATAAACGCCCGTCGGAACACACCCGCTTCAGCACTGAATCCGTCATCCAGCTAAGTTCCTGACCTGACTCCTAAGTACTGGAACGGCACGCTCTAATCCATGAAAGACGTGCCATCATTTGCGATTGCGGTAAATGCTTATCTAGCTGCCACAGACTGATGTCAAAGTAGATAAAGCATCCCACATTCTTCGTCGTGCTGTTTAAATTGCGGCTTTTCCCGGTGCGAGGGATAGCCGGGCCGAACGCCCCGAAATCGTGGCGGGGCTACCTTCTTTGGAGGTGCTTATATAGCCAACATAAAAGTGGTGTCAAGTAAATAAAAGTACTATAAGCACGCTGGCTGTGAAAAAGCGCGGTTCTGGTCAAGAATTGTGATTGATGACGGATAAAAACGTGACTTGAGTCACGATCAAGGCCACAGTCGTTCAGTTCACAGCGGCGGGATGGTCGGGCAGCTCTCATCCGGTTGGCATGAAGTTCAGACAAGTAGCAGGTTGAAATCAGCTTGGCTCGGAGGTCTCCATGAAACTCACCGACATCGCCGCAAGACTCCGCATGGCCTCCGCCGAAATGAATGCACTCAGGTGAGTGGATTGCCGGACCCGTGGAAGTTGAAACTTGAGGAAGCGCGGCGGGAGTGGCGAAGACGATATCCGAAGCGCGACTGATATAAAGCCTTTGAATTAAGGCCGTGCGCCCGTAAATGTGAGTCGACCATGCCCCGCAAGAAGAAACCCAAATTCGAATTCCCTCCCGAATATCTAGCCGTTTGGCGAAGCGCACCCCAACTAACGCTGTGCCCAAAATTCCGCAGAGCAGGTGCCGATAAGGTTGTTGAGCACATCAAGAAAGACCATTGCGCAAGATGCCTCGCAGTTTATCGACAGTTGGAGCGCGAATCGGACTTGATTTCTTTTCTGAGGTCGAGCAGGAATTGATTTCTTGGGGGACGCCTTGAGTTTGCACTGTACTATTGCGACCTGACATTCACAGGTGCTAGCCTGCCGCCAGCCGCCACCCCAGTCTGGAGGTGATTATGGGATGCGTAATAGACAGGTTGTGGGAGTTGGTGGAGATTCGCAAGCAGCGTGAGCTGACTCTAGAGGAGAAAAAAGAACTTCGGCTGTTCGGTCGGCAGTTCAAAAGAGCACTATCGGGGGAACCCGACCAACCATTGGCGGTTGAGAATGAAATTTCACGGGCGGAGCGACAAGCAATACGGAGGCGGTTCGAGCAACAGCCGGACAGCCCGGCAAAGATGAGGGAGCTAAGAGTGTTGGACTTGGCGACCATCAACGCATACGAGCGTAAGTTGACCGCCGAAGAAAAAGCCAAAGGTATAGAACTATACATGCAGGAAATCGAAGGGCGACATTCTCCGGCATTGGCTGCGCTGATAGGTGAAGCCATCGAAGAGCCGACTGATATAAAATAGGATGTGCTCCCCCGCATCCAGCCGATGCGCCCGAGTGCGTCCCAGGTACCCAGATTTCCGATTTTTTATCCGGCTTATCGGGAGATCATCTAGGGACTTTGGGAATAACCACTTATTCAACGGTGTCCAAAGCTAAATGGTCCGATTTTTACCCCCGCGAGCATGCGCAACGGTTGGAGTTTTGGCTCTTCTTCTTTCTTCTTCGTTGCGTGCGCAGGAAGGCATAGAACTCCTTCACCGAATGCAGCGAGCATTGGGTGGCGCTGACAAAATCGCGTCGGTTCGGGACTTAGACGAACTCGTTCATGCGCAAACTTGGCATCAGGATGGCAGCGCACGCGGCGACGTGCATAAGCGGACTCGCTGGATTAGCCCATCCTGCCTCCGGCTCGACCAAGTCGGAGAAGACAACAACACTTACGTGCTCTATTTTGACGGGTCTTCTGGCTGGGAAATTGTGCCAGACAAGAGCGGCGTCGTGCGGCTCGCAGGTGACGAGTTAAAATTTGCGGAAGAATATCTTCAAAACCTCAAATTCAAATTATGGCTGGCTGATCGCGACCCAAAGTATCTGATCACTTCTCCGACGCCCAATGTCGTCCGGGTAGCGGACAAAAGGAATCCGCAGGAGGCGCAGGACATAACACTCGATCCGTCATCTTGGTTGCCCCTAAAGCAAGGCTTTCGAAATAAAGAGACCCAGTTTAAGGAATGGGAAATGGCTGGAGGAATTCGCTATCCTCGTATCTCGGTGATGGTTATAGACGGCGAGAAACGAGCAACAATCACTGTTGATCGGACCAGACTGAACAGTGGACTTGATCTCAGAGAACTCGCTGCTGAGCCGTCCGATTCTAAGCCGATTCTTGAAATTAAATAACCGCTAAACTCGTTTCACCGAAAATTCAGTCAAGTCCAGGCTAACCGGATCGATCCTCGAATGCAGCCGTGCTCCCCGCATTCAGCCCATGTGGCTCCGCTTTTGGTGAAAGAGCCGTTCGAGTCATCGCACGCAGTCGGAGACTAGATGTTTAATTGTCGAGCACTAGTCCAGAGATTTTGGTTCCGTCGTGGTAGCGGATGGCTTTGCCTGTCCAGCGGACTGTTGTTTTTGGAGTCGAGGTCAACTCGACATAAGTAAAGATTCTCCGTGATTATACAGGAAAAGCCGCTGTTCCAATGCTGGGATTAATCCGAGGCCACCGCATGCGCCGACGAGCGTGGCCTCGTCTTCGCTCGCATCGAGATCGTTAGTCGTGTGCCCGTCGAAATTTTCTTGACACCGATTCCGCTGCTTCGATAGCCTGACCCGAGTTGCAGACCCAGTGGCTAGCCCAACGGATATTTCAGTCGTTCATACCCTCGCCCAAGCCGCAAGGCTCCTCGGCGTCTCGACGCGCACCCTGCGCCGTTACGCCAGCAAACGCTACATCAGCTACTTGCGCTACCCGGGCGGCACGTTGATGTTCCGCCAGAGCGCGATTGACCTGTTCTTGGCGCAGTGTGAAGTAATTCGCAAATGAAACGCGGACCAGACCCGAAGAAGATGCCGCCGCGCCTGATTCCTCCACCTCGCGGACTTCGTACAGACCAAGCTGCCCAATATAGTGGTCTATCGCCACACTACATAGTGGACTTCAGGAATGATGAGACCGCGCTGGTGCATGAGCGGCAGGTAAGGAAGGGGCGAGTAAGGTTGGAGGTGGGAAAGTGGAGCCGACTCCCGGATTTGCACCGGGGACCTAGCGATTACGAATCGCTCGCTCTACTAGCTGAGCTAAGTCGGCTCCGTTCGAACAGAAACAATTATTCCATCAACCCCATTAGCTTGTCCAACGCCTCCCGCGACTCTGATTCGGGAGTTTCAACGTAGAAATCAAGCGTGGTGGAAATGTCGGAATGACGCAAAACCGCTTGAATTACCTTCGGTTTTACGCCTAGGCTGTACAGGTTCGACGCGAGGGAGCGTCGGAAACAGTGCCAGCCTTGCCACTTCGGAATCGACTCATCCAGCTTGAACTTGTGATCTTTGTCCTGCCCCGCATGGTTGTGCTTCTGGAGTTGGCAGACCGTGCAGCGGGTGAGATTCGGGATGATGTTTCTTCTCACCAGATTCGGAAGGTTCATAGAGGTTCCCCGCCGCTCCCCCGCAAACATCCAATCGCTAGGACGTATCTGCTTTCTCTGCTCCGCTTCCAAATACTCGCGGTAGCCGCGTAACGCATTTTGTAGAAACGGCAACACAGGTACCGTGTTCTCAGACGATTCGGTCTTTGGCAGCCCCGTCTTGGTGCGCCACACCGTACGCTCCACCGATAGCCGCTCCCCGTCATAGTCCTTCCACTGCAAACCGCGCAACTCCGCCAGCCGAAGACCTGTGAACGCCGCCGTTGCTATGGCTGCGAATGCGACCTGACTTTGGTAGTCCGGCTCTCTCACGTTGGCGAGTATCAGGAAGATGTCTTGCAGTGAGTAGACCGCGCCACGAAACTTAGTGCGCCGAACGGTTCTGGGCAGGGTCACATCCCTCATCGGGTTCTCGTCGTCTAAGTAGCCTTCCGCCTTCGCGTGCTTGAAGACGCCTGAAAGAAATGATTTCAGCCGCAGCAGAGTCTTGTGGCCAAGTTCGGGATTATCCTTCGCGATAGCGGAGATCAAGCGCTGACCGTGGGCAGTGCGAAAGTCCCGCAGCCGCAGATTTCCCAGCCTGTGTTTGAAGTGCCGTTCGTACTCGTCGGTCTTGTAGTTTTTGTAGGTGGAGGGCCGAAGGAATTGCTTGGCCATAGGAAGGTAGATGGTCTCTATGAACTCGGTTATCGGCGTGGCCGACTCGGGAGTTTGCAGGCGGGTGTTGATAGGCTCCAACTCCTTCCACGCCAAAGGCTCCACTGATTTCTTATCGGGGTAAGCGGGACCGATTGGGGCAAGTTTCTTGTGGGCGTTGACGCGGACGCGGAGGCCGTCCCTGATTTGATATTCCCAGTAACGTAGCAACCAGTGTTTGCCGTGCTTGACGATTGAACCCTTCTGCATGGTGGAAGTGTACCACAGCCTGTGTTCCAAACTGTGTGCCACCTTTTCCCTTATGCCGAAAAGGTTATACGTGTAAGTCCAGCAAATGGCGTATTTTCAGTTGTACTGGGACCGGAAACCTACTTTACGAATCGGCTGCTCTACCACTGAGCTACCTCGGCCCTTTTACTCACGATAGCATCCGCCGAAAATCGCTGTCAATTCAGCGGCGCGGCATTGCTGCTTACGGAATCAACGGGAAAACGGAAACATGGCCCAGCCGATGCCTATGCCGATCAGCAGGAACAGCACAAAGGTCCAAAGAATATAGCGCACGCGATCCTTCGGGTTGCGCCGCCCCAGAAAGCCGAAGGCGATGGAAATGATCGCGGCGAACAGCAGAAAGGCCTGCAAGTGCGTCAGCGTGATCGGACCGAGCGGCATCATGCTTTGCGGCCTCGTGCGGCTTCGAAGGCGTGGAGCGCGGCCAGCAGATTCAGCACGCCCGCGGTAGCCAGGAAGCGCGTGCCATAATCGCCGCCAGCGTGAGACACATCCGCGCCGCCGCGTTCCACCGCGCGTCCCAGAAAATAGAAGCTGCCCGAGCCCAGGTCCGCCACGTAGCCCAGCGTGTCAAACGCATCGTTTCCTTCGGAGGTGAACAGGTTACCGCGCATGGAAGCCCCGATTACCACCAAGAGCCCTACGCAGAGGAAGATCACCACCGCGCGCCCCCACATACGTTGCAGCGCATGACCCAAGCCCGGAAGGAGCCAACCGGCAATGGCCAAGGCCCACGCTTTCGCCTCGGACGGCGCACTGGCGGCTGTGGACGGCGGCGCAATCTCCGCGGGCGCGGCTGGCGGCTCGGCGTCTTGGTGGAAGCTTTCGTTGTTATCTTCGGTCATGCGTTTTGCGTAACCCTGTCTGATCACTTGGCCGAAACAATTCGAAAAGCAATTCCTCAGGGGCTGAAGCCCAGTGAGGGCAAGCTATCTATGTCGGAGCTGAAAGCTCCAACCCCCGCTGCCAAGCACTTACGTCGCGGCTGAAGCCGTGCCCGGACGAAAAACATCGCAATGACAATCTTGTGATTTTTTCCCAAGCGTGTAAAGGCACGACGTACAGACTAGCGGAACCGAGAGCTGTCATGGCACAGGCACTCCTGCCTGTGCTGAGAGTGTGGGCAGTGAGCCCCCGAGCACATCCAAGACTGGCTGTGCCACGTATAAACCAGCGCACTTTTTCCGCAATCCGCTAGGCCAGCAGCGGCAAAATCTCCGTCTGCACCGCTCCTGTAACGCGCGCCTCCCCCTCATCCACATA
>Ga0335072_10004318_pt1 | contig 21191 bp, 22 predicted proteins | sample Lox_Sample_21_FD_206725 | JGI IMG/M metagenome (GOLD analysis project Ga0335072, IMG submission 206725) | Soil microbial communities from Loxahatchee National Wildlife Refuge, Florida, United States - Lox_Sample_2.1 | ecosystem: Environmental > Terrestrial > Soil > Wetlands | place: USA...
AATTACGGCCCCTCGCAATCGAGCCCGGGACCGAATGACGACTGTTCCACGCGCGTGGAACGCTTCACTCCAGACGAACTGGTGCTCTCCTGCACGAGCGAAAAATGGGCCACCTACGATAATCAGAAATTCATCTTCGATGAACGCGGGCACAAGCTGGCGAACCATTTCGCATACGCGCCATTCGCGGCCGAGCGCCTGCTTGCCGGGCCGGAATTCCTGATGAAAGCAGGCGCGGGGCGGCTGGCGGTAGCGATTGACTCCGCCAACGGAGATCCGCGCGTGACGAAGGCGGACGCCCCGCCCCCGCCGGCGCCATCGGAAGCTGCCTTCGGGCGATTTCGGCTGTCGAAGGAAAAGAACCGGTACGGCGAGGAGTTTCCGGTGATTGTGGGCGATGGAAAGGTGTACCGGCTGCCGCAATCGGAGTTGCAGCCCGACACCGCGGAGATGAATGAGCAGATCGGTCCGCACCAGTTGGCGGACGGCTTTTTTTGGTTCGGCAAAACGTTCTATAACGGGGAAGGCGCCACGGGCGCCGGCGGCTTCGGCTACTTCGACCCGGAGACGGCTTCGTTCCATCTTTTCCATCCGGCCGAAATGACGGCATGGTCGGTGTCGGCCATCCTGGTGGAACCGGACTGCATCTGGCTGGGGCTGGAACATCGCGGCGAATACGGAAATTACCCCGGCGGCCTCGTGCGGTGGGATCGCAATAGGCAAACCCTGAGGAAATGGGAACTGGCGTCTGTTGCCACCAGCATCGTTCGGGCGGATGACGGCATCTACCTGGGACTGACTGACGGGATCGCCGCCCTGCGGGGAGACCGCGCCGTCAGCTTTTTTGTGGACCGTTCGGCGGCGGGGCAGTATCGGATGGCGGCGCGAAACTGAAGCTCCGCATGGACAAGTTACCGTACCCAAAACCTTCGAAAATGGTTTCCAAGGGTTCGTCGGCATAAGCGGCGCCGAGCGCCACGAAGAGTGGATCGAAGTGCTCGGTCGTCGGGACCGACAGGCGCGCGTGCGGCGCGGAGTGGCGATAGTGGAACAGCTCGTCGAACTTCCGCGCTGCGACTGCCTGGGCCACCCACGTGTCGAACTCGGCAGCCCAGGCATCTACCGGCGCATGTTTGTCAGCGAGGCGCACCCGGCTGAGATTGTGGACGATGCCGCCGCTCGCCACGAACAGGAAACCGTCGTCGCGAAGAGGGCGCAAGGCGCGTCCGAACTGAAAAAGCTCCTGCGGCGGCAGAAAGGGCATGGAGACTTCGATCACTGGCGTCGCGGCCTCCGGCCATGCCAGGCGAAGCGGCGCCCACGCGCCATGATCGAGCCCGCGCTCCGATTCGAAGCGCGCCGGCCAATCGGCCGATTGCAACAGATTCACCACGCGAGCAGCGGCTAACGGACTGCCCGGAGCGGGATAGGTGAGACGATAGAGCTCTTCGGGGAAGCCGCCGAAATCGTAGAGCAGCGGGGCGCGATCCCAGGCGGTTACGCGGACGGGCTTCGACACCTGCCAATGAGCCGAGATCACCAGAATGGCTCGCGAGGCGGTGTGGCCCCGGCCGAAGGAACGTAGCGCGGCGGCGTGGGAATCGCCGCCGAGGGCGGACATCGGCGATCCATGCGCGAGAAAAACGGCAGGCAAGCGGCCCATACCCTCTGTTGGATGAGAGAAACGCCCTCCAGGCTTCGTTATGCTGAAAACGAGGAGGCGAAAAGTGGCACACCTTTTCATCGGAATCAAGGGGACGGTCCTGGCGATCGATCGCGCCACAGGTGCCATGGTCTGGGAAAGGAAGCTGGGCGGCGATTTCATCAACGTCGTGCTCGACGGCGACGAACTTTACGCCGCGGCGGAGGGTGAATTGTCCCGGCTCGATCCGGCGACCGGCGAAGTAGTCTGGAACAACGGGTTAAAAGGGAAGGGGTTCGGCCTGGTCACCATCGCGCAAAGCCCAACCGGCAACTGGAACTCTGTCGAAGAGAAGCTGCGCCGGGATGAGGCAGCCGCGACCGGGGTTACGACCGCCTAAAGAGCCCCATCTCGCGAGGGAGCTGGGCCTTTTGGGAGAGTCCCAGAAACTCGTGCCGGCGACGCAGAGTCGATAGCTCACAGCCAGCTTTGAGACAACCTGTCGGAGCTGGTACCGGAGCTTGCCCGTCTTCTCCCGATGCTTCGGTCAATATAGCGGCCTGCCGTTGCGGTCCTGCTGCGATGGATTAAAAATAATTCCGCCATCCCCGTGGCAACTGTTGGAACTCCAGGTTCCGCCGGCGGCAGCGCACATCCCGCCAGCCATACCCTTGCCCATCGAACCCCACATCCGCAAGGCATTGGCTTGGTGCTGCGCTTCCCGTGCGGCAAGCCACGCATTGCGCTGGGCCTCGCTCGTGAAGGCGATGCCCTTGGGCTCCTCGCACACTCCCAGGTAATGCTCCCGCTCGACGTCGTCACGCATGCCGACGCAATTGCCCGGATCGCGCAGCCATCCGTGGAAGAATTTCGATTGGGCATCGCCGCCCTGCGCATCGGCCAGGTCGAAATAACGAATGGCGCGGTCGCGATCCTGATCCACTCCGATCCCGAACTGGTAGTCGCGCCCCAGGCAATATAGGCCTAGCTGTTCGTACTGGCGCGCGCCTTGCGCGCACCATTTCGCGGCTTCCGACCAATTCTCGGCGACGCCTTCGCCAAACTCATACGCAAAACCAACCTGGGCATACGCCCTGGCCCATCCTTTGGCCGCGGCTTGCCGGTAATATTGCATCGCCGCCTGCGGGTTCTTGGCGACGCCCAAGCCCACGCGATATAGCGTGCCGAGCGTGGACATCGCGCCTGGATTACCGGCATCGGCAGCCTGGCGATATAGCGCCGCCGCCCGCGTATAGTCCTTGGCTTGATAGGCCTGGTAGGCGCGATTGAACGCGTCGCGGTCCGGGTTGGTGAGTTCATAGTCTTTTTCCTGGCGAAGCGCCACGATGGCGTCGGTCGATCCGGCTGCCGCCGCCTTTTGGAACCACTGGCGCCCGGTATCCGCGTTCTGTGGCACTCCTTTGCCGGTGGTATACAGCCGGCCCATGTGAAACATCGCATCCGGATAATTCTGCGCCAGCGCCTTGCGCAGCCAGAACATCATCTGCCCGTAATCTTTGGGAACACCGTGGCCCTGCTCGTAGTAATAGGCGAGCAAAGTCTCGGCGCCCGGATGGCCCTGCTGGGCGGCGCGCAACAGCCACTGGGCAGACTTGACCGGATCGTGCGGGATCTTTCCCTCGCCCTGGCCCGGAGCCGGCGCGTACAGGTCGTGAACCCTCCTGGCGCTCTGGTTGGGATCGATGTTGTAGGTGAAGCTGTGCCAGTAGGCCCAGCCGATACAGAATTCATCCACGGCGTTCTGCGACTGGAAGCCGAATTTCTTCAGCTTGGGCAAGCGATCAAAATTGCAGACGTTGAACTCGTCGTGCATGTCGGCCATCGCCGGAATGGCGGCGATGGCGGAGAGAATCGCAAATGCAAGTAAGCGGCTTTTCATATCTTTTCTTCAACGGAATGTCACGTTCACTGTGTTCGCCGTCTGCCCATCGGCGGCCAGCACGATATTGGTTACTCCGCCGCCGGCAAGCGATGCCGGCAGCGGCCCGATGTTCACCTGGTCGAGCCCCGGATATTGCCCCTGCGCTCCTGAAGACAGCACCGGCACGTTTGTGCCGCCTACCTGCACGGTCACGCTCTTGGCGTTGCGGATGCCGGTGCCGTAAATCTCCAGGTAAACCTGGCCTAAGCTCAGATCGATCGGCAGCGAGAGGATGTTGTTGGATGAATCGAGTTGATACACGTTGGCGTAGCTGACGGAGTTGTTCGGCCCGACGATCAGTACGACGGCGGCGGCCAGTCCCGAGCCGTTGAGTTCGAAGACTCCTGGCGAGACATTTACCACGGGCACGTTCACGGTGCTCTGACCGATGCTGTTTGTCACCGTGACCTGGGCGATCCCTTGCGCCGTATTGTCCGCAAGCAGGAAGTTGATTTGCCCGGGCCCCACGTAGAACAAGGGAGCGGTTTGCTGTGCTCCGCTGGAATCGGTAACGCTGACGGTAGTGCTAGTATCACCAACGGAGGCAGCGAGGTTCGACCCATAAACGGTCGCGATCGACGCCGGGGCGACGAGTTGAATCGTGCCATAGGCAGCCGAAGCGACGCTGCTCATGGTCACCTCCGGCGCGAACGACGCGACTGGAAGCGTGACTGCGGTCAGTGCGCCCACGCTGTCCGCCGAAACGATATCGTTGTACGTGCTGGCGGAAATGATTGCCAGGGCTGCGGGAGACATGCCGGTAGGCAGTTGCGCCTCGGGCTGAAAAGATCCGTCACCGTTGCCGAGCAGGTAGGTTGCTTCGCCCCCCTGGTGCGCCACTACGAGGTCGGGTTTCCCATCGCCATTCAGGTCTGCGGTGGCGATCGAGACGGGGTCGTCCTCGGTAGCTGGCAGGGTGGCGGCTTCCGTAAAGTTGCCCTTACCGTCGCCAAGCAGGACGTCGATACTCGTTTTATCGGCTTGGCAGACCACGGCGATATCCGGATGGCCATCGCCGTTCCAGTCGCCGATGACGATGGCGCTCAGATTGCCAATCACTTTGGTGAAAGAGGCGGCCGGTGCTTTCAACGCGAATGTTCGCGGGCTCTGGAATGTGCCATCGCCGTTGCCGGGAAACACGGCGAGCGTGGCGCTGCCAAACTGAATGCTGCTGATCAGGACAGCCGCGATGTCCGGAATGCCATCACTATTCAGATCGGCTGCGGCGACAGAGGAGGGATTCAGGCCGCTCACCGTCAGCGCCGGCTGCGCTTGGAATGTGCCATCGCCTTTTCCCAGGAGGGGCACGATGGCCCCCCCACCAGGGCCCGCCTGGCTTCCCCAAGCTGCTACCACTGCGTCCAGGTTGTGGTCCCGATCGAGGTCGGCCAGCGCAATGCTCTGCGCCCCCTGATTCACCTGGATGTTAGCGGGTGCTTGGAAGGTGCCGTCGCCGTTGCCAAGCAAAGCGGAAACCAAGCCTGCCTGGCTGGCGACCACTAGATCGGGTTTGCCGTCGTTATTGAGGTCGCCGGTCGTGACGGACTGCGGCATCGGCGAGCTCTGCGCTAGTGAATAGCCAACGGGCGTTTGAAATTGGCCGCTGCTCGACAACAGTACGGAAACATCGCTCGCGCCGCCGGTGACCACCGCGTCGGCTTGCCCATCGCCATTCAGATCGGCCACCGCTATGCCCGTGGGCGCCCCACCCAACAGATGCATGGGCGGCGCTCCCACCTCGCCCTGCGGCGAAACCACGGTCATCCATATGTTTCCGGTAATCTGATCGGCCGTCATCAGGATCGAGTTGCCATCCCCGAGAGTCTGGATGACCAAGGAGCCGGGCGAGTTTCCGGTGGAGTAGCCAGACGGTTCCTGAAAGGTCCCATCGCCGTTGCCGTACAGGACGATCATGCCGCTCGCTTCGGTCGAGACGGCCACCAGATCGGGGTGTCCGTCGCCGTTCAAATCGGCCCAGCCCAGATAGTCGGGCTGAAGTGGAAGTTTCAGCGGTGCGTTGAACTTAGGCTGAAACCCGCCTCCCGTATTCAAAAGTACGGATATGCTGCTGTTCGGAACAGTGGCGAATCCGTGGTTGGCAACGGCGAGATCCGGCCGTCCGTCGCCATTAAGATCCAGAGCCAGGATTGAAGCTGGAGTGGCTTGCGAATCGCCTCCTGGAGCGTAATTCACCGGCGTTCCAAAGGTCCCATCACCGTTACCGTCGAGGATGACGATGCTCGCGCCGGCGGTGCTTGCCGCCGCGAGGTCGATCTTGCCGTCGCCATTGAAGTCGGCTGCCGCGAGCGAGCCCGGATTCTGTCCCGCGGGAAAGTATTTCGGCGTCTGAAATGTGCCATCGCCATTGCCGAGCAGAACGGCCACGCCGCCGGCGTTCGATCCAGGGGTGCCAGGATCGCTGACGGCCAAGTCAATTTTCCCATCCCCATTGAAATCGGCCGCCACGATGGTGGTAAAGGCGGGATCCGGGGTGAAGCCGGTCGGGAAATCGGTACTGCTCAGGACTGTATCGTTGGCTGCCACAAGCTGCACGCCCACACCGCCGGAATCCACATCGATCTGATCGGGGATCCCGTCGCCATTGACATCGGCTGCGATGAAGCCTTGCGCCGCCTCGCCGGTCGGAGGTAGTCCGGCAGTCGCCGAGCGGCGTTTTTGAGGCAAGGATGCGATGGGACCCACCGGATCCGGGCCCAGGCTCAAGCTCTTGCCGCAGACTTGTTGATACCACTTGCTGAGGCTGCCAAAAGAGTTATTCTCTAGAATGCCAACCTTGGCAGTGTCAACATATTTGCCGTCACACCAGAGTTCTCGATAAAAATCATAGACGGCTATCGTAGCGAACGGATAAAATTCATAGTCAGCTTCTGTCAGATGATATACGTAAGTGCAATCCTCACCAGGAGCTCCGACTCTATACTCCCAGTCTCCCGGTATCGGCTTGCCATTGGCGTCCTTTGCCGGTGATAAAGGGCCGCAGTATCCGCCCTGCGCCCACAACGCGCCCGCCGCCATCGCTCCGCATACCAATACCGCGCAGAAGCGCATTCGCCATTCTGCATTCCGACCCCTACCACTTGACATAGTCGTCAGACCCCGGCGATCCAGCATCCTGATTACTCCGGCAACTCAGCCCCAGAACCGCGTTCAATTCGATCTGCCCATTTACCACATTCACCCAGCCGTCGGCATTAAGGTCGTCCGAAGCCCGCGCCATGCGCAGCGCCTGACTGACGATGCTCCGTCCATCGCCAATCGAGGCCACGCTTTGACCGAAGTCGCAGGGCGTGACGGCCGTCGCGGAAACCGGAGTGGATTTGCCCGCGGTGGTTTTCACGGATTCCACAGTGCCCGCTCCATCCAATGCGATGCTGTAAAAGGCATAGGTGTGGCCGGGTTGGCCAGGATCGTGAGCGCTGACCGCCGCGGTCTGGGATCCATCGGGATTCACCTTCGCCACGAATCCGGCATAGCTTCCGCCGGCGGGGTACGCCGTCTGAACGGCACCGCTAGTCGTAGGAAAGGCGGCCGAGGCAGTGGCCCCGGCAACATCAAGATCGCCCGACGCATCGAGCGCCCGCCCGTGGATCCATTCCGAGCAGGCCCGTGCCGGCAAGCGGCAGGCAAGGCATACCAAGGCGCGCGGTGCGCCCAATCGAGATATCCTCCGAAATCTACCCATGGCTGCACCTCTTGGACTTCAGCTTGAATCTTCCGGCCGGAAACCGAAAGTGCGAAGGGGTGAAACGGGGTGTTTCACCCCTTCGGATGGTAGAATTATCAAAGATTTAATGGCGGTATCGACGCAGAGGCAGCTTGAACGGATCCTTACATCGGAGGGGTTCGCCAATAGCCCGCGCCTGGTTCGCCTGCTTCGTTACATCGTCGAAAAATCTCTGGCCGGAGACCGCGAGGCGCTTAAAGAGTATTCGATCGGACTCGACGTTTTCGACCGGGACGCTTCCTTCGATCCGAAGGTCGATTCCATCGTCCGTAGCACCGCCCGGCAGCTCCGCATCAAGCTCGATCAGTACTATCAGAACGGCGGACGCGACAACGAACTGTGGATCGTGCTACCGAAGGGCTCGTACGTGGCCGAATTCCAGGAGCACAGCGCGGCGGTGGCGGTATTTCTAGCGCCTGTTTCCCAGCCGCATTATGCGGTCTTCGTGCTAGCGGGGCTGGCGGTCTCCGGAATTCTCGGAGTCCTGCTGGCGTTTCATGGCCATCCAGCGGTAGTCCGCCCGCGCACCATCGCAGTGCTGCCCTTTCGCGATCTCAGTCCGCACCACGAATTGAGTTATATCGCCGAAGGCCTCCACGACGGTCTCACCAGCGCGTTGGTGCGCGCCAAAGGCCTGGAGCTGACGGCGCGCGTTTCGTCGCAATGGCTCACGAGCCCGGAAAACCCGGCCGGCGCGGCCAAAGCGGCATCGTCGGAAACCGTGGTGCTGGGCAGCGTGGCCCCATCCGGCGAGGAGTTTCAGGTCACGGTTTCCTTGCTCGACGGGAAAAGCGATAAGTATTTGTGGTCGGAGACGTACCACGGCCGCCCGGCCGACCTGGCGTCGATCGAGCATCGCGCGGCTGCCGGCGCCGCGGCCGCCCTGGGCGCCTCGGCGGAAGTCCCCGCGCCGCCGCTGCCGCGCGATCCGGAAGCGCTCGAACTGTACCTTCGCGCGAGTTCGCTGGCACGGACCCGCGAAGCTTCCGCGATGCACGAAGCGGCCGGGCTTTACGAACGACTTCTGGCGGTCGAGCCGGATTTCGCCCTGGGATACGCGTCGGCGGCCAGTAATTATCTCGTGGCAGTTGCCAATGGCGCGCTTACCTGGAAGGAAGGAGGCGCCCGCGGCATCGAACTGGCGCGCAAAGCCGTGGACCTCGACGATTCTCTGGCGGAGGCGCACGCCGCGTTAGGGTTAGGGCTGGAGAGCGAATGGAAGTGGAAAGCGGCTGACGCGGAGTATGCGCGCGCCATCGAGCTCGATCCGCGATCGCCGCTGATCTATTTCCGAAAAGCGGTGGACCAGGCGTCGCGGGGCCATTTCGCGGACGCCGAGAAGACCGTCGAAGCCGCTCGTGTGCTCGACCCGTCGTGGAGCGCGCCCGATGGATTGCTGGCGGAAATCTACTACTACAGCCGCCGCTGGAGCGATGCGTTAAAGCTCGCTCAACGAATCCGGAACACCTGGCAGGATGCCGGAATGGCGGATAACATCACCTGGCGCGTCTCGGTCGCGCAGGGAAATCTCGCCACGGCGCGTCCATTCTTGGTTGGACACGACGATCCTCTGAGCCGGGCGTGGCTCGCGTGCGTCGATGGGGATTGCTCCGAAGCGCGGCGTCACCAGCCGAATGGTGTGTCGGCGTTCTGTATGGCGGGCATTGCGCTGGCCGGCCTCCACGACCGGCAACTGGCGCTCGAGTGGTTAGAGCGCTCGTTCCACGATCACGAGCCGGATCTGGCTTCACTGGCGATCGATCCGCTGTTCGACGCCATTCGATCCACGCCGCGGGCAGCGGCACTTCTGCGGGAAATGAATCTGGAGGGGCAATAAGAATCACCGCTCCCCTGCCGTCAGGGGAGCGGTGCCTCGAGGCCTACTCTTCTTTCGTCACCACCACGGTAACTTCCGCGGTGACTTCTTTATGCAACCGGACCGGCACTTTGAACTCGCCCAACTGCTTGATGGGCTCGTCCAACTGGACTTTGCGGCGGTCGATGGTGTAGCCTTTGGCCGCCAGCGCGTCAACCACGTCTTTGGACGTCACCGACCCGAATAGCTGGTCATTCTCGCCGGCCTTCTGCGCGATGGTTACGGAAACGCCGTTCACCAGCTTCGCCAGGTCCTGCGCTTCGCTTTGCAGCTTGGCTTCCTTGCGGAGATGGGCCTGCCGTTCCTGCTCGACGATCTTCTTGTTGGATTCCGTCGCTGTCACGGCGAGCTTCTTGGGGAGGAGGAAGTTGCGGGCATATCCCGCCGCCACTTTCACTACCTGGCCGCGGGCGCCCAACTTGTCGACATCTTCTCTCAATATTACTTCCATGAACTTTTCCTCCCTAGAACTGCGCCGCGAACGGCAGCAGCGCGATGTTTCGCGCCTTTTTGATGGCGTCGGTGAGGCGGCGCTGGTGCGGCGCGCACACGCCCGAAATGCGGCGCGGCACAATCTTGCCGCGCTCCGCCACGAAGGCATGAAGCATCTTCACGTCTTTGTAGTTGATATCGTCGATCTTCTCGACGCAGAACCGGCATACCTTCTTGCGCCGGAAGTATTGCTTCTTCTGGGTGGCGACGGCCTTGTCGCCGCCGGTGGGCCGCTGCGCGGCGCTGCCTGGTCTTCCTTTGGATTCCGGCATGGCTTAGCTCTCCTTCGGCATGCCCGGCATGGCTGCCGGCGTTTCTGATATCGGTTGCCCCAACGAGGGTGCGGGACCCGGAGCGGGGCTCGCGGGCGCGTTTGCGGCCCGTTTGGCGGCGCGCTTATCGCGTGCTTTCTTGCGCTTTTCGAGGCGCTTCAAAGTTTCGTCCACGCGCACGGTGAGAAATTTGAGTACGGCGTCCGTAACGCGCAGGCGGCGTTCGAACTCGTACACGTGCTCCGGCTTGGCGGTGAACTGGAACAGAACATAATTCCCTTCCCGGTACTTATCCACCTTGTAAGCCAAGCGGCGCTTGCCCCACTTATCGATTTTGTCCACCGTGGCGCCCAGGTTCGTAAGATGCGTGCGCAGTTGCTCTACGAGCGCATCCACTTCCTCGTCCGGCGCATCCGGTTTTACTATAAACAGTTCTTCGTAAATCCTCATGCTTCCTCGTTTTGTAAGCCAGGGGCGCGACGATTGAATTTCGTCATGGCCTTTTCGACGCCCTCAGCAATTATGGTCCGAACCGCATCGGCCGCGAAGCCGACAAAGTCGTCCAATTCCGCCCTCTGCGAGCGCTTCATCGGCGCCAGCAGGTACTCCGTGCCACTGTTTAACGGGTGGCCCGGGTGAACTCCCAATCGCACTCTCACGATCTCCTGGGTTCCCAGACTGCCGATCACCGACTTCATGCCGTTGTGACCGGCCGCCGAGCCCTTCAGCTTGATCTTCAGGCCTCCCCAACCGAGGTCCAACTCGTCGTACACCACGATAAGCTGCCTCAGATCGATAGCGTGCTTTTCCATCAGCGGCTGGAGCGAAGTGCCGCTGAGATTCATAAATGTTTGCGGTTTGGCCAGCATCACCGGCTGCCCCTCGATCTCGCCCAGACCGATGAGCGCCCTGGAATCCTTGCGGGTGACGCGGATGCCGTGCCGCTCGGCCAGCCGGTCCACCGTGAGGAACCCCAGATTATGCGGCGTAAGAGCGTACTCTTCGCCCGGATTCCCCAGACCGGCCACCAGAAACATGGCAAATTACTTCTTTTTGCCCTTGTCTTCTTTCTTCTCGGCGGCAGGAGCGCCTTCTTCTTCCTTCTTGCCCTTCTTGATGACTTCGGGCTCGGCAGGGGCTGTACCGGCGGCGGGAGTGACGGCGGCGCCCTCGGCGGGAGCGGCCGCTACTTCCTCGGCGCGCAACGCGACGGCGTGAGCGATCACGGCATCGGGCGAACTGACCAGCTTCATGGAGCCGCTGAGCGCGACTTCACTCGCGCGCCTTGCCTGGCCGATCATCAACTCGGTAACATCCACTACAAACTTTTCGGGAATGTCGTCCGGCAAGCACTCGATTTCGACCGAGCGGGTGATCACTTCAAGCAACCCGCCCTGTACCTTCACGCCCTTGGCTTCACCCGTGGTGTAGACAGGGATGTTGACGCGGATGCGCTTAGTCAGATCGATGCGCTTGAAATCGGCGTGCAACAGGGTGCCCCTGATGGGGTCCACCTGCCGGTCGACCACCATCACAGGCGTGGGTTCACCGCCGGCGATCCCGAGCTTGAAGATCGTGTTATAGCCGGTTGAGCTGTTGATAATCTTGGTAATATCGCGAGGGCTTACGGAAACCGCGACCGGATCCTGGTGCGATCCGTAAACCACTGCCGGAATCTGCCCCGCACGGCGCGTGCGGTGCGCTTCGTTCTTACCGCGCGAGGAACGCACCTCGGCAGCGACTAATATGTCTTTTACCACTTCATTCTCCTTCGGGTTCGAAGTCCGGTTCCGTAAAGGCCCGTGCCCCTACATCGTGGGTTCGATTGCCCGTAAATTTATGGCAGGCTAAAGCCTGCCCCACCGCGGAAGCCCTCGCCATTCTGGCTCCAGGCTCCTTCTTTAAATAAACAACACGCTGACCGATGTCTCTTCGTGTATTGAACGAATGGCATCGGCCATCAAATTCGCGATCGACAATTGCCTGATCTTGCCGACCTGCTTTCCCGCGTCGGAAAGCGGGATGGAATTCGTCACCACTACTTCCTGCAAACTCGACTTCTCGATCCGCTCCAGCGCGGGACCCGATAACACCGGGTGAGTCGCGCACGCCGAGACGCTCAAAGCGCCCTTTTCGAGCAGGGCCTCCGCCCCCTTTACCAACGTGCCCGCGGTGTCGATCAGATCGTCCACCAGCAGACAGTGCCGGCCCTTCACCTCGCCCACTACGTTCATCACCTCGGCGACGTTGGGCTCGTCCCGCCGCTTATCGAGGATCGCCAGAGGAGAGTTCAGCCGCTTGGCGAATGCTCTGGCGCGCTCCACACCACCAGCGTCCGGCGACACCACCGTCACACCCGAAGTGGGTCTTCGCTTAAAGTACTCGATCATCACCGGCGAAGCGAACAAATGATCCACCGGAATGTCGAAAAAGCCCTGAATCTGAGCCGCGTGTAAATCCAGCGTCAGAACCCGGTCGGCGCCCGCCGTTTCCAGCAGAGCCGCAATCAGCCTGGCGGAAATCGGAACCCTGGGTTTGTCTTTCCGGTCCTGGCGGGCGTATCCATAATAGGGTAACACTGCCGTGATGCGCTCCGCTGAAGCCCGCTTCAGAGCGTCGATCATCAGCAGCAATTCCATCAGATTCCGTTCCACCGGAGTGCACGTTGGCTGGATCACGAAAACGTCGCCACCGCGCACGTTTTCCTGGATCTGAAGGTAGATCTCACCGTCGGCGAACTGCCGCACCATGCAATTACCCAACGGCATGCCCAGGTGAGCGGCAATCTCCGCGGCCAATGGCGGGTTGGCGTTTCCCGAAAACAAGAGTAAGCGATCGTGAGTCATCGAGCGTATCGGCTTTGGGGCGGCCATGTTCTCCCGGTAATATGTTCTTCCAGCGCTCGCCACCACATCCGGCGATAGCGTGACCGCGTCACGAAAGAAACTGGAAAGGTCTTTTCAGCAACCAACGATTGTAGCGCGACTGAAATCCGGTTACGATCCTGAAACAATCCAAAAAGCGCCGACCCGCTGCCCGTCATCAACGCAACCGAAGCTCCCGCCCGCAACAGGCGTTTCTTTATGGCCGCCAGACTTGGATGCTGCGGGAGAACCACCTCTTCAAAATCGTTGACGGGCGATCCGGCACCCCTGCCCCAAACCTGAGACTGGAAACTAAATATTTTATTTTGTTCAGATTCCCATGTCAAACGGGGACTCAGTTCGCGGTAAGCCTGGGGCGTGGAAACATGCACCGCGGGCGCGACCAGGAGCGCCTTCTGGGGTTGTCCATCGGGTAACGGAAACAGTTCGCCGCCCCGCCCGATCCCAACCGCGGTACCACCCATCAGGAAAAATCCTACATCGCTGCCCAGTTCATGCGCGAGTTCACTGAGCTTTGCGGCGTCCAGTTTTCCCCCCGTCAGCACCGGTAGGGCAAGCAGGGCCGCGGCGGCGTCTGACGATCCGCCGCCCAATCCCGCGCCCATGGGAATGTGCTTCGTGAGCTTTATGGCGACGCTGCCTTTGACGCGCATGGCATCGAGCGCGAGATGCGCCGCGCGCGCCACCAGGTTGTCGGGAATCGCGTGCGAATCCTCGAGCTCGATTGCCGTTTTCCGGCCAGGCGTGAAAGCGATTTCCAGGTTATCGGCCAGCGAGATGGTCTGAAAGATGGTCCGCAGTTCGTGATAACCGTCGGCACGCTTGCGGAGCACCCGCAAATCGAGATTGAGCTTGGCCAACGCGCGCACGCGCACACGGCGGGTGGAACTCATTTGTCGTATTGCAGCAGCGAGAACACGTCGTTCCCGGCCAGTTTCCTGCGTCCGTTGAGGAACGTCAACTCGACGACGAACCCGATGCCCACCACGACACCGCCCGCCTCGCGGACCATGCTGGCGACGGCCGCCGACGTGCCGCCGGTAGCCAGCAGATCGTCCACAATCAGTGCGCGCGTGCCGGGCGCGACCGCGTCCTTGTGCATTTCGAGCACGTCTTTTCCATATTCGAGGTCGTAACTCACGCTCACCACCTCCGCCGGCAGTTTCTTGTGCTTGCGCACCGGCACGAACCCCGCACCGAGAGCATAAGCCAGAGCCGGCGCGAAAATGAATCCGCGCGCTTCAATTCCCAATACAACGTCCACGTGAAGATCTTTGTAATGGTCCTTGAGTCCGTCGATCACGCCCGCAAGTCCGGCGCGATCTTTGAGCAGCGTGGTGATGTCATAGAACAGAATGCCGGGCTTGGGAAAGTCCGGCACCTCGCGGATCAGTTTCTTCAGATTTTCCATGAGACTCTGTTATAGCAGGAAGCGCCGGATTCGTTGATAATACGGGCATGACTCGGAGACTTGGATTTGCGGCCATTTTTCTGGTTCTGGCGGCATTCGGCCAGCCTGCGGCGCGCTTCGAATTGGCTTCCGTGAAAAAAGCGGAGAGCGGCGGCCCTCCGGGCGACATCCCCCGCAACATGGATCCTTCTCCCGGCCATTTCGCTATGCGCAATGTGCCGATGCGTTACATGATGGAGTGGGCGTATAACCTGCACGATTACGAGCTCGCGGGTCCGGAGTGGATAAAATCTGACGATCACTACGATATTTTCGCCAGGGCCCCGGGTCCCGCCAACGACGACCAGATGCGGATCATGCTTCAGGCGCTGTTGCGCGAGCGCTTTCAGATGAAAGTGCATCGGGAAACGCGCGACATGCCGGCCTATTTACTGATGCCGGGCAAAGGCCCCGCGAAGGTGACGAAATCGGCGGCAGACAGTCAGCCGCGGCTCATTCCCGGCAAGAATACCGAGGTGACGTTTCAACATTTCCCACTCTCGCGGCTGACCTTTCTTCTGACGCGGCGGATGGACCACCCAGTGCTCGACGCGACCGGGCTTAGCGGGGACTATGACTACACGATCGACCTCTCAGGCCTGGCGGAATTCTCCGGTAGACCGACAGATCCCGACCAGAACGTCACATCGATTTTCGCGGCGGTGGAGCGCGACTTGGGGCTCAAACTGGAGGCCCGCAAACAGCAGCCGATCGCAGTGCTGGTAATCGACGCAGTCAATCGAGTTCCCACCGAGAATTGATATGGAGCGACCTTGTCAAGCTTTCAGGGATCAGGTTTTGGTTTTTCGTATTTGGAGCAAAGGTGCTGCATGTTCCGGCGGAGCGGTAACATGATCCTGCTGGTGGGCTTTGAGCAGGTTTTGGTCTTGGACAGCAGGGCTGAGGACAGCTTCGGCGCTAGCGCGACGATTGATCACACTGATATGCGCGGGTCGAAACCGCATGGACATGATCCGTCGGGAGCTGCCTCGGACTGAGGTCGCGGGTTGGGTCCTTAGACCGTGCCGCACAATTCTCGTAGAGGGTTCTCCTTTTCGTGGACCCTCGGCTGTCATCAGCGCTGCTGTCCAGTAGAACTTCACAATCTTAGGCGGCCTTGGCTGGCTTGCCCTGTGCTTCGGTGTGTACCGCGATGGCCCATTTGAATCCGAGTAATTCTCGTGCGATGGCCGTCGCCGCCACATTACTTTCCTTGCCGCGAGCCGTCAGTGCGGTGAATCGTTTGTGCAGCCGCTGTTGTGCCTTCCAGGCGATCTTCTTGGCCTCCTCGCCGAGTGCCAACGACTTCTGCCGCCTCAGAACCCGGCCCTGGATATTCGGCCGGTGCCGATACGTCCAAGCGGCCTCCACCAGCACCCTGCGCAGATGCGCATTCCCACTTTTCGTAATCGCCCCCCTTTGCACGCGATTGCCGCTGGTGTGCTCGCTCGACACCAAGCCGCTGTACCCCATCAACTGGCTGGGGCTGACAAAACGAGACAGGCTCCCCAACTCCGCAACCACCGTAGCCGCGGTCGTCTGCGCCACACCACGCAATGCCTGTAAGGCTTCGATCACCGCCCGAATTTCGGGAGACGCTTGTTTGACAGCCTCGACGATCGCTTGCTCGAGCTTGGCGATTCGTTCGGCGATATGATCGACTTCCTCCCCCGGTAATGCTTGAGGGTGGCCTCCAGTGCCGGCTGCTCGAAATGTACGTGAATCCGGATCCAGTTCAGGTACTTCTGGGTCCAGGCTTTTCCCGCATCGGTCGGACGCTTGCCGTGGCGCAGCAGGAATTTCCCCAGTCGATGACGCTGACGAAGCTGATCTTTCTTGGCGGCTTCGCGTGCTCGCACCAGATCTCGCAACGCCTCGTGGTCTGCATCCGGAACCCACACCGGCGTCAGTTCGCCGGCCCGGTAACAGCGGGCCAGCTTCTCGGCGTCTCTCCGGTCGGTCTTCACCCGGTCTCCGGCCTTAGTGGGTATCAGTGAGGGCGCAATCACCTCACACGCCACACCCATCTGTACGAGCTGCCAGTACCGAACGTATCCCGTCGGTCCGGCTTCATAACAGCACTTTAACGTCTCGATCGGAGCCAGCTTGCCGATCATTTTCCGTATGGATTCCAGTCGGTTTGGGATGATCCCCAAACTGCGAACTTCACCCCCGGCGGCTTCGGCTACCGCGACTGCAATCGTGTCGGCATGGACATCCAATCCGACAAAGCGTAATTTAGACATGAGCGACCATTCCTTTCGTATGCGGCTCTGCGCCGCTGGATTTCACCTATTCGCAGCGTAACCCGCGCTTCTGCGAAACGGTTGGTCGCTCCATCTTGACTGAAAAGTCAGAGTCCCAACGCCTCTACGATCGCTTCGACATCGGCATTGCGCACGGCAATGTCGGCCTTCATGAGCGCTGGCGTGGCGCGTTCGTCGAACGCTTGAAAAAGCGCCATTTTTGCGATGGCATACCGCTCCGTATCGGTAAGCTGGCGTTCATGCGCGGCTTCCCAGTGGGCGACCGCGCCGGCGGGCACGAGCACTTTGCACGGGCGCCATGTCTTGCGGTCGGCAGATAAGCTGAAGACGAACTCGGTGCCGCTCTCCGGCCCCTGATAGGATCGCTGGCCCTCGTAACAGTATTGATAGACGTACCCGCTTTGCGCCGAGTAAGTCTTCAGGCGGCGCACCGGGGGAGCGCCGGAGAGCGCAGTCTGCTTTTTTGTAAAGAATTTTTCGAACACGAGAATCAGACCCGGTATCAGTAATATTCCTAGGTCAAAGTACGTTACAGGACTATTGACAAGAATAGCAAGGCGGAGGAAACTGAAATTGGAATCAGGCCGGTTTCATTGATTCCAGCGTTTCAAGCCGATCCGCCAGGACCGGCGGGAGGTGCCGATATAGAACCGGGTGAAGATGGGGGCGGCCTCATCCACGGCGTACTGAACAGGTAGCAACGGAACGTTCTCAGCGGTCGGAATTGACGAGCCCGCAAATTCGGGATCGGCGCGTGATGCGCAAGAGTGATGATTCGACTGGGAAGGTTCAAAGCTCAGGTGCCGTAGGATGACCGCCCCTTGTCCTTTTTGTCGGCTCTCTTTTGTCTAATAATCCATGATCGGTGAGCGCGCTGGTGTAAACTAAGGTGAAGTCCAATCCACTCTTATGACATCGGTTGCTCCCCGGGAAATTGTAAGCGCCCATAGTCCGGACTCCGACGATGCCTTTATGTTCTATGGCCTGGCCACCAAAAAGGTGCGCTCGACCAAGGTTACGTTCCGGCACGTGTTGGCCGACATCGAAACGCTGAATCGCAAAGCCAGGGAAGGCGAATACGAACTCAGCGCCATTTCTTATCACGCTTATCCTTATGTTGCCGACAAGTATGTGCTGATGGCCAGCGGATCCAGCGTGGGCGATGGTTATGGCCCCATGATCATTGCCAACCGGCCGATGGATCCGGAGGAAGTGAAAGGCAAGCGCATCGCTATACCCGGCACGCTCACCACCGCGTACCTGGCATGCAGGTTGTTTCAACCCGATTTCGAACCGGTGGTCACACCTTTCGATAAAATCACCGACGCCGTGCGCGAACGCACCGTCGATGGCGGTCTCATCATTCATGAAGCGCAACTGACGTTCGACCGCGAGGGCTTTCACCGCATCGTCGATCTCGGGCGCTGGTTCAAATCCACGTATGGGCTCCCTCTGCCGCTCGGCGCCAACGTGCTGCTGCGCTCTCTCGATCCGGAAATTCGCAGCGAGTGCTGCCGCATGATGCGGGACAGCATTCAATATGCGCTCGACAATCACGCCGCGGCGCTCGAATACGCCATGCAGTTCGCCCGCGATATGGAGCCGCGGCTGGCCGAAAAATTCGTCGGCATGTACGTCAATCACTACACGGTCGATGCCGGAGAAGTGGTGCCCAAAGCCGCGCAAAAGCTGCTGGACCTGGGGTTCGAGGCGGGACTGATCGATCGTAAGGTGAACCTGGAATTCGTGCGCTAAATTAAAATCCTCTCCTTTTGGACCCCTTCCGGAAACCTGCGCGCTACAGTAGAAATATGCGCGCATTCGTCGTTCTCCTCACATTTGCATTTCTGCTCCCCTTGACTGCTCAGGATGTGAAGCCAAAGGACGTGCGGGACGTAGGCAAGAAAGGGCCTTCGGCAATTCCCACCTTGCAGGGCTACCTGAAGAACCGGCCGCCCGACGTTCGCGCCGAGGCCGTGAAGCAGCTCACGGAAATCGGCACCGCCGCCAGCCTCGATCCGCTCATTCTGGCGACCCAGGACGACGACCCCGAAATTCAGATTCTGGCCACCGACGGCCTGGTCAATTTCTATTCCCCGGGATATGTGAAAACCGGCATTTCCGGCTCGATTCATAAAGTCGGCTCCAGCATCAAGGGCAAATTCACCGATACCAACGATCTTGTGATCGATGCTTATGTGACCGTCCGCCCGGATGTGATCGCGGCCATCGCCAAGCTGGTCAAAAATGGCGTCAACGCCGATGTGCGCGCCAATGCCGCCCACGCGGAAGGCATTCTACGCGGCAAAGCCGCGCTGCCGGAACTCATCGCCGCAGTGCATACCAAAGACAGCGACGTGATTTACGAAGCTCTCGTCGCCATCCAGAAGATTCGCGATGAATCGGCCGGCCCGGCCATTGCCTTCCGCCTGCGCGACCTCGACCAGAAAGTGCAGATCGCCGCCATCCAGACTACCGGCGTGCTGCGCAATACGGCCGCCGTTCCTGACCTCATCGACGTGCTCGGCCGCTCCAAGAACATGACCGTAAAACGCGAAGCGCTCACCGCCATCGCCATGCTGCCGCAACCCTCCAGCCGCAGCTTGTACGAGCAGTACCTGCACGACAAGGACGACCGCATGCGGGCGGCTGCGGCCGAAGGATTCGCAAGACTGAAGAATCCGGCGGATCTGCCCATGCTCGAAAAGGCGTGGCAGGACGAGACCAAGACAGCACCGCGTCTGTCGCTGGCCTTCGCCCAGGTGATGTTGGGAAAGACCGAAATCAGCGAATTCAGTCCGCTTCAATTCCTCATCAACAATCTGAATTCGGCTTCGTTTAATGGCGTGGCGTACCCGTTCCTGGTGGAACTGGCGCGCGACCCGAAAGTGCGCCAGGCGCTTTACGGCCCGATGGCCACCGGCACGAAGGATGAAAAGATTGGGTTGGCCCGTGTACTGGCCCGGAGTGGCGACAGCGGGAGCGTGGCCGCGCTTCAAAAACTGAGCAATGACCCCGATCCCGCCGTTGCACAAGAGGGGTTGAAGGCTCTGCGGACACTGCAGAGCAGGATGTAATTACTTCGCCTTCTTCTGCTTTTGCTGTCCGACGCGCACCTTGAAGTGGAGTTGCTTGGACTCCTGGAACGCTTTGTGATCGTGGCGCGCTACCGCATCGGCCAGATACTTATCGACATCGGCGTCCTTGGGCAGAACACTCATCAGGGTGAAACTCTCGTTGCAGGTCGGGCAGAAGGGCCGGAACCGCTTCACATTGGGGATTGCCATAACTGTACTCAGTTTACCAAAAGCGCCTGGCCGTTGGCTCAAAGCGCTACACTGGTGAATTCCCGCTATGAAACTGCAAAGCCATACCATTACCCAGGGGCGCGACCGCGCGCCCGCCCGCGCCATGTTGAAAGCCATCGGATTCACCGATGCCGATCTCGCCAAGCCGATCATCGGCGTGGCCAACACCTGGATCGAGACCATGCCTTGCAATTACAACCTGCGGGACCTGGCCGTGCAGGTGAAGGAAGGCATTCGCGCCGCCGGCGGCACTCCCATGGAGTTCAACACCATTGCGATCAGCGACGGCGTGACCATGGGGACGGAAGGCATGAAAACTTCACTCGTGAGCCGCGAAGTGATCGCCGATTCCATCGAACTGCTGGTGCGCGGCCACATGTTCGACGGCGTGATGGCGCTGGTGGCGTGCGACAAGACCATCCCCGGCGCAGCCATGGCGCTGCTGCGCCTCAACATTCCGGGCGTCATTTTATATGGCGGCTCGATTCTGCCGGGCCGGTACAACGGCCACGACATCAGCATCCAGGACGTTTTCGAAGCGGTGGGCGCGCACGCCAGAGGAAAGATTTCCGATGCCGAACTGCTTTACATCGAAGACCACGCCTGCCCGGGTGCCGGCGCCTGCGGCGGGCAGTTCACGGCCAATACCATGGCGACCGTGATGGAGTTGATCGGCCTCGCACCCATGGGAACGGCATCCGTGCCGCAGGTGGACAAGCGCAAGGAGGACGTGGCCCGGCGCTGCGGGCGCGTGATCATGAATGCGGTACGGAAAAATCTGCGCGCACGCGATATCTGCACGCGCAAGGCGTTTGAGAACGCCATCGCCGGCGTCGCCGCAAGCGGCGGCTCGACCAACGCCGTGCTGCATCTTTTGGCGATGGCGCGCGAGGCGGAAGTGCCGCTCTCGATCGACGATTTCGACGGCATCTGCGCGCGCACCCCGGTGTTCGTCGATATTAAGCCCGGCGGCCGCTTCATGGCGGCCGACGTGGATAAGGCAGGCGGAATTCCGGTGATCGCCAAGAGGTTGATCGAAGGCAAATTCGTGGATGGCTCCGCGGTGACGGTCACCGGCCGCACGTTCGGCGAAGAAGCTGCCGAGGCGCATGAAACTCCTGGCCAGGAAGTGGTGCTGCCCCTCGACAAGGTCCTGAAGCCGCGCGGCGGAATGGCGATCCTGCGCGGCACTCTCGCGCCGGAAGGCTGTGTGATCAAGCTCGCCGGCCACGACAAAAAGATTCACAAGGGACCGGCGCGCGTGTTCGATCGCGAAGAAGACGCCATGCAGGCCGTAATTCAGGGCAGGATC
>Ga0335072_10004319_pt1 | contig 21190 bp, 23 predicted proteins | sample Lox_Sample_21_FD_206725 | JGI IMG/M metagenome (GOLD analysis project Ga0335072, IMG submission 206725) | Soil microbial communities from Loxahatchee National Wildlife Refuge, Florida, United States - Lox_Sample_2.1 | ecosystem: Environmental > Terrestrial > Soil > Wetlands | place: USA...
TCATCGAGACACGGCATGAATCAGCTGGCACAGTTCACCCCACCTCCATCAGAAGGAGACGTCGCCTCAACGCCTCACGCATTCCAAAACGCCCCTCCTGTTGCTATACCCAATCCTTGTGCTTCTGGCCCAGGCACATGCGCACAGTGCCGCGTTGATCCTAACAGTACTCTATTTTGCAAGGCCCTCTATGCATCGCGCTCACAGACTACTGCGGCGCCCGCAGGGTGCTGTGGAGGCGCTGCCACGGCAGCTGGCTGTTGCCAGAATCAGAGCAATAGTGGTCGAGCCACAAGATCAAGCGGATCCACTGCTGCTTCCACACCATCTGTGTTCACAAAATCCAATGCTCCAGGCATAAAACTAACATGCGCTGACGCCTACACAACACTGAGCCGCCATCCGGGGTATGAGCGAGCCAGTGAAGACATCGCAAGCTGGATGCCGAAATTACATACCGGGAATGTATCTATGGCGGAGAAGCTGGAAGGCAGGCCGTCCATGGAGATTGATGCCGCTAATGTAATGAGCGTGCTCAAAGATTTCGATCGGAGGTTTGTTTGACTTCAGAAAAATGGGTTCATGGCGAAGGCGTTCAAAAGTCGTACTCTGCGAGCACGGGCCTGCGGCGTTGGGGCTACTTAATACGAATGACAGATGGCAGGAGAGCTCCGAAACCATGTCATATAAAACAAAAGCTTGTGGAAATCCCGAAAATAGAAGAAATAGCTTTTCATTGTAGAACTCACTGTACACTACTCACGACGAAATATCCCGATACACAATCATCATTTTAGAAGTTCTACCTCAGTCATACATACGCAAGAATGAGCCTGTATTCATCCAACGAGGACTGCAGACGAGATTGTAAGGTGCTGCACTCGGTGTCGGTTCTAACCTTGAATGATCCACCATAGTTCTTAACTCCAAAGACCATCCCGCACGCCGCCTCTGTACCCGTTGAACTCTGGACCGGGGCTCATAAGCGCATACTCCCACGCAATCTTCCCGTCCACATAGAGGGTGTATTTGAGTAGACTTTTCTGCTTGTCCCCTCTTTCGAGGTTCGTGATTTCGACTACGCCGATCTTGGAATTCCCGTCCGGTATGTACTTGATGGCGACGTCCTGTTCGTCGATTTGCCGGAACGATCGAAACGGGAGGTAGAACATGGACAGAGGACCGACGGAGAATTCGTGGGGGCCTGACGTGGGCCATGCAGATAGTGGCCATTGGTTCGAGGGGAAACGAATGGCGCCGAACTCGTGGCGGTCACCCGACAATATTATGACGCGGACGCCGAGGCGGGCCTCGGCCGCGTGCATTGCGGCAAGGACGATTGATCGTTCGGCGAGGAAGCCGCCCCATGTGTCTGAGGTACCGAAACGCCAGTTTTTGGTGAATGGGACGGAAGAAGCGATTATCTTCCACTGGACGTTGGCGGGTTCGGGGGTCGAAAGATAGTCTAAGAGGCAAGAAAGTTGGGCTTGGCCAAGAATCGTTGCGTTTGGATTGGGTCTAAATATATAGTAAGGTTAGCGATGATTGTTCAGACGTGTGGAACTTGCCGAAGAACGAGGAGACGAGGAAATGAGTTCAGGAGAACATCAATCCCCCGAGGGACTGCAAGCAACCATTCTTGATTCTGTCTTGTAGGAGGGACTCACTCAGGAGCCGTGCGGTAAGCGCGTGTGTCGAGCATGAAGAAAGAGGCAGGACCGCGGGTGAAGGTGAAGTAAGTGGTATTGGGTGCAGGCGGTGCCGAGAGAGGCGTCGGTGGGTTGACGGAGACGTGGTAGTTCAGAAACGGGTCGCGCGCGGCCGGGAACGGCGCGGTAGAGTTTCCAGAGGACCAATCGTTGGCGATTTCATGGTCGTCTATGGTGTGAAGCCATGGGAGGTTAGATAGACCTGGGAGAGACCAAGAAGGAGATGCATAGATGCGACGGTACTCAGAGCGGTAGTGCCGCGTGCTGGATGCCAGACGGAGCGGAACGTCGACGTATATAAAATCGCCAAGGAAGAGCAAGAATGCCGCCGGCGAGGGTAGGTTGGATAGCACGCGGGAGAGATAAGCGAAGCCGGGAATCGACAATGGATGAGCCAAAGGATTGTACGGGAAGCTGGCCTTTATACATGAGGAGGTGACGAAGGTGAGCCTCGCACCAGCCGGAGAAAAAGGTAAAGGCGCGGTCGTAAAGGACCCCGTTAGATTATTGGAGAGCCAATACGTATGGGTAGCTGACGGGCTAAGGTGTGAGAAGGTGATGGGATACGTGTAATCGGTATCAGCGTCTAGAAAGTAGATTTTGTCCTCAATTGTCCAGGTCGATTGCCCCTCCCGCTGATAGTAAGCGTAGATGGGCAACTGGGAGGGATCAGGCTCGCGGAAGAGAACTTTTGCAGAGGTGGTGTCGACAAAGCCCACTCGAGAAAAGCGCAAGTCTTTAGTCGGGTGTAGTGCAGGACCGCGGAATATCATATCCAGCGTGAACAATCCAAGGAGGACGTTCAATCCGATAGTAAAGAAGTTCCATCGCTTTAGGTCAGGATGTGGAATGCCAGTAAGCGCAACCTTCGCAGCAGCCACATTTTCGCGCTCATCAAATGTCGCAGGCTTATCGCCCTGTCCGATCAGACTGTCGTTCTCATTGAACTGCACGACCTCTATGACTTCCTCAACCTCCTCAACCTCCTCGATCTCATCTGGAGTTTTCCCATTGGATGAAATATCGGTATCAGTCAATGCTGCATCACGCACGACCAGCACCGTCTGTTCAGGACGCAAAAGGGGCGAATACGCAAAGACACATGTGAGATAGACGATGAGGGAGCCAATGATCAATGGAGGGAAATGGTGGCCTGGGATCTAAGGAAATGAAATTAGCTATCGATTAAAGCTCCGGGGGACCTATTGCTATCTTTACCCATCTCAGAAATATATAAGCGCCGACACGGACAACGGTGGAGCTCAAGGCCGTAACGGCCTCAGGCATGTAGGTCATGACTGATACTCTGCTCACTGCGAAACGCAGCGAGAGCCACGGCCAGTACTACATGCTGTTTTACTGGCAAGGATCTGCGATGAAGGCGGCATGATGAAAATGACGTTACTGTCGAGATGCCAAGGCAGGAGGACCTGGGCGGCGAGCGCTTTTCCAGTCGGCCCCTCCCGAATACAACTGGCTCGAGCAATATATCTGATTATATGTGCGAATTCTAGGTCATGTCTTCGTTCCAGAACCCCTACCTAGATATAGTAATGCCTGCAAGACTTCTGCCTACAGAAACAACCACGGCTGCGTCCCGGATCTTTTTCATCCCCATACACAACGCCATGCAGAAACCCCATTGCCAAGGATCCTCTTCGTGCGGTAGACTATCAGTCAGTTCCCAACCCATCACCCCTCCGAAATTGGGATACTTCTCCACTAGCAAGCTCAACACTGAGGCTGTCCGCTCTAAGGGCACATATCCGCTAGCGGCATGCTTTGGATTTGTGAGCATGCCTGCAACAACCCTAGCCGGTCGCCATCCATTCCGGATAATCTCATCATACGCGTTGGTGTTATGGATGCCACCCCACCCACAATAGAATTGGGTATTGTACCATGCGATGCTGGAACCCCGAGCAGCTTCAAGTAGCTTGTAATCGAAGCCAGAAAGGTGAGGGCGGCCTTCCATCAGCGCAGTTGCGACCGGAGCAAGCGTAATGATGAACTTTTGGCCAAAATCAGCTTTCAAGCGATCTATCAGATGAATGACTCCAGGAAGCGACATCTCCTCTTCAATGTCCAGATCCAGGCCGTCAAGGTTGTGTTGTCTGATGAATTCTCTTAATGGAGCGTAGTACATCTCGAATCTTGTTACGGGGATATCTGCTCTCGATTCGCTGTAGTCTAGGCGGGCGAAGCTGCCTCGGGCGGCTCCGCCGAGCATGCCCAGAACTTTGATGCCGCTGTCTTGCAGTACGACGATTTCGTCCCATAACTGAGTGTACTTAGGATGATCTGGTGGATCATCGTTTAGGGTGAAGTTGTTGGGGTCCCAATTGACATGTAATGCAGCGAGGATGACATGCGTGACTCCGGATGGGTTAGTGATAAGTGGTAGTAATGAGACATAGTCTGTGCCTTTATAGTAGGTCTGAAAGTAGCATATGACCCGAGGATTCCATGTCGAAATGGGCGGCGCCGGAACAGGAGGCATGCTCCCGACCACGTTCAAGCTGGTAGCGGAGGGATGTTTCAGGACAGAAATTCGCCTTCTGACTTCAAAGCATATGTAAACAATACATCATCGCCGTTGATGATACATCGTGAGAAAGCAAGAGATCAGTCTGTAGCAAAGCACTCGCTCCGGCTTGTTTTCGAGCAACAGATGCACTGGCCTAAAAGCTCGTGCCAAGATAACTGAAATCGCCCTAAGGCCACCCTGCTCCTGTCCTAAGGTGACGCCGCCCTGAGCCGCGTGAGCCCGGGTAAGCCTTTGGGTGAGGCTCACCTTGGGGTCAAACGGGGGGACGGGGGGGGGACCCGGGTGAGCCAATCTTATCTCCTACCAGGCCCACTTCGTGATTTTGAAAGCCTGGCAGCCGCAAATCGTGAGGCCAAAAGGCCAACACCTTACGACCTTCAATCCTTCACTGCTATCTACTGTTCCTCGTCTTCAACAGCAGCATTACTCCTGACAAATCATAGTCAGCAAAATGCCATCTCAACTATGCGAAATATGCCTCTCGATCGTTCCTGGATTCTGGTCCGAAGAACTCGACGACAAAGGCTTCCCTTGGGGTCCACGCGTCAAACTCCAACCCTTCAAATCCATGCAAGCAGCCGCAGCTAGAGGGTGTCAGCTTTGTCAAATCCTTCTTGCTTCAGCACAAGTAGATTTCTTGGATGAGTGGACGCTTGAGAAAATTAAGGTCACTTTGGCGAGGGCGATTATAGATGGTCATCAGGGCGTCTGTCTTACAGTGGGAAATGATGACCGTGTCGACAATTTTCAAATCATGAAGACTTGGATTCAAGAATGCCGACAGAATCACGAAATATGCTTACAGAATCTGACGAACTTCCTGCCTACCCGACTTCTAGATCTTCGTAACATGGTAGGGAGTGGACGTGCCGACATTGTAAGCCACTGGGGGCCACTCTCCTGGCCGGCTGTCCGGGCTTTAAATCACCGAGAAGACCATGGTCGGGTGTCTATAAAGCTCCCCACGAGCCCCTTTGCTGGAAGGTCCTCTCCCTCTCGTTCAGCTCGTGTGTCACGCTCTGCTTTCTCTTTCGAAATCTACTCATTCTCTTCCGTAAAAGGGTGACCTGATTTTCGATAACTTCCACTTGTTACCGACCGATTGCTAACAGCTATCCTTACAAACCCATCTTTAACTTGGATTTTCAGTTGTCCAAGCCCTCAGCCTCTTCATATGCTACAGCGCTCTGCTGTGCCGCTCGCTTCAACCTTTCTCCGGTGAACATGTCGGGCTTGATGCATGACCGTCTATGTCAAGGCCTCCTTGCAGCCGGCCTGTCTCTCTCGTCCGGTTGCACGGCCGATCCCTCGGAGGAAGCAGAAACGCCTGATTCCAACGACGATAGCCTCCCCTCCGTCGGGAAGATTATCGCCCGTTCGAAGCCGATATTGATCTCACTCTCGAAGATGACGATAGTGCTAGCGACAAGAATGCCATCAAGGTAAACTAGGTCAGAATTACTCAGACGGCTCGGCATAGCGTGACGCTAATTCCACCTCTTTGATAGACCACATCCAACTTACCGACTTACTCCTCGCGTCCCACCATCCTCATTGCAAAAGTCACCCGCATATACCACCAACGACCACACAACGTCGTCTGCAGCGGTCACACCTGCTGGAAAGAAGTTTCCTTGGAAGAATGTCCCTCTGTGGTCGCCCTTGTATCACAAACTCCAGTCCACCGAGCCCGAGTCTCCACCGAATAAATTCAGAGTTCGTAGATATTGTCTTCTGTGCGAAGTTTGTGATATCTCGAGATTGGAATTCTGGCGGCGCTCGCGTCATTACCTAGAAGAAGAACGAAAGAACGATCTTCGTGAACATTGCTGTCACATACATATTCATCAGTTCCTGCTTCGGAAACAGAAGCAGCCAATACAGCGTGACAATCGCCACTTCTGACCAACTTTTGGTTTCGAAACTAAGAAAGAAAACAAAGGAGCACCACCATTTCATCAAAGTTCTGAAAGGGATCGGTGGTTCCCAGTTCGACAGCTTCCAAAACCACTTCCATGGTCCATTAGGGTCCCAATCCGGCTGGTATGTTGCCATCCATGCTCGGTGCACGAACGCATTCAAGGCCCTCTCCACCCATTGATGTTTCTTGAAACTGTACAAGCCGTAAAAGATGTAGAAGAGCGTGCTCATGGAGTTCTCGTCGCTCCAGATCGCTCTGATCAAGTAGCGCTCTCCCAGATTGATTGTGCCCCAAATGGCCTGACCGATGACTATCAGCCTGTCCGAATATTGTTCTGGATTTTGGGGACGCGAAATGCTCAAGTCTTGTGGCTCGTAACTGCGCTCAATGATGAAGTCGCCGTTCAGACTGACTGCACCACATTCGTGCTTTGGGTCCTGTTGAGCATCGCTAGGACTTTTCGAGTCATCGACCTCGGTTAGGCGCAGAGGGCAGTCGAAGTGGAGGAAGTACTTGTTGCCCACAACTCGATTGACGACAAATCGTGCTCCTCGTTCGGGCGGTTCATTGTCGACTACAATGCACCATACACTTGTGGGTGCAGCAGGTTGCTCGTCATTCGATCTCCGCAGTGCTTCAACATGGTATTTGAGGCTTTTTGCGTCCTTCTGATCCGGTAGCAGGAGCCGGAAGCGATCCGATCGATGCGCTGATGATAGCAAATAGAACTTGAGAGCTCGAGCGCCTTTTCTGGTCTCGAAGGTGAAACCTGCTGAGCCAAGCTTGAGAGTGTGCTTGCCCTCAAATCTCTCGGGAGCTATCTCACGTGGTATCCAAGCATCCACAGTGCACGCGCCCAGTCTGGCGCAATCAGAAAAGAGAAGCTCGGTCGGAAGTGACTCGAGACCATAGAAGAGTTGCTTCATCCTTGCATCAATGGTTTTACTTTGTGATATGGCATTCGCATTCATGCACGATATATTCATCAAAATCAGTGGAATATCTTCGGCCTGAGTTGTCGTTCTAGATTGGAGGAGAGAGTGAGCTTTGACAAATCTTGCTGCTCTGTCAGCCTGCCTGGCATTAGTCAAAAAGCACTTCTCTTAAGAATCAAACAGACCACTAACCGGCGTTCGCGCGTAATTGTTGTACTCTTTGACATGCAAAGACTTCTTCATATATGTAAAGAGTTGATGCCGCACCGACTCACGGAATGGCTCAGATTCGTCTTGCAGACGCTTACTGACCTCGGTCTTAGGTTTGCCCCTACGCGGAAGCAAATCGCGAGCTGATCGCCTGAAGTCCTTCGGGATCCTAGTCACGAGGTATTCCCAGAAGGGGTATTCCCAGAAGCCACCAAAGCCATCATCGTAATGCGGCCATAACAACTTGAGGTATGCTAGCGATCCGTGGAGTGGGAAAACAATACGTCCTGACAGGATGCCCTCCTGCAAAGTCCACGCTCTGCCCATCCAATTTGAAGCATATATATATGCCACAACATCCAGCAAGTTTTCGTCTTGAGGGCTGTAGTAGGTCGGATGTCCACCATGCGCAAGGGAAGCCGGGCGTCGACCAGCGTCCAAGGCCTGTAGCCCCTTATCAAAGACGAAGGTGTGGGATGCCACAGCGTAAATGAGGTTCATTGACTCGATGGCTTTGCTTCGAAGGTCGGCGTGTTCGACAGCTTGAGGTATACAGAAGCTGTCCAACCAGAAGTATTTGTATGCGCGACTCGGCGGTGCGATCTCGCCTGGCTGAGAAGACCGCCAATTTGAGACCCATTCGCGCAATCCCCAGTGACCAATGGAGGTGGGCAAACTCGAAAGCACCTCTTCAAGGTATCCGACTTGACATTTGGGTAAGCGGTTCTGAGCAGATCCGAATTGTTGATCAGCCCAGACGTGAGATATTGCGATAAATCTGGAGGATGGTGTATATGGAACCACCTCGAGCTCAGTCTTGCCAAGCGGTGACCGTGTGATCCTGACCAAAGGAATCCCTCCGGAAGCCACGATGGTATTCACCCTGTCGACCGGGACGACGACATCTTCACAAAGACATTCGTCAGTGCGGTGGAGAGGCTTAGACAACTTGCTAGTAACAAGACATCTCTCGCTACTGCAGCTCGAGTGATCTTCTGCATTGATGCGAGGTGGCTTGAGTGACGATAGGAAGTAAAATGCTGGGTAAAACATTGGAGATGCATCCAGGAAGTTCAGCCTCTTTTCGCACCACCCATTCTTGACCATTCTGCGCTTGAGTAGCTTTGTTGATGCTGAGCTCGTGGTCGTCTGGGTGATCTTGAGCGTATTAGAATCGAGCATATCCGCCACAAGATATAACAGCATGTGTATTGAGAGGAGAATTTCTGTAAGCTTATCGTCGTCCAGACCATTCGCCAGAAGATCCATGTAGATGACGAGTATCTGTGCGCTCTCGTAGATCCTTTTTAGTTGAGCCCTCTTGGCTTCGAATTCCGCAGCAGTGAGGCTGTCATCTAGTTCATCCCATCGAGCTTTAAGCTCCCGCCAGTACCATTCCGGAATGCGAAGGTCAATGGAAAGATGAGGTCCATCAGAGTCAGCGCCTGCGAATTCCTCATGTCTGATGTTTCGACCTAGCGCTTCAGAGGCTATACCGAAGAACAGCCATGATTGAATGGCTGAAGCCAGCGAGTGGCTTAGAGACAAGCTAGTGCTCTCCTGCCCATCAGATTCAGCAGCCTTGGTCTTTTGCTTTTCTGCATCAAGCGCCGTCTTGAAGAAGTCCGAGAAATTGGTTTGTCCCGTTATTGAGTATTGGGTTCGCGCTATCAGGGGTACTCGAATTGATTCCACATCCGTATCTCGTGGATACGGGAAGCAAAACATTTTCAGAGATCATGAGTCCAATGGTGAGCATAACGAACAGATATGCGAATGGGAGACGATGACTTCCCGTCTGCGGTCAAGCGAGACAGGAGTTCTTTATATCGGATGCTGCACCCACTTCGAGGCGGCGGCTGGAGCAATCCACAGGAAGGCTATCGCGAGGCGTACAGTACTCCGTAAGGCCAGCTGGAATGGAGCTTCCGCGCTTGTGGCGTCACTGCGACCAGCCTCGAGGCGTCGTGTCCAATGCCTACTGGGGTTGATGCGGCGCGGGATAAGGTAAATCCGATTCCGCTGCTATTTCTAGCTCTGCAGACGCCGTCGTCGATCTGCGGGTTTGTGTTGATGGGGTTGAGCAGACGCCACAAGCTGCCATGATGGCGGGCCCTTCCGTAGTAAACTACAAGTATATAAGTACTCGTGCACGAAATGTGAGGGCGTCTTGGCGTCTTGGGTGACGGATTGATGACTATGCTCCCGCCGCTTTGCTCTCCCGCTAAACCGTCCCGCTCCGCTCCGCTCGGCCACTGCTCCCCCTGGCCGCTCCTGCTGCTCCTGGCCGCTTGTGGCGCGCTCCCTGTTTCCGTTACACCTCTCATGAATGGCCCAGCGGAGTCCCTACCTGCCATGCTCGTGGGGACAACTTTAGCCGGCCTGGTAGGCTGGAGCCCATTTCGGGTCCCCCCACAGAGCTAGAGCCTATTTCGGCCCCCTACAAAGCCTGTCTTTCGCCCTTAGACAGGACGAGCGGTCACACGATCTGGTTGCGTAAGAAGATCCCAGGTTTTAGATTCAGACGGACGTTTTTAACTCGAAACTCTTTTTATCTCTGTCTTTTCCTGTAATCCTCCGTTTGTCACGGGCAGGACACACGACGGCCAGGGAAGGTTGGCCGATAGCTTGGCAGACACGAGCGCACTTGAGGCGCGTCCCTGACTGATACTCTTTTTCCCTTCTTTGTACGATCTTGCCAAACCTTAGGCGCCTGGATAGCGTAGACAGCTGGACCATAGCTTAGCTATAGGCAACGAGGGTCACTTTAGTCGGCATCGACTCGCTCTGCTGCGCACTCGTGACAGCCGCTAGAAAATTTCCAATGATCCCTGAAACCCTTGGCTCCCTTAGGGATCATCTGCACCATTATCGACTAGCATCTGTACAATCTTCTTGTAGCCTTTATGGTAAGCGGCGTTGAGAGCGCTGCCATATTTGCCTCCCCGTACGTTGACTTCTGCGCCATTATCGATCAGTATCTGGACAATCATCTTGTGGCCACCATAGGAGGCGGCATAGAGAGCGGCGCCATAACCATGAAGGCCTCCCTGTTCGTTAACATGTGCGCCATTATCGATTAGCATCTGGACAATCTTCCCGTGGCCTCCATGGGAAGCAGCTTGGAGAGCGGTGTTACGGTTGAAAATGCCCCCCTGTGCGTTGACATCTGCGCCATTGTCGATTAGTATTTGGATGACCCTCTTCAAGGAGATGTGGCGCTTTTGATCCCGTGATATAGTGCTCCAACCGTAGATTGCTCAGTGCCTGAAGGAGAACCTGCGGAGGCATGTTCAGGAAGTCTTTGCGTTCACGTTTGTCGTTGGATTTCGCCTTCGCTAGGTCGTACTGGATTACTCCTCCACTTGCTCCATCGGGTTGGCTAACGACAATGTCGCCGAGTCGGATGTCACGACCCTGGTCAGGTCTCGCGATGCCGCCTCCAATTCCTACGAGCAGGCCAATTCTAATTTGAGGCAGGGATGAAAGTAGGTTCGATGCTGTGGTAGCAGCGGAAGTTGTCCCATATACCCCTGCCGCAAGCGAGGCTATCACGACATTGTGCTCTCCCATACGGCCCCACGTGTATGAATTTGTGTCGCTTTGATGTTGCACAAAGTTACGCGGTTTTTCGTGACGTTCATCAAGCATCGCAGTCGCTGCTGCGCGGTCTATCGGTAGAGCAGCGATCCATCCGACTGTGTACATATTGGGGCTCTCCAAAGACCTGCACGCCGGCCTAATTATGCTCGGACGGATTCAAACTGTGATGAACTTTAGTCCAGTCTAGCAAAACGTCGGATTGATGGAGTGTTATCAAGACAAGCTGATCAACACGCGTCAACGCAGACAATCAACAAAGTCGTCATCACAAATCTAGGTTACTCGGTTGCTTGCTTTTCAGATACCAGTCTCACCAATCGACCTATTACAGTTGACGTTGGTTGGACAGGTGAATATTGCTGCACTCCGCGGTCCTTGCAATTAAAGTTTCGCTTTTGCGGCGAAGCATGGCCGGACGTCATCCTCGGGAGATCCTCGACATCTCCTCTTTAGTCATCTCAAGCTTCGCCCGCTATTCCAAACTCTCAAAGCCACTAACAGACCGAATATTCCACCTCCATGGAAAAGATCTCTTGCCAAAATGGGTATCCCTTACTCCAAACAAATCAACGCCGCCTTCGACCAAGTGACACCCCTCGTCGCCTCAGCATTCGAGGTTCTCCAAACAACCAAGAACATCGCCATTCTCCTCGCCGTCATCCAAGTCTGCACCGTAATTTTACTCTTACTCATCCTTCTCGCGCTTATCGGTCTCTTATTCACCATGAATCCTGATCTCGAGACGGAACGGCGCATTCTAGTGACGCCCGCCATGCAGTGGTTGGCGAGCTGGACAATAGAGGCTTCGGAGAAAAGAAAGAGTTTTATTGGCGGCCTTTCGCTGGTTTTGGCGATCGTGGGGTTCGTGGTTTGGGTTAGGATTTGTTATGTTAGGAAGGTGGAGGAGGTTGAAGAAGATGCTTCGAAGGATGATTCAGGGAAGAAAGGAGAGGATTTCGACGCGATAAAGAAAGGAGACACCAAACGGTGAAGTTGGGCGGAGCGACACTACCGACGAGTTAATGCCAGGGATGGCTGAATCCGCAGCGTGGCAACAAGAAAGTTCAGGAATCATGTGGAAGCCGCGAATGTGGAGCGTTTCGGTATCCTAGGACATCGAACCGCCCAGCAGAGTCACGCCCAACTATTATGTATGACTACGGAACTACTTGGTTCTCATGGCACAGCCGGCACACAATCCGAACGCTTTTCCCATTCTACCTCTGAATCCATTCATGACGAATCAGGATATTTCAAGCATGTGGAATCACCTAGCCACCTACAATCAAGCAGCGAACCCGCTCTTTGTCACTAGCCTGCTCAAGCGCTTCTATGCCTACGGCAACTCTTCGACACACGCGCGACCCGACCGCGAGACGCCTCCGCTCACTCCCTCCAAGTCAATACCTGGATGGGCAATCTCTGCCCATCTCCACTGAAGCCCTGTAGGCGTATGGGCAAAGGAGAAGTTTAGACTGGCCCCCTAGATAAGGACATCTTCCTCATCCCACTATTCATTATGGAGGATGACCACAGCCGCCGAGCCGCCGCGGCCGCATGCGATACGCACACAGAACGAGCAGAATAATATGAAGGTGCCTGGAAGCGACGCACTTGCTGGCGCAGAGAACGCAATCACTGACAAGAACCTCCACATGCAAATGGTGATGGGACTACCAGACACAAGCAAATGGGAGACTACAAGTCAATTCGCAATTAATCAATTCACCACCTTTGCAGAAGCTGTCCAATACCTGCAGAGCGTTGGGGCCACCCGAGAAAAGCCTTAAGAAATAAACAATGCCATTGCCAACGCGGCCAATCATGGCAGAAGAGAGGGTCGATATCAGAAATGGAAGCGTTCCAAGAGAGACAAGGGCCAAAACCCTTCCAAGTCCAAACCATTGCCATCCAATCAGTGCTTTTGGTGTTTGAAAGAAGGCCACTGGCAGAAAGACTACCACAAATACAAGAAAGCGAAGGCAGCAGCGGTTATTGATTATCCCGTACGTCTATTGCTAAGTCCCGTCTCTAGCAGCAGTAGAATCGCATCCTGGTCTTTCTCTTCCGCCCACCACAGCGGCGTCCAACTATGTTCGTCCTTCGAGTCGGCCTCGACGTCGTAGCGCTCCAACAGCAACTTCACTACCGCCTCGCGAACTCCCCATGCCGCCCTCGATAACGGCGTCCGACCGTCGTTGTCCTTCAAGTCGGCCTCGACGTCATCCCGCTCCACCAAAAATCTCTCTGTCAAGTAAAGTAGTTCATACCTTGCTGTAAGGTGCAGCCCCACTGGTTCGATTTGGGAACCATTTACTGTATCCTTCATATTTATAGTCTGGCGTCAACGCGCTTTGGGTAGAACAGCCGACTAAGCCTTCGTCGCAGAGTAAAGTCAGCGCCAAGCAAGATGTAGTGCTTTGCACGGGTCGTACATGCTCGCTCCAGTAATGCGCTGAGTAGTCGAGAAATGCATTCTCTGCGAGCTACTGTTCGAAAGCTTCACCGTCGGTACAGCTGCCACTTCGGAATGTGTCGAATGACAAGTATGTTAGGCAGGCTACCGCTATCTCTTCCTGAGCGCCAGGGTTCCATTCCAATCGCACCCGCTCAAAGTACTCTTGCGTCGTGTAGTGCACGAGCCGGATGATGTCACGCTCTTCGTCTACCGTAACAAGCCCGGCGCAGACGGAGACATTGTCATTGTTCAGGGCTTTGTCGCCCGGCTGGATAGCCAGCGCATGGCATAGCTCTTTCGTCGTGAGCAGTGCCTGCGCATAAGTTATCCAGGATAGAGCGCGCTTGGCAAGCAAACGGGCTCCAGCAGGTTGCCTATCTATTCGTTTGATCGCCTCGCCATAGGCATCGTCGAGTACCTCGTCAAGTGCTGCAGATCCCCCCGATAGCTTATCCAGCATGGATAGCACTTCCTGCTTTGTCCATTTGTCAAGAAGCGAGTCGATGTGCAGACCTGCAAGGAGGAACCTGGGAATTGTCTAAGTAAGAATGTTTCGTACATGCACGAATAGAGAGGACATACATGCCATCAACAGCTTCAACAATCTTGTTCCGTACAGCACACTTGAGCTCGTCGTCACGCTTGATGTGGCTCGGCAGACGTGGCATCTAACCTGCCACAAAGCGCTTCACGTCCTCTTCGCTGGCACGTACCTCCAGTATGGAGTCCGATTGGAATTTATGTGTTATTTCAGGGATAAAGCGAGAGGTGAATAGAAGCTGCACGTTTATTTTCGCCTGCCTCAGTCAGGTGCCTGATTAAAGCGGCCACGCTGCCGGCCACGGCCCTAACCGGTAATGGATGACATGAGGTTTGGTCCACGAGTAAATACGTAGTTGAGGTACTCCAAAGATGGAACGAGGGTTATTGTTTGCTAAGGGATCCATCGTACGAGCCGATCCCCGTGCAACAGCATGCGTCTCGCATGCATATCCCAGGCTGGGCGCATGCGTAATGGTGACTTCAGTTCTACATAGTACAGAGAGACCAAACGCTGAGGAGGGGAAATCTCTTCTCCTGGATTCACCGCATCTAACAGAGTGTCTTGACTATTCTTAGATCTTCAATATCATTTCATCGCGCTCCCACAGCAGTCCTATTGGCACGCCCATTGGCCCACCTGCCAGGGCATAGGTCATCGTTCTTGCCAGTATGGGTCTCCACGGCTCTTGCATCATAAGCGAGCCGCGAGCGTTCAGATATAAAGTCATCGCCCACAGCGTCGTTGCCGCTGTTCCAATTACGTAATCCCACTGAATGAGCCACATGAAACCTTGGACCATATCCCTGGCTTTTTCCCTTGTAAACGGAGACGTCGGCAACAACACATTCGAGGGACGTAAGGATGCAGCGAACTTCTTATTGAACAGATTCGGCCACAGCTTAGCAGAACACGAGATGACAGTGACGACCCAGTGAGGAATTGCAGCCATAACAAAGGCAAAGCCATAAGCAATGCGAAGTAATGCGAGCGTCGTTTCTGGTGAAGCTTGGTCGATCGATTGGCCTTGCCGATACCAGAAGACCAGAAGATAGTGAAACAGCGCAATATAGAGATTCCACTGCTGATACCAACCGCACACTGTGTGTTTGAAGGCAAGACTGACCAGTCCACGAGCTGGGAGTCCCATTAGAATGATAGGCACGACATATCCGAGGACAAAGCTCAATGGTATAGCATTGAGGTGGCTCGCATCCACGAGAAGACCTTTAGGAGTCGGATTGGAGGCTGACGGGGAGGTTGCAAGGTGTAGAGCCAGATATAGTGGCGTAAAAAGGGCATGTGAGTGATTGAAAATCAACACCCCGGCAATCGACACGCTGGATTTGTTAGGGTTTGACCTCCGAATAGAGGGTGTTGCATACTAGGATATAAGCCGCTGAGAATTGCACTCTCGAAAGCTCTCCACCAATATTAAGACCCAGGAGGGACCCCAAGCCCCTAGGAATGAAAGGCCAGCGAGAGTCGTGTCCGGATGATTCCCATCACCACAAAACGCCAGGACAAAGGCAGCAGGCGCCTTGATCTGCCAATCCAGCGCGGGAATTCGGCCGTTGGTAGTCCACGGCTGAAGCAGGATGCCATTCGGAAGGGACCCTGTCTCTAACGTCTTCCCAAAGTATTTGAAGAGACCATTACTTGCGGAGAAGAGATACAGGGCCTTGATGGCGAACAGAGACAGAAGGAGCAATCCCCCTATCGCCACAACAATCACCATTTTTGCTGGAGCAAAGTTCGGACCGATAAAATTAAGAAGTCATGGTATAATGCTCTACATTGAATAGGGGCTGGATTTTGTAATTGTTTTGAATGCATGTTGTCAAGCTCATGCGGATTGACTAGCTATGGTCTAACCTTGGGGGGCAATGAGACGAAAGTTGCGGGGTTGTGAAATAGTCACGATGCAACTGCGGAGGTGCTGATTTCCGCATTCCTCGCTATCTGCTTAGGCGTGCTGCGACAAGGGAAATGGCATGAGGTGTGGAGGCCTCGGAGTCATCCTTGTCCTCCGCTCTGCTTATATGGTCTACGATCTCACGAACAACTAAATAGCCATTGCTCAGGCAATCTTGAGTGCCCTGCCAACCTCGAATATTGTTGAGATTCCATCAGGCACCAGTATTCCTGGCGTCAGCTCCACAGCAAGGCCCATGGTCCCTATGTCTGTTGTGGCTAACATCCTTGCCGGCAGCTGCTACAGTCGATGGGCGCATCGTCAGCACCTGTGAGCGGCTCAGCTGCTGCACTACCTGCCAACGTGAACCCAAGCTCACCAAGCTTTGCTCTCGGTCAGCAGCCAGTGCTAGCTCTGCTGCAGCTAGTGTTCAATCCTCTGCTAGCTCTTCTTCCGCGGCCGTTGTGGCTGCGAAAATGCCTGGGACATGGGGTGTCAGCCGCGTTTTGGCCGTGGTGACCTTGTTGAGAGCACTCATCCGCTGAGTGGAATCTCTTTGAGCCTCCGTCGGCTGTCGCGCTAGTCAACCCTGTCGATAGCTGATGAGAACTTGGGTGGCTAGTCTAGGTAGCAGATAGTTCTGTCACCTCCATGTACTGTATATCGAGACAATCCAAGGACCTTCCCATTGATTCATGCATAGATGATTGGTATCTCGGTGGCTCTTCACAGCTCCACGACAGTTTTCTCGTGGTGGCTTACGACAGCCGTGCCCGATCTGTTCCCCATCAACACAGCCAGTGAACCAGAGCCACTGAATTTGCTGCAGTGACGAGAAGTGAGCGATTGATTTATTCTTGCGCGGCCATTCATAATGTGCTTGACTGCGGCGTTCCCTACATATGGATCTAGCCTAAACGAAGTCCTCAGCTCGGCAACTAAGAGTCACCCCCCTTATTCAGCCTCGTGGCAAGGGATTCTGATGGCAAGTGTAGCAGATCCTTTCATACTAGAAGGGGCCAATTAAAGTGGAACGGTGAGAAAGTTGGCCGAGAATGATGCCAGTAGAGGGGCTTCTTTTTGTGGATGAGCCGTAGAGGAGTCTCTTGTCCGCCCGGCCCTTCGGCTCTGCTCACACCCTTGGCGCAACAATTGGCTAGCCTCAAGAACTCTCCGCGACTTCACGGATTAGCTGTGCGAGCTTTTTCATCTCTGTTCTTCCTCTAGGAAAGTCATGGCCGTATCCATGATGGAATTCTCGTGCCTGGCCTGGGTCGCAGAGTCCAAGGAGATGCAACCCATGGTGTTCGTCTTCTTCGATAGGACTTCGCACATGCAGAGTCGGCATGTCGATCAATGGTTCTCCATTCAAGACCTGGTACCGGCACAATCCGAACTCTCCATCCGTCACAAATGGAGTTCCATCCTGTAGTTTCCTGCCCTTCAAACCTCTCAACAGTGCCAACATAGCGCCATGGTCCGCTTGATCTTCTTCGCTGACTCCATCCTTGCGTCGCAATGCGGACGGTCGAAGAAACATACTCTCAGCTTCTGCTAGCATTGCCCTAGAGTCAATTCCCTCCTCTTGCAACTCTTCATCTTCGAGTCGGAAGCACCGTAAAGGCGAAGCGCCATTGATAAATACTGCAAAACGAAAGGGCCGCTCGTCAGGCAATTTAAAGGGGTGCGCCACGGCGTCGCGGATGATGATCTCGGCTGCAAGTGCGGCGCCACCAGAGTAGCCTAGGACGCCGTCGAAGGGTCCCTCAGCTTCGATGAGCTCTTCCAATTCAGTCTCAGTCTGTATGATCGAGGCTGGTGAGAGTGGATTGTAATACGTGTATAGGGGGAGTTTAGAGAATGATGTCGTATAGAGGGACCAATTTCCTGGTCTTATATGTTAACGATGTCTCCCTGCTAATTCGTAGAGGGTCGCGCAATGATGACCTTCGGTGTGGCGGACTGTTCCCTGGACGAATTGCCATTCAAAATCGTCGAGATCCGCGCGAAACGAGGCTTTGAGCGATTTAGACAGTGTATCGCAGCGGAGGCCCGGACCTTCACGTACCAGTCTGCAGTTGGAATATCTGCGGGCAAATTGTTAGTCTCTTTTGTCTTCAGCCACAAGGTGTCAACACTTCGGCCACTTGCCTCGTTATTTGATCCTCTGCCGTGCAAGCAGAGCACTCGCATGGCTGATGTGCAATATACGGCTTTTCCCTCTAGCAGAGGCAGCGCACGAAAGAAGGATGACTGTTCTTCCTGATTTTGATGGTCGTTCTACATGGCAAAAAAGTTCAGGTGACCCCCGGTACATCGCCTCCATGAATCTGTCAATCTGTCACCCTTCATTGAATTGTGCATAGGTACCCTGACGATCCGGTAAATATAAGGTTGGCTCCTATACCAATCACATATCGGGGGGACCACTTTTGGCGTGGTTATAGTGCGAGGTTAGGGCGGCCCCCCGGATATCTGGCTTCCGGACCCCACTCGAAGTCGCGCTGCAGGCACTCCAGCGGTACCCTTGCGCGCGCAATTAGGTATAAAAGATACCTGATCGCACCCCTGACGAGTACGCCATGGCAGGGCCGCGTAGTCTTACCCTCGAAATTTAGGCCGTCTCTAGAGGCCGGCGATCGATCGATCGGCCAATCGATTGACGATGGACCGTAGGAAAGAAGGGAGAAGAGGGGGGTCTCTAGCGTCCACTCGGTTCAAAGCCGATAGACGGAATTGCTGCCCCGGGGCCATTTTATAGGTGCTCAGCGGCGCCTGCGGGTCGAGCGTGCAAAAAGGGAGGGGGAAAGGGAGAGGGAAGGGAAGAGGGAGAGAAGGTCGACGCGACGGCGAGGGTCGTCGGCGGTGAGGGAGGGGCACGCCTGTGACATGGTGGGTCGGCCTAACCTGAGGTTAGGGCCCGACCTCACCGGGGGTTCGATACCCAAGCGTATGCGACGTTTTGGAAATCATGCTCTCTTGCCGACCTCTCGCCAACGCAAGATGGAACGCAAAGAAGGATCCTAGCCGGCTTCTCGAAGGATCAATCTTCAACATAGGCTTGAGTGACATACAATAATGTACTTGCAAGGTTGGTCAGGAGCCAGTCACGTGGGGTCGGAGGAATATCTGTGGATTGAACTCGGTCGAACATGCAAGGGCCCGCCACCCCGGCGCATGGCCAGTCCGTTCCCGATCGAGCATTGACGGAGCCATATTTTGGTTACAGCCCATATCAAGTAGTGGTTAATGCAATTCGTCATGGAAGGATACGGCTATTATGCTGTAAGATTGCTCCCATGTCATTTCATTATCCGTCACAAATTTCTCTTCGGACATATCCGTTCCACGGCGGGCAGCACACACAAATGCGTGGGGATGCTCACCCCTTGCTCGCCTGGCCAGCTGTGTGGGCTGATTCTCATTATCTCTGTTGTCTTTGCCCTACCAGTGCGCGTCGATATGAGGCGCATCACTCCGAGATCTCTCGTCTTCTGAGGCTTGCTCTTATAGTTCTCGCTGGACTCATGATCCCTATGCTCCGAGGATTCAGTTGGAGCTCCGATGGGCTCTCAATCTCCACATCAAACAAGATCAACATAGTAGCGACAGTACTGATAATCTCTTGTTCCGCCACAAATCGGCCAGAGCACAAGCCAGTCCCGCCACCAAAGCTTCGCAGACTTGCCGCTCGTTTTCTCTGCTGCCGTGTTTGAGACTCATCATTTGCATCGAAGATCCACCGCTCTGGGTCAAACTTGTCGGGGTTTGGAAATGCATCAGGGTTGAAATGCATGAGTTGGACAGGCAAGAGGATCACACTGCCCTTTCTGACCACGTACCCTTCGATCTCGGTGTCTTTGGTGACAACCCTTGCTGCAGCACTGGCAGAATATAACCTCAATGCCTCCTTCCAAATTCCCTGGATGAATGGGCTTGCTTTCAATGCCGAGACATCAAATCTCAAGTTGCTCTTGTCTCGGTTATCATAAGGAAGCAACATGTCCAAAGCTTCTCTGCGGAATCTCTTCAGTCGATCTGCTGATTCCAGAATACTCATCATAAAGCATGTCGCCATTGGGGCGGCATTGGTGACAATTCTAGGCACAAAAAAGTAAGGCAAAGAACGAGGAATGGGGACTTGGAGAAGCTGTGGCTCTCCCGCACTTACACAAAGAGAAAGCTGGCTTGCAAACAGGCCCGTCCCCGGAGCGAAAAGCCTGACTTCCGGCCCAGAGCTTCCCGCTCCCAATTCATTCTCACACCCCATTTTTCATTCCATACGCCATCGGTAACGTCCCATTCCTCCACGTCGCAGTCGACCCACTTATCAAATGCTCGTAGCATTCTCTCTCGTGCAGCCAATGCGCGCGGCTGCAAATAGAACGCGAAGTTGGACCTCACGCCTGCAAAAGTCGCGTCGTTGAAGAGTTTCCAGTCCTGCCACATCTTCGGCCAGAGTTCTCTCAAACGAGTTCCAAAGAAGGTCGTTGCCGAAGTCTCGAAGATTAATTTGCGCATTAGCTCGTGCAAGTCAACAGATATCCACACGTCGCTCCTCACGTCTAGGATGTCCTTCAACACTGCGTGAAAATTGTTCATGTAGACTATCATGATATCGTCGAGTAGATCGCCAGTGAGGTATTTGATGTACGTGGCATGATTAGTCGATACAAAGTCTTTCGACTCTTGCTGTTCCTTGGACAGGGCATGGTGAGGCCCCAGAGGCATTTGAAACTTTGGCCTGTCCACCACCGGCAGATTGACTCCATTCTCCATCATACTCGCGACTACAGGCTCGAACACAAACTCTCTTGATCGACCGAACACATAAGAGGCGGTAGTGGGCGAGTCGAAAACATGGAACTTGGTGTTCATCATCAACAACGTGAATGGACTGTGGGGATACCTTGCTCTGTATGCACCTACAGTTATTATTGAACTTGATAGGAATGAGAAAAAAAAGTCTCGGACCTGTTGGAGTGGAATGTCTTATTTGGATTCGTGAGGAATGGTACCAGGTGTTGGAGGTACGGTATCCAGTAGGGAGCCACAGGCGGTTCTGACCCCATCCCCGGAAGAGATGGACGTGATCTGAGGCTCGTAACTATCCATGTGGATAAGAGCACCGCGAGGATAGAGGCGATCAAAATAAAACTCACGGCCGATCGTGAGAAAGAAGTAGCCCCTACATATTGAAGCAATGGAGAAGCCATGGCAGCAGTATCGTGAGACTAGAGTCGCTGCTAAGACTCAACAACTATCGTGAGAGGGTGTTTGCAGCAACAAGACCTGCATTTCGCTGCCCTTCGCCAAAAAAGCCATGCTCCGTTTTTTCGTATTTAGGAAG
>Ga0335072_10004321_pt1 | contig 21185 bp, 8 predicted proteins | sample Lox_Sample_21_FD_206725 | JGI IMG/M metagenome (GOLD analysis project Ga0335072, IMG submission 206725) | Soil microbial communities from Loxahatchee National Wildlife Refuge, Florida, United States - Lox_Sample_2.1 | ecosystem: Environmental > Terrestrial > Soil > Wetlands | place: USA: Florida...
TTGCCGTTCTGCTCCGTTTTTACGTCCAAAGACAATTTTCACGCCCAGATCGTTCCGCTCTTCCTTTCCCCAGAACAGACCTTCGTCAACGGCATTGAATTCAAGGCGGACCTAGCGAAATTGGTCGTTCATTATGAAGCTTTCCCTGAGGAGGTGTTGAAAACGGGCCTCATTCATTTTGCTGCGCATCCGCCGGAAGATACGGCTTTCTTAAGCACCCGCCTGTGGGACAAACATCTCCTGGGCTGGCGCGAAATAGCGGCTGCTCCGGAACCGGCGCCGGACCCTGCGGAGGAAAAACGGCTCATTGAAGAAATCAATCGGCAGACAGATTCGCCGGAGCTTGAACCGCATGACGAAGAGGACATCGACAGGCTGGATTACGCGACCGTCCGCAGAATGGTGTATCCCCAGAAGGGACGTTGGCTTCGTTTCTCCGTAGAACAGATCGAGCGAATGGTCGAGCACGAAAAACAGAGGTCCACGGGCATCAAGACCGAGGCTGAAGGACAGTCGGCGGCTGTGAGCTCCTCGTCAACTCCGCGATAGACGCGTTGCTGAGGGAAGCTGGCGGCGCTATCTGTTGTGAATACTGTGGACTAGAGGGGATATTTCATTTTCGACCTGATAGCTAGAATTAGCCCATTTTCGACCGATAATGGTGGTTTTCGACCAAGTATTCTTGTATACTCATTTTCGACTGATCGTTTCATTTATTGCTTGGTTTCGACCACACTCGACGATTTTCGACCGCGAAGGGGCAACTCGGACAATGGCGACCCACCATCAGCCACTTCCTGCATTTCAGGAAAAGACTCTCCCTGCGGAAAGCCGCCTTGCGGGATGGGCGTACTTGGCGCGCCTATACGGACTCGCTGTTCCCGTGCGTCAGCCAAGTGTCGTCTCGGAAAACCACATCAAGCCCAGCCGCCGCGTCGAAGGCGCATGGAACGTATTCGACAAGCGATATTGGCCCGGAGAGGATTTTCACGACCACCTGACGTTTGCCCTCCGCCACGAAAATCTGGACCTGTTGGTTCTCAAGCGCATCTTCGATGCGGCTGGACCGCAGACAATGGCGACGTTCGTGCGCCTGGCGCCGACTGCTGGGCTGACTCGGCGCGCTTGGTATCTCTATGAGCTGCTGACCGGGCGTCAAGTGGATGTCCCGGATACAGATGTGCCTGGTCTAGTCGATCTCCTCGACCCCGAGGCCTATTTCACCGCGGACGCGCGGGTGTCGCGACGGCACAAAGTTCGTGACAATCTGCTCGGCACAGCAACGTACTGCCCCGTCGTTCGACGCACGCGCGCGCTGGAGGAATTGGCTCGCCGCGATCTGGCCGGGATTGCGGGTGAAATGGTCGGGCGCACGGGAGCACATGTCGTCGCGCGCGCGGCCAGCTTCCTGCTGCTGGCCGACAGTCGGGCCAGTTTTGAGATCGAAGGCGAACGTCCGCCGCGCGGGCGACTCGAGCGTTGGGGGCGCGCCGTGCTACAGGCCGGGCGAAATCCGCTCACCGTAGATGAAATTGTACGGCTCCACGGAGTGTTGATCGAGGATCGGCGGTTTATTCACGCGGGCTTACGGCCGGACGGGGTATTTCTGGGAGAGCGTGATCACGACGGAGACCCCCTACCGGAATTCATCGGCGCACGCCCGGACGACTTGGCGTCACTCATGCAGGGACTGATCGAAACAAATGAGCGTATGCGCGAAGCAGGGCTCGACCCGGTGCTACAGGCCGCAGCGACTGCTTTTGGTTTCGTCTACGTCCATCCTTTTCAGGACGGCAACGGACGACTCCACCGATGCTTGATTCACCACGTGCTCGCCGAACGCCGATTCACACCGGCAGGCATGGTCTTCCCTGTTTCGTCGGTTATGCTGGACCGAATCGACGATTACCGCGACACATTGCGGGCCCATTCAGGTCCGCTCATGGATTCGATCGAATGGCGTCCAACTCCCTCCCACAACGTCGAGGTGCTCAACGAAACGGTCGATCTTTACCGCTATTTCGATTGCACCGACGAGGCGACTTTTCTCTATTCTTGCGTGGAACGCGCCGTCGATCACGATCTGCCACGGGAGATTGACTATCTACGGCGGCACGACGAGGCACGCACGCGAATCATGGACATTGTCGAAATGCCGGACCGCATGGCAGAAAATCTCATCCTGTATATTCGCAAGAATAATGGCACGCTCGGCCGAAAGCGGCGCGAGAACGAGTTCGCCAAACTAACCGATACGGAAGTGGCATCCGTACAAGAGGTGGTCCGCGAGGCTTTCGACGGATACGGTGAACCGTGACTGCGTGAGCACCGCGCGAGTGCATAAGTCAATGAGGCCCGAGATCACGAAGAATAAGGGGACAAGCCATGGGCGGGTCTGAAGAGAATCGGTTCAAATTCGTCGAGGGCGACCAGGTCCGTACAAAGGGAGAGGAGGTTGATTAGCTTTTGAGCGAAAGCAGATTCTCCGATTTGTTGTAAGCGCCAGCAGTTAAAATGAACGAAGGTAGTTGTTGTAGGTCACTCTCTCGCTTTGCAACCAGGGTCGCACTTCCGATAGAGCGCCTGCCGGGTGAGCACGTGCTCCAGGGTTGCGTTTGTAACCGGTCTGAACCGAGGATTCCTGGTCCTTTAATTTCAGGTCGCAATGTCGAAGCACAGCTTTAGTTTGCTTCGCTAGTATTTATCGGATCTGGTGGCTCACAAGAGCGGACAGAACTGCACTACGCATAGAAGGGATTTCATGGTTTTTATTTTGGCAATTTCGTATTTTTCAATGTCCCAGCCGGTCCAGGATCAAGAATCTGGACGGTAATCGTCTTGTCCGGAGTAGCTACTGGATTGTCAGTGCCATAAAAGGCTTTTTTGAGAGCTGCGTAAGCAGGAGCACTCGTCCCCCCAACGATCGAGCAAAGGTCCGAAGACAACTGTAGACCTACGAGGATACAACCTTTGCTCTGGTCGGGTTCATTTCCGACATGAATCTGAACATTTGTTCGTCCCGGAACATTTTGAAGTTCAATTCGCCAAGCATCGGTATGATCGTATCGCAGCGTGCCGGGATACGTCCCCGCCGGAATGGAACTAATGTTTTGCTGATTGTCGGCCCAAGGCCGCTCCAGGGTGTACGCAATGATCTTGTTATCGACCGCCAGGTATCCTGAAGTGCATTTCTGGCCAGGATATTCGCGATAGATCGTGACTTTGAAAGTGTCGCTCGCAAAAGCTCCACTCAAAATGAAAAGTATGATAAGGAACGACCTGCTAAGGATTCGCACGGGCCCTCCTGGCACATTGTTGGTGCAGAATGTACGACGTCCGTCTATTACAGTCAATCGAATGATCCGGGTGTTCGTCCCGTGCCGACTATGTCCTGCACTCGACTGCCGAAGCACAAAAGAAGAACGGTAAGTATTGCGAGAAAGACGCGTAGTCGGCGCCAAAAGATGAATCTTGCGGTGGCCGCAAGTCGTAATTCCAGTCATTGATTTTTGTTTTGCTTGATCCGTGCCCAGCAAGCATTCGAGATATAAAACCTTGTAAGCACTTGTCGTCAAGTAGCACTCAGCGGGCGTCGTTCTATGCTTGAGGCGGATGTGTCAGCGAAACTCGCCCAACACGCGGTCCGGTTTCTTGTCACCCCCAGAATGCATCAGCTGAAACAATCCAGCAGAAAGAAAAGCGCGCTGTGTACTGTCACTAGCCGACTTTGGTGGAAATCGAATTGCAGTGAGGAAATCGATGATCGTGCAGGCCGCAGAATCGGGTTGGGCATCTGTGCATGCTTGAAAGGTTAATTGACCCGTTTGGCCTCGGAGAGACAAAGAGGCGCGCCGCGCGGTTGTAAGTGCATTGGCATCGATGCGGACACGACGAACGACGGAGTCGGGGTCTTGGAATTCGACAACGGTTGAGCTACCGGTCTTCGAGAAATGTGCGTTGGACAGGAACTCATCGCGAGAGGGGTGTGGGGAATCGTGTGCGCAAGCCGACAGCGCTAGCAGCATATCGAGACACGCGAGTGACGGGAGGCAAGAGTTGAGTGAGCCGCTCGCGAACGGTGGAGCGGCCAAGGAAGCTTCGAGAGGAGTGCCGATCCTGCGAATCATTGGACCGGCGGTCTGAGCGTCGGGCGGAAGACGGTCGGCCAGACGACTTCGGATAACGATGCCAGCTTCGCTTATTCTCCGGTTAACGGTAAAAGCGTCTCTCAGGCTGCCAATGACAGGTGAATCAAAGAGAATCGGCTTCTCAGCCGCAAGGACGCTGGCGAGAGGGGCAAACGAACTAGGAAAGGGAGATCCGAGAGAAATGGCATCGACAGCAGGGTCGGCGAGAAGTTCGGCAAGATGGGTTGTGAGTCGCAAGCGCCGGACGTGCTGGGAACGCAGAAAGGCAGCCCCCATTTGCAGGCGATGGGGATCTTGATCACACACCGCGACGATCCGAACGGTCGGGACAGAAGCGAGTATACGCACATGGTCGCGGACTTGGCCGCTCAGACCGGCGATTCCGATCTTGACTTGATCTCGTGTTGAGAGCAGCCATCTAGCGTTTTCGATTTTCTGCGTTGCGACGAACAAACCCGAAGCAAGTGCGGATTGAAGAAAGTCCCGGCGCGTTAAAGAGATCATGAGTGACCCCCGTTGGTACAGGCGGTTGATCCATGCGTTGTCATATAGATCGGCGGCGAGATACTAACAATTTCTCCTTTCGATTCTTGATCCAGCATGTTATCGGGCTGATCCGGGAAAAGCGCGTCCCATAGTGAGGCTGCATCCTTCATCACGAAGGCTTGATTTGGGGCCAGCAGAACTTCGACCACACGCCCAACGAGCTCGTCACTTTGTTGGATGTTCGTCGAGTTAAGCGTCCAAGTCTTGCCGTCTTCTGAATTTACAATGTCAATCACGCGCTCCTGTTCGCCACGGCCAAGAAGGTCTGGAACGATCTTCGTGAGCAACAGGAGATGCAGGAGGTTCTTTTCCCTCCGAAAGGTGATTGGTTCGTTGTTGGCCTTTATCGTGATCGCTAGATTTGTGGCACTACGTTCGACCGTCAGGAATGCCTCCGCTGCGGGTGAACGGCTCTGATCATTTAGATATTCGTAGTTTGGTAGGAATTGCACCCAGTAAGGGTCGGTCGGTTGACTGGAAATTTCGACCGGCAAGGATTTGGGGGCCGCCGAATCAAATACGCGACGAAAACGAATCTTGGCTAGATCCCACTCGGTATCGACTTTGTCTTTTGTTTGAATCGGAGGCAACACAAAACTGCAATTCACCCAAAGGGGGTTTGTATCTGAATCATCAAACGTGTGACCGATCGGTCCATCCAAGTGCATGCTTTCCAGTTTGTCGTCAAATGTGTCTCCAAGGGAGTAGGAAGCGTTGAGTTGGTCACGAGTTCCAGTCCATCGGATTGGGTCCGGACCGACTTCAGCAAGTTGACCAGAAGCACCAGTATATAGAAGTTCGGCTTGCATCCGTTCTGCTATGCCGCCAATGCTGTACCACGGACCCTGAAGAACGACCATGAGGCTTGCCGTTTTGTTGGGCCGCAAACTAGAGGTCAATGGGAGGACAAGCTTCACGGCAGGCTTCGGGATCTCTCCGCGCCAACGCAGAGGGACAAGGCAACGCAACCACAACGGTTTCGTCAAATCGTCACCAAGAGAGTCGACGGACCGTTGCGACGGCGGCACGAGAGGACCATACCGGTTAAAAACTTGGATGCTGTACCGGAAGTACAAAACACCCCTGTAGCCGTGGATATCTTCGATAGCACGCAGCGTTTTGCCGCTAGTATCCATGGTCATGACAAGCATGCTGCTGTCATGCACCGTGCGAAGGGCGAAGGCAATGTCTTCCCAAGCCTTAAGCTCCGCCGGCAGTTCGGTTGCTTCGTTGCCAAGACTCGTTGCCCATGGAAACTGTGGACAGGGTCTGCCGTCCCATCGCCAAGATTGCAGACGCAAGCGGGCATAGCGGATGTTTCGGAACTTGGCAGGGCCGTCCGCGGATACGTTCAGACCAAAGGTGAGTGCCTCGTCTGAAGGGCTGGCAGTAAGTTTTGAACGAAGGTCCGCCACAGATGGAAGCGCAGATTCGACGATCTTGCCGTTCGCATCATTTTTGCCAGTGTCCGCTGTTTCTACCAGAAATGCGTAGGAGGGTCCAAGGCTCTGCTGGCTGATTATCCCGTTGGCGAAGAGGTTCGTATCACGCAGAGTGGGGGTGAGAGTGAGTCTCGCCAAAGTGCCAGGAGGAATCTTGAGTTCGACAGTATTGGTATCGGTCTGAGAGAGACTGGGAGTCCCCGCCACAACGGAAACATTAATAGTGATGGGACCCGCACGGAGTGACTTCAAGGGTTTTGTCTCCGTGGCCGCGGCCGGGGGCCAAGCCAACTTCATGGTCGTATCATGCGAGTTTCCGTCCAACCACTTGACCGTCATTTGAAGTTGGTCAACGGCAGGGTCATCGATCGAGGTGTCCTGTATAGAGCTTCCATTCACTTGTTGGTTCGACGTTTGATGATAGTCCGCCCAAAGCAAAGCTCTGTTCACAGGAGTCATACCTTTTGCCGCAACCCAGGCATCCCAGGTGCGGATGTCCGTCGCTGGCTTGAAGACCGTGAAACCAAATTTGGAAACGCCGACTGAGGGCTGGTAGTCGGTGAGCAGAATCACCGGTTCCGTCCGCGGGGTCGTGTCGCCATCCCGAGGTAGGATGGTCTTTTCCAAATCCCGAGCGCGGGGTTGCACTTCGGGTGGGATCACGGGGAGCCCGAACTTCTGGTTGAATCCGAACGCGTCGTTGCCAAAACGGAGTTCTCCGACAGGGACGGTTCGCAGATATTTGGTTGTCAAACCATGACTGGTAAAGACTTTTTCTAAATCGTTCAAGCGATTCTTATCCGTCGTTTTGAGCAGCAATAAACCAGGGTTATCTGGATCGGCAAAGAGATTCGGAAGTGCCATGGAACTACGGACTATGCCCACGAGAAAATCGTACGAGCTTCCGAAAACAAGGCCGGGTATTTTGCCGTCCACTTGGCTGCCTCCGACGAGTGACGGATGGAGGTATTCGATCAACCGGTTCGTGTCCCGACTGGTTAAGGGATCTCCAAATTGCATGTCAGGGCTCAGACCCATAAGGGGGCGATTGTTGTAAGTAATCATCGTATTGCGAAGACCGGCTTGGTTGTGTAGAGGAATGGGTATCACCGTTCCGGCAGGCGTCAGTACATGCGTGCCGTCGCGGTCCAGGCAGGCGATCGCAAAGTTGAGACACTTCCAGTGTTTACTCTTGGATTTCCGCGCCAGAACACAGAGACCTACCATTGAACGCAATGAGTCATTGGGGTCGTCCGAGACGCTATCTTGCGAAGAAAGTGTGTCGAGGGCGAGAGTGATACCTTCGGAAATGCGGGTTGGTTTCTGCTTGGCACCAGCCGCATTGGGATCGGACGCGTTCTTCACGATGGCTTCAAGTTGTCCCTCGACCCAGGATGGGGACGCTGCCACTGCGTCACAGGCTGTTTTGTTGAACAAGCACTTCAGGAAGGGAGGCAATATATCCGCACTTTGAAGGCATTTCGTCAGTTCATGGCACAACGCATTCGACAAACCCGTTCTAAGAGCACTCTTGGAAGCTGACACTGTGTTTGACTGTGGGGCGGCGGCAAGGGCCTTGGCCATTTCAATCAGAACGTCGTCCCAGTTGCTCCCGAGATTTCCCATGACAAGCTGGCGCCGTAAGTCGATTTCGCTGAGTTGAAGGTCAGCGGACTGCCGGAAAGACCGCCACAGATTGGCGTCTAGGTTCTTATCCACTTCGGGTAGACAAAAGTAGTCCCACTGTACGGTCACGATGCTTTTCAGCAAGTCATTTTGCGTAAAAGCCAAGTGAAGATTTTCGAGTGCAATAAGGCTGCTGAGCAGATCGCTATCACTTAAGGGGCCTGCCACAGAGTTGAGCATGGGGTTTCCGGCGAGACTGGGAATTTTTCCTAAGAGCGTCGGCCAAACATCGTTACCAATCTGCCCATTCTCAAGAATGGTGACCATCTGATCGGCAAACTTTTGAGCCTCTAGCTGGTCAGTCGCTGTTTGAGCTTTTGTCCATGTTTCGTGGATTCTGTTGAGGAGCGATGGTCCTGTTTGGGTGCTCTGCCCGCGAGCGTTTCCGGGCGCTTGTTGTAGGCCACAATCCGCTACATTCCGAAGGGAGGCGACGATAGCACGACGGAAAACTTCGAAATGGCTTTTGATCACGGCGTAAAGGGCAGAATAATCTGGATTAGGTGGCGGAGAGTTTACGCCAGGCACAGGATTCTGCGGCATGACGAGCCGAAGGGCGCCGATGAACCGTACCGATGGATCGAAAAACTCTGCAGCGAGCGGCATGAGATCCTGCTGCCAGGCGGTGTCTTCCCGATGGGGAAGTGAGAGATAAGGATCTTGTTTTGCGATGGGTGTATCGGTGGAAGCAGTACGTATGTTCAGCTTACAATCGACCACGTCGACGGGCAGAACGATGGCTTGCACGGTCAGGTTAGTTGTATCGACAGGCTGCGCCGGATTGATGGATTCCGCCTTGTAAGCGATGGTAAGTGTTCTATCGGGGTCACGTTGGACGGGGGAAGAGTCGGTGATTGGTGTGTAGCGCGTGTTGTTTGCGATAAAGATGGGAGCCGCGACAAGGAAATCTGTGGTCGGCAATGCGTCAGTCAAGCGGATGAAATAAGAAAGGTTGAGCTGGTGAGGGATGGGGTACGGATAACGACCGGCCTGAGCAAGCTGTGCCGGCCATCGATAAGCTCCTTGCTTCGGAAGAGCACGCTCGGGGTTGCTCCGCGGATCTGGGGTCCATCCGAAAGGCTTTGTCGCCCCGCCAGTGCGAAGTGCTGCGAATTGCTTATTTAGCTTGTCGAGAAGCAGGCTGTCGGGTGTACCTGGATCCACAGCCGAGACGCTATTAATTGGAGTTAGCGAACTATTCTCTTTGTATTGCCAAACCTGGATTGAAGGGTGAGCATTCGTATTCGGGGCGCTTGGTGTGTAAGTCCAAAGCCATGGACGCAAGAGTTGATCTTCTTCTTCGACAGAATCGGCGTCCGATGAGACCTGCAATACCAGGCCAAAGTGGTTTGGTTTTGCATAGGGTCCTAGATACTCGAGTGTGACTAGAATCTTGACGGTGTTCATATTGTGCTCTAACTAATCATGTTGATATAGCGGGTCGCGATGAGGTTGTAATCCAGAAGTTTACCGAACGGAGCAAAGAGAGCGGGAACGTCGGAGACGTATTCGTTTCGAAAGGGGAAAGGAAAAGGTTCATTCCATGCCATTAGGGTATTCCCGCCCCCTCCACCATTGATCGTGAATGCAACCTGCTCATGGACGTCGAGAGTGAAACACCAGCAGATCTTGATGCTAATGCTGAACTCTCCCGTTCCCGTAAATGTGCCGTTCGCATACGTGGCTTCGAGACGAAGGCCAACATAAGCGGAGACGATGCTCAAAATGGACACCTCGCCGACCACTTGAATGAAGATGCCAATCCTAAGATCTGTGCCATTACCAGTATGGAAGTTAACGCTCATGCCTAGAAACACGGCAACGTATCCTGAGATGGGACCGAAGGCCACGCTGAAACTTGCCGACGCCGCGAGCTCGATGGTCACGCTGCAACTCAGGGATTCCCCAGGAGTGAAGACGAGATCGGTCTCGACGTACCCTGAGCCGCCGAGTATGAATACCGCCAGGTTGAAAGGAGCTTCTTTGCGGGCAAGGTTGAAGCTCGCGGTAATGGCGAACGGTTCGAACTGCAATCCAAAGCCGAACCCAAAGGAAAGGTTCGTGATACCGGTTGTTCCCCCACTTGTATTGGGAATCGGCAAGTTCAGGTGCGTTTGGATGCCATTCGCAGAAGGTTGGATGGTGAACCCGCTTCCAGGCGCGCTATATGAAGCGATAATCTGCTCGACGAATTTCAACGCTTCGGCCAGTACCACGCGGTCTGGTGACACGTTAAAGTGCACGTGCCCGATCTCATCAAAGGTGAGCGAAGTGTTCACCATGGTAATTAAACGAGTACCGGAGATCACCAAGGTCCAATCCCCGGAGATTGTGCCGGTTGCTTGTTTTACGATTTGACCTGAAGCGTCAGCTTGAAGCTTCACTTGGCACTTGAATGTAGCCCTCGGCAGTTGCAGCGCCAATGGACCGATTGTGAAAAGTGTGGCTTGAGTATCGGTGGCGAAGTCCATGTCCGCCTGTACCCAAGCGCGTTTTGCACTCTGATCGAGCCCATGCGTGACCTTAATGTACTTGTCGGCACCAGTCGGCATTTTCAGGCCTGAAAAAAGACTGTCGAGTTTCAGACCCGCAAAATTAGGCAGGACATCGCTGAGATTGAAGTTTTTGAGGAGATCCGTAGGAAGCATGCGGTCGAGCAGTGAGACGGAGGGAAGGGCCGAACCTAATGGTGAAAGAGCGTCCCCAAGTCCCGCTACCTTGGTTAAGAGCGGGGTGAGGTTCACATTTTTGAGGTCGGGAACGTAAAAATACCCGACGTTCGGGAGCGAGAAATCCAGATTGGGTACACGAGGAGCCTCGCCGAAGGCTCGTTGCAAAGCGGTGGTAACCGCATTCCCATTGGGTAGTGAGCTCAAATCGATCTGATTCGGAAGATTCGTCAAGACTGTATCGACATATCGGCCTAAAGCCAGTTCGGCTTGTTTCCGAAAGCTCTCGAGCTTTTCAGCGGTCTCATTCGCAGGGTCGACGAAGCCTTTAAGGGCATCCGTCAGTTCACTGGTTGCGTTCACTCCTAAAGTTGTCAGGAACTTAACAACCTTGTCTTCGTTGCTCGCAATCGTGTCGCTCGCTGTCTTCAATCCAGCCGTGATTTGGCTTTGGAGAGCCTGGTTGATTTGTTGCCCCAGATTGGTTATTGCAGCAGGAAGCTGGCTTATGTTCGAGGGAACAGTCCAGTTGGCAATGAGGTCGTCCGCTTTCTTACGGACATCGACGTGCAAAGCATCAAGACTATTGGTAACGGATTTCTCTAGGTCAGCGAGCGAATGGATTTGGACCTGAAGGCCGTGCCAAGGGGTGGAACTCGAGTTTGGGGGGTAGATCTTGTCAAGCTCGGAGGGAATATTCCCTACTGCGCTTGGGATCAAATCACTAATCTTTGCTAAAGCTTGGTCAATAGGCAATTCCCAAACATGGATGATGAGACCGGCACCGGGCATCCACGGTTCGATCGAGGACTGCACGGCAACACGGAGCTGGTCTAGTGTCGCGTTAACAGTGAAGGAGAACTGAGTGTATTGATCTTTGGCGGCTTGTTGGCCATTTTGGACGCCGGTGCGAAACGATGAAAATACCCCGCGAAGTGTAGAGTCAGCGCTTGTGAGCGCACGATCCACTGTCCCGCAGAATCGACTCAAAGGGGCCACACTCGCTGGGACAGATTGGATCTGGAGAAAGAGTGAGTCGATCTCATTCTCGGCGATTGCTTGTAAGGCTTTCTTGAATTCTGTTGGATTAGCCTGTGCGAGACTGTTGTTAATCTGTTGCCAATGGGCGGTCAGGCTGGCTTGAAACCCGTGCATTTCATCAGCGATGGAGTTCTGCCACGAACTAAGATTGCTTCGGATGAAGCCCGTAGCGCTTCCGACTTGATTCTTGAGTTGGTCGGCTTGCTTTTTCACATAATCGCTAAGATTTGCCTGCAGGGCATCCACCTGCGCGGTCAGTTGGTTCGCTATGTCGGCTGGTTTGGTTGGAACATTATTTAATTGAGCGTTCCCACTGCGGATGGCAGTAAACAGATCCCCCCGAATACCATTCGTAAGCGCATCAATTTGCGTTTGCAGATTCGTGTTCGCCGCAATGTTCGGCGGGCGTTGGAACGTCACGCTTTGGAGAACGGCTCCAAGTGCTTGCTCCGTGCGCCCCTCGACGAGATTCACCGCGCCGTGTCCCGGATCGAGATGCAATGTAAAGAGGGAGAGACCGGCGGGCACAGGTAGATCTGAGGCTGGAAGTTCCTTGATGTTCGAGGAAGGGAAACTGGGGTTCTGCGTAGGGACTGGGGCTAACGAAAAGTCCAGCCCTTCTACGAGTTTCCATGCCCTAGGGTCGCGGGTCACAGCCTTGTCTGTTTCCGTGTAAAAGAAGAGTTTTTCGGGATCGCTGATGGCACATTCCACATCCGCACCGTCAAAACCCGCCATGTCAAAGACAATCTCGGGCTTGTTATAAACATAGGGAGGGTACGCACAGCGAGGATCAGAACCGGGGGGAGTTGTCGTCGAGGCAGTCGGCGCCGGCGTTCGCGACCAAAGTGGGATTTTCCATCCGATTTCTCCTACATTCGAACCCCAACTCGAATCTACGGGAATGATTTCGGTTTTGAATTCGATGGCCTTGGCGCAACCGCATTCGGGGAAGTCATTTTGTCCACTCGAAAGGAAAGCCTTTGGTTCGAGAATCTGCACAAACTCGCGTATCTTGCGCAAAACGGGGCGACCGCAAAACGCCGTCTGTGTAGCCGCAAATTGGGGACCTGGCGAGACGCTACGCTCATACTCGATCACGTGGCGAGCGAGATTGTGATAAACAGCGATTCTTCCCATTCGTTCGATGGAATAGAAGAAGGTACGACCAACCTGTGTATTGCTATAGACGGAAGTGAGGTCTTGGTCGAAGCTGGCCTTTTCGAAACCTGATCCACCGAGAGCTGAGAAATAAGGATTCACGACCTTCGCGGAAGTTGAGGCAGGGTTTCGAATGGTGGCGTTGTAGAGACGAGGAGACTCGAAACCCCAAGTCGCGCCACCTTTCAAGCCGGCGGGATCGATGGAGAATTCGTCTTGATTGACGGGTTGACTGGGTTGTGCCCGGTAATAGAGTGACGCCGACGTACGAAACTGACATTGAACCGCCTCTTCGAGTGTTACGACTTCAGGAGTCGACGACGCACCCTCAACACCGACGGTCTTCGCGTAATTTGCGCCTGAAAACCGCGGGGAGAGTACGGCAACACGCTTGTTATAGAGCGCAAAATACGAGGCCCAATTCTTGCGGTATTTCGCATAGGCGTCCGGAGCCTCCGGCTTCCTTGGCAATCTGCCTGGGATTCGACCGAGAGTCGCAAAGATCTCGGCAAGCCGGAGTGCCGGGGTCTTCGCAAGACATGAGAGTCCGTATAACAGCTCGAACTGCAGTTTTTCAACACCGGCACCCGCGTCGCGCTGTCCGGGATAGCCCAGAATCCTGCGAAGATTCCAAGGGGCTTCGGTAAAGTTCTGGGGTGTGTAAGAAGGATCGAGAGTGTAAACCGCCGGAGGAGACAGGCGATAGTCTAAGGGAGCCAGGTTGCCGTTTGCGTCCGGAGTATCTTTGTTTTGGAGTTCTTGTGCCTTTGGCATCTCTTCGCCGATCCCTTGCGGTGGCAAAAAGAGAGCGAAAGGCTTGGCCATTGTTTGAAGTTCCCAGACAGCGCCCTCCACCCGGTTCATGTTCCAAATGGCGACGACGTCGGAAGCTCCTGAATTCTCTGACCTACGACGGAAACCGTCAAAGCGAACTTCAGCAACTAAAAATGGATCTGCGTCCAAGACAATGACTTTTTGCTGCTGCGTGAGGGATTTTTCGTTATCTGGAGGGGCGTCATGAAGATCATGGATCTCGATAAATACCGTCTGTGAATAAATCTGAGGATTGCTTTCGACAATTTTCGCAAGATAGTAGGCCTGCTGTTCCTGGTTGCCATCACTCGAAGGAGAAATCACGAGCGGCGGGTGCCCCCGAAACTCATCTTCCATTTCGGTTTCATCGCAGTAATCCGATCCTTGTTTACTCACGACATCGTAGTTCTCGGGGGCGTATTCATTTGACGGGAGACCATCCTGTCCGGCTGGAACTATCTTGACGAGCGGCAGGTAAACGGTTGCGTCTAATCGCGGTACCTTATTGGTTTCGGCGGAGAGATTGAGCACGGCAAATTTGGATTTGGATGGGAATATTAATGATGCTTGTATCCTGCCGCCGAAGGTCAAATCGAGCGATCCTACGCGAGCCGGTGCGGCTTCGGGCAGATCAATGACTGAGGACGCGCTCGACGTGGGTGGGAAACTCAGCTGAAAGGCGAGAGACCCCACGTATGCGTCTTGATTATCAGGCTTGGTCAACTGACAGTCGTAGGGGGAACTGCTTGCCGCAACGGGATCGAATACGACCCGTGCGGGAACAGGCTCATCTCCCGACGGGAGTTGGGGATAAGCAGAATTTACAGTGATTGTGAGCTGCTGTGCTGTAACGTTGGGTGCCGGCGAATTCACATCCACTAAGCAACGGATCAGAAGATCGTGGATGTTGGTCGGCTTAAAAGTAGGCATGAAGCTCAGACGATTGACCGACCGGGTTGTTTTGAGTGCATTGCGATACCGTTCCACGCAGGAATTCCAGAAGGCGTAGAAGGGAGACCGGATGTCGACTTCCCACTCTGGCCCTGAGGAACCTGTCACCCAGGCGTCCGAAGGGCGTTGAATCAACTCGAGACCTTGTCCGTCCACCGGTAGTTCAATACCACTAAAGTGATATCTTGAAATCGGCGCCGAGGAGCGATAGGTAAGTGCGAGCGTGGACCGATTAGAAGGGTTGGTTGAGACCGGCACCTGTCTGATCTCTATGACTCGATGCTGCTCGAAGGGATAGTCGTTCTGCAGAAATGGGCCAGAATCCGTGCCATCAATCCTCTGGGATGGCGGCCCTCCCCAATGGGCCGGGTCATACGTGCCGCTTAAAATGTCTCCAAGTCGTGACCAAGGCTGATTTTCCAAGTGGCTATCACCCACTTCAAGGCGAGCAATCTGAGTCGCATAACTTCGCTTTGAATCCTTTGGCGTTTGGTCCCTTCTGAAAATATCAATCCTGAAAAGAAACTGTGTCGCTCGTCCTCCGATCATCAAAAGAGAATGACATCTGAGACTAAACGCACGCTCGCCGGGCTCAAGTATTTTAATAGTCCCATATCGGTTATCATCGAACTTTCCACTATCACTATCTATGTCCAACGTCGGAATTGTTAACACAGTGCTGTTAGTTGTTATTTCAAGACGTTGGAAATTCCACGGTCTGCCGTTTCCACCATACGCGAGCTGCGGGTCATGTAAGAGGTCGACGTGTTGGCCATCCACAATGAGTGAGAAACTCTCGTCCGTAGCGGTAAGGATTAAATTCGGTGATTCATTTGAACGAGGAACGGAAGATCGGTACGCCCTCAGGATGAAGTTCCCTACTGATGGAGGCGCGCTAGCGGTTTGCTTCATGTGAGGCTTACCGTCGTTTTTCGTTTTGAAACGCGAGCTAGACCAACGAACCGGCAGCACGTCCAGAACTAGCTGATCCATTCAGACCAGAGTCAATCAACCCAGAATTCTGGAGTTCGTCGGTGAGACTTTGGAAACGACACTTGATGGCGAGAGAGGCTATCGTGCGGCGGGATACGTGTCAAGGGCATAACTCTCCTCGCGTTTCTTGGGGCTGTTGAAATCCGAGGAAATCACACCTGGAATTGTGATCGAACATGCGGGCGTAGGGTCGGGTTTGCCGTAAATGGAGAAGTCCCTCCATGGCACAGTCTCAAGGAAGAGTTGCCGCGGTGGTTACTTCAAAGCTGGCCAGCGGCGATCAGAGCAGAGTCGGCCGACGGAAGGTGCGCCATACTGTCGCGTGTCAGCAGAAAGAGTACGCCAATGAAGTGATCTTCCGTGCAACTTCAGTCCAGTTCGAGAGGGTGGTTGCACCGAATGGTTGAGGCTTTCTCCCGGGCCGAGCCGCAGGATAGTTCTGCGCTGGCAGGTGGAAATTGAGATTGGCGGCTGGGTTCAGGGGTACAATGCCGGCATGTCGTTGATCGCAAAACCAGGATTCCGGCTTATGACGATTCGGCAATTGCTCGGATTTATGGCAATGGCGCTCGCGATGTCGACTTCTGCATCCGCTCAAGCTCCCAAACTCGCGGATCAACTGGTGCAAGCAGCTTGGACCGCTAATACCTTGAAGAGACTTCGCGTCTCGAAGAACTACGGTGACATCGTCGCAATCCTCATCATAGAAGACGCATTTTCGAAGAACAGTCCGATTGATGTCGCATCTCTGTCCGCACAGTTGGCACAAGCGCGTAAGATCACTCAAGCCCTAGCCATCTCCACACCAGACCCCGATTTGAACCCTACTACTCTTCTAGCCGCGTTCCAGTCCCTTCGCGGAACTGACATCCTTCCGGAATCCTCACTTGACAGCCTCATTGGCGAGTTGGCTCCAACCGACACCGCCCACATAGAACAGCGGTTCATGCCACTCGCAGCTCCCACGACAAAACAAGCCTTCGCCAACTTCCTCGAAGACCATCTGGCGAACCTTTACAAGCTTCGGAACAACGCGTCAGCGACTAGCTTCCTCGGTGGGATCATCACGTTTCCAAACTCTTCGATAGAGCCCAAGGCATACCTAGATCAAGTGATCCCGGGGAACTCCCGACTGAAGGACACGCTTGAAGCTGCTATCTCGTCCGGTTCCGTCGACGTAAACTCGCTGACGTCTGCGGCCACCTCCGACCTTAGCGATTCCGTCACGAATTTCAAGACGGCGCGCCTGGCTCTCGAACAGATCGCCAAGCCGCAAACCGATTTCGACTCCATTGCGACCGGACAATGGCTGCCAGTCCAGCAAACCGTGGCAAATGCGGTTCAGAAAGTAAATGCGCTTGTATCCGCAACCCCTGACGAACTTGAAGACTTCGACCTTTTGCACCTTGGAGCCGCTGTTCTTCCCCTGTCTCCATCCGCGCAGAACACCCTCAACACGATCGCGCAAATCGGTAGCACGGTGCAGTCGACGGTATCGACTGTTTCAAACGTGGCAACCTCCCTCAGTTCGTTGAGTACTCTCGCAAATGCAGGACTCAGCTTTCTGACAACAGGTGGAATAGGGGATTTACTGTCGGTGGCGTCACTATTCGGAGGTGGCGGCCCGTCAAATGCGGACATATTAAACGCCATATCGAACCTAAGCTCTCAAATCGATGACCTGCATCATGATATGGACGACCGTTTTGATCGCGTCGATGCGGAATTCTCGCAACTGAATGCGAAAATTGACGGGGACTTCGCCGCGTTGAGTTCGGAACTCCAGAGCCAAAGTGCCCTGATAATTCAGACTACAAACACAATTCAGAGTACTCTCCTTAGCGAAAAGACAATTCTCGAGAAGGGCACTCTGAACGAGATTGGCGCTTGGCAGCAGGACAAGATCGACCTGATGGATAACAACCTAATCCAATTGTCCGCAGCAATTGATCGCAAAAATGCAGGCCATGACGACCTGTCCCGAAGCCAGTTTCGCACACTTGCGCAATACTTCTCCATTCTGGCGACCAGACAAGCAGCGGAATATCCGTTATCCGGTCTCCCCACAGACTACCAGTTTTCCGCTTTACAATTAGAGGACCTCGGGACTTCAGCGAAATCGATTTACGCGCTGAACTACACCCTCGCTGCACCGGTACCCGGTTCTGCCCTCACAGTTCTGGGTGCGGTTGGAGGCCCTCTTAGCGCTCGGGATATTGGCGCGCATGCGTTTGTCAATGAGCACATCTGGATCGTGGCGGCAACCGCTCTAGCGACGATGATTTCGGAGTGGCCGAGCTATGCGAACGAGATTCCGGGCCTTCGCAACACTTTTGACGCCATTGTCGGAAACGGAAAGGACATTTCCGATTTAGTCACCCAGCTGCACACGATTGGCAGCGACAACGGACCAAGTCTGAGCGGAGGCATTGGGGTGCTAGTCGATTCCTACCAAACCGCCGCTACCAAATTGCAAGGCGATTTGTTTTCTGGCTTTGAAGATGAGATCTCCGCATTGGCCGCTGCACGCGGACTCGGAAAGGACCAAACGACGGCAGTCCTTAACGGGGCAGCGTTCAATCCTTTTTTTGGCGCCAAGTATGTGCCAACGAGCGTACGCGCATTTCAGTGTTCGGGCCTAAATCCTGCCAAATATACCTATTCGGGTGATCTCCTGAACAAATTTGACGTTGATTCATATGGACTAGCGTTGGCACTTGGACATGCCGAAATTGAAGCGTGCGTTGGCGCGATTGGCTATGAGTCCCCAGAGCCACCGATTCGAGAAAATGGTCACGGCGGCTACAGCATGATGGAACATGGGACGCCTTACCAATACGTGTGCAATGCGGATTCAATGGTGACACGTGCGAAGCCAAAGCTCTTGCTTGAAATGTTCGTCCACCGCGTTGGCGATCCTGATGATGCGGCGCATCGCCTTTTAATTGGCAGCGCAACAGCTGACGGGCCGGAGGTTGAAACGTCGGAGTCTGTGATTGGCAATGTCCGCTGGAGCGGTGCCACGACGCCGCCCGGGCACAACTGGAACCTGGAATGTCAGGTGTGGCGGCCTGGCGCTTCCACTTCACTCTCAGTGGACTTTGGAGGTTATTTCGGCCAGAACTGGTCGCAGGTGAACAGCGCCTTCAGCGCATCCAGTGCGACCGTAAGCCACCTTGTCATAACGCCGCCGAACGCGACGGGAGATCGGGATACGATAATCAAAGAGCTGAGCCAAGACGATCTGACGGATATTGTGACACTGTGGAATCGCGCAGCGGGTGATTTCATCTCCATCTTGGCCGACAATACGACCGCTGGTGCGATAACACTTCAGCATGTGGAGGCTATTAAATCAGACCTTTCGCTCCTGGACTCTTCGCGGGCAATTCTGGCCTCGTTGGTGACAATCGGATTTCAGGATGCAATCGCTGGTGACGACGTGTTAAGCGGCCTTCTTTTCGGCACCGATGAGGTTCCCAGCCAGTCCGATCTGCTGCAGTATGCGCATGATTGCGCTCAGTCGGCCTTACGCGACGATTGCGCCGGGAATATTGCCAACGTCAGCGTTGAACGAATTGGTGCGCTTCAGCAGCGCTTGTTGACTGCCCTCAAGGAGATCAAGGCAGGGAAGTTTCATGAGAGCCATGATGCTCTCGACATGACCCTTGACAATCTCCAGGCAGTGCGATGCGCAGTTCCAACAACCTACAATGGGAAGGCGGATTGCGGCGCGAGCCAATGATTAGGTAGCACGCAAATCACCGTGCTCACATGCAGTCTCGCTTGATCTGATCGCAATAACTCTGGAACGCAGCAGCATACTTCTGCGCCGTCACTGACCCGTCGATGGTCCTGTTGTCGAGTTGCTGGATCTGCGCGCACACCTTGTCGACCAGCGCCCGTATGAGGTCTGCCTTGTTGAACGGAATCGCCCGCTTATGGCCGTTGACTTGTGCTGCCACCTACGCTGCGAGCCGGATCAGTTTCACGCTGAAAAGCAGTACTAAACAATTCGGGTCTTGCTGGCCACCGCCACCACCGTAAGACAGTCCATCGTCGGTCCAATTCGAGTAATGGTTGCACCGCGTTTGCACGCGTAAGCGACACCAGATGCTGCACTTACTGGTCTGGCCTTACTTCTTGCAGAGCAAGCGCTCTCCCAGGTGAGCAATGCACCACTGTAAACTCTAATTACGTGTTTCGACTCCGCAGTCAGATGCTCTATCCAGCTGAGGGCCAGCCGGTGGTAGCCCAGGTAGCCCGACTGAGGGACTGAAAATTGGTCGTATGTCCCGGTAAGCGACACACCTTTACTTTCTGTAGCCCAATTAGTAGCCCAATTTGCAGAGGGGTTTGCACTGTGAAAAGACGCCGATTCAACGACTTAGGTGAGATGAAGGCGTGCTTGCAAAGCAGATGCTCTCCCAGCTGAGCTACACGCCCACCGTAACTGCATGATTCTAATAGATTCCGCTCGCGAAAATCTACAAATGAGCACCTGCTCTCGAAGCAGGTGCTCGCCCGGCCGAGCCTCACGCCTAAATTGATCTAACCCTGTGCTCATTGTGGTACTTAGGCGACTTCCTCGTTGCGGGCGTTACCGACATTTTATAGCCCACGTAGCCCAAGGAAGGGAAGCGAGTACCCGGCACAGGGCGAAGCTCGAAAAGCAAAGGGCCCTTGTGGGACAAAAACGTCGCGAAATTTTGGATCTTCTGATCGGAAGAGGATTCTCTCCAAGGCGTACTTGCGCGACAGTCTGATTGTCTAGCACCTTCAGACACCCTTTCGGGCCACCGCGATGCTGGACATAGGGCCATCCGCTGCTTTCAACACTTGACATGTAAAAACTGTTGCGCTCCCTGATGAATTCCCGCTCGTCAGGGCCGAGCCCTTGGCGCAACACGCCCTGAGCTGCCAACCGTTCATATTGCCTCCGACTGCCATGGCGCCGCTGCAACTCCTCCAGAGACGACGTAAAGACGAGCGAGCCGAAACTATTTGCCATGCTCCTCCTGCGAAGCGGGAGAGCGTGTCCCACCTCACCATTCGATGAACCAGACGGGCGAGATACCATCTTTATTCAGAGAGCCAGCTGAGCTCATCCGGGTCTTCCCGGAATGGGTGTGAAGAACCCGTCCGCAAGGGGGATGATCCTCCGCCGGGACAACCTCAATCCTCAGCGAGCATGCCTGACCATGAACCGGAGGATCAGGTCAGCGATTTCGTCGGTCTTTTCATCCAGTGCGAAGTGCCCAGCGTCGAGCAGATGGATCTCCGCATTCGGAAGATCTAGCCTGAAGGCTTCCGCGCCCGGCGCGGTAAAGGAAGGGTCGTTCTTGCCCCAGACCACGAGGGTCGGGGGCTGATGGTCGCGGAGCCAGGCCTGCCATTTCGGGTAGGAAGCGACGTTGGTCCGGTAGTCATAGAGCAGGTCTCTCTGGATCTCCCGCTGACCGGGACGCGACAGGCCGGCATACTCGTCGATCCAACTATCCGGATCGTAGCGGTCCGGATGGGATGTGCCGGTGATGTGACGCTCCCTGGTGGCATCGAAGGAAAGGAACGCGTTGAGCACCTCAGGATGAGCTTTCGGATCGGCCCAAAATTCCGCGATCTTGCTCCATTTGGCTCCAAGGCCTACTTTGTAGATATTGCCGTTTTGAATAATGAGCGCATGCAATCGGTCGGGATGCGCCAGAATAATGCGAAAACCAACCGGTGCGCCGTAA
>Ga0335072_10004322_pt1 | contig 21182 bp, 20 predicted proteins | sample Lox_Sample_21_FD_206725 | JGI IMG/M metagenome (GOLD analysis project Ga0335072, IMG submission 206725) | Soil microbial communities from Loxahatchee National Wildlife Refuge, Florida, United States - Lox_Sample_2.1 | ecosystem: Environmental > Terrestrial > Soil > Wetlands | place: USA...
ACCGTGAGCTTACCAAGTTGCCAAGGCCATCAGCCCTCGATGACTTGACTGAACCGTTCGTTCAATTCAGACTTCAAGCATGACACGCGCCAGTGCCGAGTCCCGGTTGGAGCAGATCGCCCGGGCCGGCGCGCGATGCTTCGCGCACCTGGGCTACCGCAGGACGCGGATGGCGGAGGTAGCGAAAGCCGCCGGGCTATCCACCGGGGCCGTCTATAGCTACGTGGAGAGCAAAGAAGCGCTGCTGCACCTGGTGCTGGCATCCGGCCTGGGCTTGCCCGCCGCAGACCCTACTGACCTGCCGCTGCGCGCGCCCGACATCGCGGTCACGGTCGAGATGGTCGGTCGCGGGCTTACGCGTCTCGGGATGACGCCGCTGCTGAAAGCAGCCGCAGCGATCGACGCACCGCAGGACATCAGGGCGGAACTAGCGGCAGTGGTGGCTGAGCAGTACTCGACGGTCGAACGGCTTCGCGGCGTGCTGTCAGTGATCGAGGCGTGCGCCGCTGACCTGCCACCGCTGGAGGCGTTGTACTTCGGCCGGCGAAGGCGCGGACGGATCGACCTGCTCAGCGATTACCTGCAGCGACGTACGGCCTCGGGGCACCTGAGGTCGCTGCCTGACATGGCGGTCGCGGCGCAGATCGTGACCGAGACCGTAGCCTGGTTCGCCTGGAAGCGGCAGGAAAGCCGCGACGCGTCCCGGTTCGATGACGACGTTGCGCGCGCAACGGTGGTGGAGTTCATATGCAACGCCCTGCTCCCCGGACAGGCAGTGACGTGACCAGCCCGGCAGCCGCGAGACTCCTGGCCTCCGGGCGGGACTGCGACATCTTTGACTACGCTCCCGGGCTGGTACTCCGCAGGTCCCGGCACGGCCGGCGACTGGACCGTGAAGCTCGCGTCATGGAGTACGCGCGGCAGCACGGCTACCCGGTCCCTGCCGTCGAGCATGTCTCCGGCGACGGGATAGAACTCGTCATGCAGCGCATCGACGGCCCGTCCCTGGTCGGTGCAATCGAGCAGCGGCCGTGGACAGTTCGTCAGCTGGGGACGCTGCTGGCCGGCCTGCACCGCCGGCTCCATGACATCCCGGCACCCGACTTCGTCCCGGCCGGCCCGTTCGGCGAAGGTGACCGGCTGCTCCATCTCGACCTGCATCCGCTCAACGTCATCATGAGCCCGGCCGGTCCGGTAGTGATCGACTGGACCGGCGCGGCGAGTGGCGACCCGGCTCTGGACATCGGCATCGCGTGGCTTCTCATGGCGGCCGGCGAGGTTCCGGCTGCTGCCTGGAAACGGCCGCTTGCGGCCTGGGCGCGGGCCAGACTGGTCAGCAGCTTCCTGGCCGGGGCCGGTGTGTCAGGGGCGATAGCTCACCTGCCCGATCTCGTCGAGTGGAAGTCGGCTGACCGGAATATGACCGCTGCCGAGATCGTCCGGATGAGGGCCGTGCTCGACAGGGCTGGCACCGCGGGCGTGTCCGGGCACCGAGCCCCGTTCCGAACCGATCAGCCACATCCCGGCAATCCGGCCGGCTGAGCTGAGACGTTCCCGCCCTCCCCCGTGGCAGCACCGTTCGCCACGAGCCACCTGCCGACGCGGACCGCAGCCCTAGCCGGAATGGCGAAACCGATTCCCTGGGCGGGGCCGCCTGCACTGCGATTGACTGCGGCGAGTGTCGGGATCCCGACAACCTTGCCGTCGATAGCCACGAGCGCGCCGCCGCTGTTGCCAGGGTTGATCGCTGCCGACGTCTGGATCGCGCCCGGCAACGTCGCGGCCGGCGAGCCAGGCTCGGCCGGCTCTGCCACACTTTCCCTGACCGCGGACACGATGCCCTCAGTGACGCTGCCGCCAAGGCCCAGCGGCGACCCGATGGCTAGCACGATGTCCCCGACGGCGACGCCGGCCGACGTGCCGAAGGTAGCGGGCCGCAGCCCTGCATCGGCGCCTACCTTGATCACGGCCAGGTCGTCTCCCCGGCACACACCGACGAGCACGGCGCGCACCGCTCGCGCTGACGCGGCGGACAGGACCTGAAAGGTGGACGCGCTGCCGACAACGTGGGCGTTGGTCACAATGTCGCCCGCACCGTCCAGAACGACGCCGGACCCGAGGCCCGTGGCGGTCCGTATCTCCACCACCGAGGGCCGCACGCGGCTGATCACCGTCACAAATGCCTGCTGCAGCGCGGCGGCACCAGCCGCGGCAGCCGCCCGGGCACCTGCGGTCGCCGGCGCGCTTGCTACTGTCCCGCTCGACGGTGATCCGCAACTCGCCAGTGCGACGATCGCGGCCACGGATCCGGCCGCACAGCCAGCCGCAAGTCCCTGTCCTAGCCTGCGCGCCCGCGCCGGAGCCTGCATGCCTGGCCCCCCGGGCCTAGACATGGCTGCAACCTTCCACCACGCAGATGCCGGCGCCTCGCCGCGAGATCGCAAGCGCATAGAAGGGGAAGCCGGGATCTGCGTGCCGGGACGGATCACCCCGATGGTGGGGCAGACGCAGTGCCTGCGGATCCACTGCGAACACAGTGAGGCAGCCATTGCTGATATCGCTGTTCCGTACCCAGGCGCAGAGCGCCTGGACAACGTCGGTCAGGTGCCTGCCGCACGCGTGAGCGCGCCGCCGTATCTCGTTATGACCTGCTGTGGCCTCGACGCGAGCCTGGAAACAGGCCTCGCGCTCGCAGCCATCGCCGGCCTCGCACGTGTGCCGCCGGGCCGCGGGTTCTGACGGTGCGAACATCGGTGGATCTCCTTTATGCCGGGAGCTGCTCAGTGCCGAGCGCATGGCGCAGCGAGGCGGTTGTCAGGGTCATGGCAGCCCAGGCCGCGCCGGTTCCGGCCAGGGCGTCGAGCATGATGAAGTCGTGGATGATGCCCTGGCACCGCACCGCGGTGACCGGGACGCCCGCCGCGCGCAGCTTGGCCGCGAACGCCTCGCCCTCGTCCCGCAGCACATCGGCTTCCGCGGTGATGACCAGCGTGGCCGGAAGCCCCCCGAGCTGCTTGGCAGTCGCTCGCAGCGGCGAGACTGTGATCTGCGCACGGTCCGCCGGGTCGGCGGTGTACTGGTCCCAGAACCATTGCATCGCGTCGCGGCGCAGGAAGTATCCGGTCGCGAATTCCTCGTAGGACGCTGTCTCGAAGCTGGCGTCGGTGACCGGGTAGAACAGCACCTGCTGGCGGAACGAGACCCCGTGCCGCTCCGCAGCTAGCAGGCTCAGCGCGATGGCCATGTTCCCGCCGACGCTGTCGCCTGCCACCGCTATGCGTTCCGGGTCGAGGCCGTGCGCGATCCCCTGATCAGTAACCCAGGTGGCTACCGCATAGCATTCCTCGATCGCTGTCGGGTACTTCGCCTCGGGCGACAGGCTGTAGTCCGGGAACACGACAGCCGCACCTGTGCCGACTACCAGGTCCCGCACCAGGCGGTCATGGGTACGGCGGCTGCCGAACACCCAGCCCGCGCCATGTACGTACACGATGACCGGCAGGGTCGCAGGCGCGCGCTGCGGACGCACGATCCGGACCGCTACTTTTCCCGACGGCCCGCCAGGGATAGTGGTGTCGGTGATGTCTACCGCGGCCTTAGCGACAGGCCTGCTCTGCACCGCATCAACAACAGCCCGGCCTTTCTCCGGGCCAAGGTCGAACAGGTAAGGCGGAACAGAAGTCGCGTCGGCAAAGCGCCTCGCGGCAGGCTCAAGCTGGACAGGCATCCTGCCTCCTTCGGGAACGTGGGGAACGGACCATGACAGCTTCGTGCTGCTGCAGGCGTCCCGGAATCTGTGAACTCCCCAGTCCCGGCCTGCGGCCTCGCTAGGGCACGCCTGCCGAGCCCGGGCCGCAGCGCTGCCAGCCCGGCAGTGTCCTGCTCAGCCGTCGGCGGGAAGTTGCCCGGCCGGGCCGCGGGCCTTTCGCGCCAGGAATGCCGTCACGATGGCCCCGGCGGCAGCCAGCGCTGCGCCGCATAGCCAGGCGTGGGAGTATCCGGCGGCTGCGGGCAGCATCGCCTGACCTACCCGGACGAGCCTGATCACCAGCACCGGGGTGATCGCGGCCGTCGCTACGGCACCGCTGATGCCGGCCACGGCACTGCCGAGACCGGCAGCCGGGCCGGCTTCGGCAGGCCGTACCGCCCGGGTAAGCAGCACGTACTCGGCGGCCAGCGTTCCCCCATGCCCTGCGCCGACGAGGGCCACGAGTATTACAACCTGGGCGGCGGTGTGATGGAGACCAGCGAGCAGCACGAGACCGAGCGCTTCCAGGCACAGCGTCACGATCGCGATGACGCTGGGAGACAGCCGCCGGGTCAGTCGGCCCGAGACATACCCCGCAGCGGTGATCGCAGCCGCGAACGGCAGCAAGTCGACGCCTGACTGCAGGACACTCGCCGCACCTCCGTAACCGGACGCCGGCGGAGCCTCCAGGAACGCGGGCACTGTGATATTGACGATGCCCACGACTCCGGCAGTGATCAAGAAGAGCAGGACTCCGCCGGCAACTCCCGGCCTGGTGAGAATCCGCAGCCTGATAAGCGGATCGGAGGTTGTCAGCGCGCTGACGACCCAGGCCGCTAGCAGCAGCACCGCCACGGCGAACAGCGCGGCGACCCGCGGGGAGGTCCAGCCCCACGACGTGCCTTCGGAGAACGGGAGCAGCACCGCCGTAAGTCCGGCCACCAGCAGCAGCGCCCCGAGGATATCGGCACGAAGTGCGGTGCGGGCTCCGCCGGGGACGGTGGCCGCGGCCAGGATGCCAGCGATCACGCTTAGCGTCACCACGGCGAGGAAGACGGCGCGCCAGCTGGCGTCAGCCGCGTCCTCGACTGCGCCACCGAGTACGAAGCCGATGCCTGCTGCGGCTCCTTCGAAGGCTGTAATGATGCCGAACGCCTTCGGCAGGCTGGGCCCGGATCGTTGCTCGGCCGCGATGGCGATCGCTAGCGAACCCGCTGCGAACCCGGGTGCCGCAATGATCCTGCCGACGATGAGCATGCCCGTGTCGGGGGCGATGGCGCTGATCAGGGACCCGCCAGCGAGGCAGGCCAGTGTCGCCGTCATTAGCATGCGCTGGCCGAGGACTGAGCCCAGTGCGGGAAACAGCGCGGCGCTCACCGTGCCGGTGATCACGGTTGCGATCGTGATCCAGTCCAGTGCCGCACGTGATGCATGCAGCGAGGTACCGATCTGACCCATCAGCGTGAACACCATCAGGTACGAGGAGGTCCCTACCAGAAGACAAAAGCCCAGCACGGGCACGAGCGCTACGTCCCTGGTCAAGCGACCCGTGCTTCGCGATCCGGCGCCTTGGCCCGGCGCCGTCGTGACGCTGCGCATGGCCGGCTACTGGGAGGCCAGGACTCGGGCGAGCTGGCCCCGAGAGGTGATGCCTAGCTTGGCGAAGGTTTTGTGCAGGTGATATTCGACAGTCCGCGGGCTGATGAAGAGCTGCTCGGCGATCTCAGGGTTGGACTGGCCGTCGCTTGCCAGCCGGGCGATCTGCGCCTCCTGCGGAGTCAGGTCCGCGACCTGCCCGGGATCTCGTCTACGGATCCGCTCGCCGGTAGCGGCTAGCTCGCGCTCGGCGCGCTCGGCGAAACCGCGAGCGCCCATGCCCGCGAGCATTTCGCTGGCGGCACGAAGGTGCTGGCGCGCCTCACTGCGCCGCTTTTCCCGGCGTAGCCACTCGCCATAGAGCAAATGGGCGCGCGCGAGATGCGGTACGGCGCGAGTACGCGCGAGTCGGGCGATCGCCTCCTGGTAACAGTCCTCAGCTTCGGTTCCTTCGCAGGTCAGTGCCCGTGATCGCGCCTGCATCCCGAGCCCCCACTCAGTTCCGGCAACGGCTGCCGTCTCGGCGAGTCGTGTCACTGCCTGCTGTGCAAGGTCCAGGCGCCCGCACCGCGCGGCTGCCTCAGCCTGTTCGGGAAGCGCCCAGAGCGAATAGCCGAGCTGGGCTGCGTGCGCGTCGCTCAGTCGCACTGCCAGCGCATCCTCGTAACGGCCAAGCCCGTTGAACAGCAAAGCTGTCGTATACGCCGGGATGCCTAGGCTCACGGCCCGCTCGTCCGCGTGGCCAGTCTCGGGGCCGGTACGCCCCTGCCAGGCTGCCAGCGCCAGCCTGCCATGCGGGGCCGGAATCGACCCGGTTACTGAGAGCGCCGCATCGGTCTGCTCGACGAGCGACGCCGCAGCGCCGAAGTCGCCGGTCAGCAGCGATGCGGTGGCGGCCATGCCGAGGGCACCGGGCAGGTCCATGACGGCCCCGGTGCCGCGGGCCGCGGAAACCAGCCGGCCGGCGATCATGATGAAGGACTCGTCGTCCCATAGGTTCATGGCGGTGCGGCAGCCAAGCCACAGGATGCTCACCGCTGTCACAGTTGGCGTCCCGCCATGGTCTTCGGTCAGCGCGCGCAGGGCACTCCGGAGTGCAGGCAGGCCTGCTTGGTAGGTGTCCGCCGCCCAGGCCACCAGTCCGTCGAGGAATAGGTCCTCGGGCTTACGAGGTCCTGGCGGCGGCGGGGCATCGCGCGCGGCCAAGCCCACTTCCCGCCATCCCGTGCCTGCGGCGCCGCCGGTGGTCATTGCCGACATGAGCGCATCGAGATAGGCGCGCCTGGCGAGCCCCGCATCTCTGCGCCCGAAGCGGGCCGCCGCAGTCAGCAGCAACTTCGGGGCGTCGTCGGCGCTTCCCAGCACCGAGGCGATCCTGGCGGCAAGCTGATCCGCGCGTGCCCGCTGTAGCTCGCCTAGCGGTCCGGCTGTTGCGGCTGCCAGTAGCCGGGCTGCCTCCCGGGGCGCCCCGGCGTCGTACCTCGGCTGCGCGGCAGCGAGGTTCCGCCGAGCGCGCTCGGCGGGCTCAGGGCTGAGTGCCGCAGCACGCTCGAGGAAGGCTGCGGCCGCAGCCGGGCCGCCTCGGCCGAGCGCTCGGTTCGCAGACTGCTCGAGATCGGTAGCCGCGCTCTCGTCCGGGCCGAAGGTAGCGTGCGCCCGGTGCCAGGCGCGCCTATCCAGGTCGTGCTCGGAGTCGGTAGCCTCCGCGAGCGCAGCGTGCGCCGCTTGCCGGTCAGCGACTGGCGCTGAGCGATAGATGGCCGAGCGCACCAGCGGGTGCCGGAATGTGACCTGCGCGCTGAGCCTTACCAGGCCGTCGGCCTCGGCTGGGCCGAGGTCGCCGATGCTCAGTCCGAGCGTAGTGCCAGCCCGGCGGAGGAGGGCGGGATCGCCCAGCGGCTCCGCTGCGGCGACCAGCAGCAGTCGCCGGGTAGCCGGCGGCAGCGCCGCTGCCCGGGCAAGGTAGCGCTCCGCGACCCGGTCTGCCAACGGGCGAGGTACCCACGGTGAGACGCCGAATCCGCCTGCGAGGTCACCGGCCTCCGTGATCTCGCGCGAGAACTCCAGCAGGGCCAGCGGGTTTCCGGCGGCCTCGGCGACGATCCGGTCCCGCACTTCCTCGTCCAGGCGGCCCGGCACGACCGACGCCAGCAGCGTCCGGGCGTCGGCCTCGGACAGACCGCCGAGCTTGAGTTCTCCAAGCCCGGCGAGGTCGCCTGGCACCGCCGCTGATCGGGCCGCGAAGACCATGGCCACGGCCTCGCTGCGAAGCCGTCGTGCGGTGAGAGCCAGCGCTTGCAGCGACGTCTGGTCAATCCACTGCGCGTCGTCGATGACGCACAGCACCGGCTGCGATGCTGCCTCCTCAGCCGCCAGGCTGAGGACTCCAAGCCCGACATGGAACCGGTCGGGAGGCTCGCCGTGGCTTAGGCCGAACGCGACGCGGAGCGCTTCTGCTTGCGGGCCAGGGATCTCGCCCAGGTGCTTTACCAGCTGGCCACAGGCCTGATGCAAAGCCGCGAACGCGAATTCCATCTCCGATTCAATACCGGTCACCCGGATGAGCGTGAAACCGGTCGCGGCTCCGGCCGCGTAATCGAGAATCGCAGACTTGCCGACACCCGGCTCCCCACAGACGAGCAGCGATCCGCTAGCGCCGGCGCGGGCTCCCTCAAGCAGCTGGTCTATCGCCGCGCATTCCGCGCTCCTACCCACCAGCGGCGCTGGCACCGTCATACGCCGGTCCCGGTCGGGCACGCCATGCCGGTTGGGACTGCCATCGCCCGGCCTTACCTCCCTGCTCAGGTGACAGTGAGAGGCTATCCTGCGCGTCGGGAGGCCAGTGCTCGCGCGCCGTCGACAGGTAGCGCAAGGGCTCGCTGGCTATGGACGGCGGGAGGCGGACCGGGCCACGGCACCTACCGCGGCGGCGAGAAACCAGGCGAGCTCCACCCACGGAGTCCACCCGACCAGCAGCAGAGTCGCCAGCCAGTATCCGGTCACCAGCCAGGACACACGTAGCTCAGCGCGGTAGCGCCGGATGTCGACATTCGGCGCCAGCACGAGATCACGGTCAGCGCGGCTCTGCAACGCCGAGCGGCAGACCAGCAACGCACCGACCACGAGACCAAACAGCAGCGCAGCCAGCGGATTACCGGGATAGTGGCCGACGCCGATCGTCGCATAGGGAACGAAAGCGGCCAGCAGCAGCAGCGGGAAATGGAGCCCGACCATCGCCGGCGATACCCGCCTGACCTGGTCGAAGAGGGCATGATGATGTCGCCAGACGATCCAGAGCGTTGAGAAAGCAAGAACGTAAGCGTAGTAGGCGTCGTGCTGCGCTGCGAGGAAGTGCCAGAGCCTCGCGGCGGCTCTCGCTTCGGAAACGTCACTGCTGACACCAAACGCTTGTCCTTCCGGGCGCGGAATATCGATAGCTAGCAGCGTCATGGCAATAGCGAAGACCGCGTCGGTGAAGAACCCGACTCGGTCAGCCGAATGACCGGCATGCGTATGCCATTCCCCCGACTTGCCAGTTACTGGCCTGTCAGTCACTGGCCTGTCACTCGCTGTGTTGTCAGTGACTGGGTTATCAGTGACTGGGTTATCGACCGCTGGCGCGGCACGGGGGTCTGTCATGTAAGCCAGCCTCGCCCGAGCGCCCGAGCTGCCGAATCTGTGCACGCCCTAGTCGTCAGTTACGGCGCGACTAGGTAGTTCACGGATTCGGCGAAGCGTGCATCCGGCCGAAGCTATTGCCGTTGCTCAGCCACCGACTGTGAGGAGTCCCAGTGCCAGCTCAGTTCCAGGCTGCCCGGCACGTGTCCGGAGATCTGGTCGATCAGGTCGACTGTTCGCCGCGACCAGACAGCCAGCGTGAGATGGCGATCCGTCGCCAGCCACTCGCCCGCCGCACCTTCGCCTACGGCCTGCCTCCGCCGCAGGGACCGGCCCCACTTCCCGTGATTGTCTGCGGTCGCGACGCCTGCTGGGTGTTCGACGTGATTCCTGCGCCACACCAGGCTGGCACCGCGCGGGCGGCCGGGCTGCCGCCGGCCCTCATCGTCGCCGCTGCCGACGGGCTGAGCGGCGCGGGCGCCGCGATCGCGAGCGCGCTGGAAGTTGTCGGGCTGGCAGCGTCGGAGGTTACGTTCCGCGGGATCCTCGACGACTTCATCCCGGTAACCGAGAACCCGGACGTCTTCGGCCGTGGCTTGCCAAGGCATGCCCGCCGCCCGTCAGGCAGCGCGGGACGGCACAGGCTGGCCGGCTGACTGCCCGTTCCCGCCCTGATGACGACCGCGCGAAGACTGCAGTTTCTGACCGAAGGAGCACGCCATGAACCCGAATCCGGTACCTGGCCGCGTGATCATCGCGGCCGTGCTTGGAGGCGCTGTACTGCTGGCGGGCTGCGGGTCCGCGACAGACCCGTCAGCAGGTCCCACCGCGACCGTTACCGTCACAGTCCCGGCGGCGGCTGACCCGGTGACGAGTCCAGCGACCAGCCCGCCGTCGCCCTCTCACCCGGCGGCCGCGCCAGCGTCCGCTGCCCCGTCAGCGTCCGCTGCCCCGTCAGCTTCGGCTGCCCCGTCAGTTTCGGCTGGCCCGGCGGCTCTGCCCGGCTGCGCCACGGGCGCGCTCACCATCTCGCTCGGCTCCGGCACCGGCGCGGCCGGCAGCAGTTACTATCCGGTCACGTTCACTAATTCGTCCCGCTCGGCATGCACGCTCTACGGATACCCGGGTGTCTCCTTCGTGACTGCCTCGGGCGTTCAGGCTGGCGCCGCCGCGACGCGGGATCCGGCTTATCCCCGACAGCTGGTCAGGCTTGCTCCAGGCGAGACAGCGCACGCCGACGTGAGAATCGTCAACGCCCGGAACTACCCCGCGTCCGACTGCGACCCGGTCGGCGTCCGCCGGCTAAAGGTCTACCCGCCCGGCCAGACGAGTGCTGTCTACCTCAGCCTGACCGCCACCGCCTGCCGCAACCACTCCGTTCAGCTCCTCAGCGTGCGCACCGCCCGGCCCGGAGCGGGAAGCACAGCGTCCTAGTTGTCAGTGGTGACGGAACCTGTCGCCAGCCGAGCCCGGTGTCCGGGCTAGTCGTTGGCAAGGCTCCAGGCGACAGCGTTGAGGTTGTCGGTGAGGAAGATGTCGGTCCCGCCGAGGCGGTGGATGAACAGGTTGCCGGCCTGATGCCAGTCCCGGTGTACTCGAGGACGAGCCGCTCTCCGCCGATGCTCAGCTCGCTCCTCGTCCCGCTGAACGTTTCGCTGGGCAGCGGCCGGTTGTCGTCGTTTGCCTCCCTGATGAACCGTGCGGTGAGCTCGTGAGCGATGATCTTCAACCCGTCCCGCGCCTGCAACTGGGCCGAGCCGATGTGGTCGGCGTGCGCGTGGCTGTAGATCAGGTGCGTGACCGGCTCGGTGGTGACCTCCTCGATGCCCGTCAGCAGCCTCCCGCCCAGGTCCGGAGGAGCGTCCTCGACGACTACGACATGTCTGGTCACCAGGAACATGGTGGTCACCAGCCCACTGGTGATCCCGTAGGCGCCGCCACCCAGCTCCGTGACGCGACAGCCCGCGGCAGGGATGTCCGGGCCCCGGGCGAACTCTGGCACAGGCGCGAATCTGGTCATTGATAGCCGATACCCGGAGTACGGGCCGTGGAGTCACTCGCGACGGTCCCCGCAACTACCCGGATAACGGACTGAGCCGGCGATCAGGCAGGGTATCCTTGTTGACGTGACAACAGCACGACGGGCATCGCGACTGGCCTGCGGTAGTCACGCGCAGCCCGGCGACCACCGGCCCGGTCCGGCCTCAGCCGCCGCCGGTGAGCTGATCCAGCATCGCCAGGAGCGCTTCGCGCTGCGCACCGGTCAGCGGCGTCACCAGGTACTTCCTGACGGCGGCCGCATGAACGGGCCTGGCACGGGCGACACAATCCCGGCCGGCGTCAGTCGCGACGACTTCGACGCCGTCGCTGACGGGCCGCCGGGTGACCAGGCCCCGCTGTTCCATCCGGCTCAGATGGTGCGAGAGGCGGCTGCGGTGGTAGCCCATGGACTCGGCAAGCTGGTTCTGGCGCATGACACCGCCGCCATCCTCAACGACGCGAGTCAGCACCCCGAAATCCGGGTCCGACAGGCCAGTCTGCGCCGCGATTTCGTCGGCCACTCGCGCGCGGATGGTCTCCGTCGCCCGCTTCCAGGCGGACCAGAGCGCTACTTCGTCCTTCCTCAGCTGGGCCATCTACGTAGGGTAAACAACCCTGCCGGGCTTCACGTCTACAGAAGCAGGTGTCGACATGACGACAATCGATGCGGAAAACAACTCGCCGCCGGCAGCCAGGGTCGCGCTTGTCACCGGTGCGAATAAGGGTATCGGCCAGGCCATCTCAACCGGGCTCGCCGACCTGGGGTACGCGGTTTACCTCGGCTCCAGGGACGCTGACCGCGGCGAGGCGGCGGCCGCTCAGCTCCGGGATCACGGCGACGTCCGCTTCATGCTGCTCGACGTGACTTCGCAGGCCGATGCTGATGCCGCCGCCAAACGGGTCGAGCAGGAATTCGGGCACCTCGACGTGCTGGTCAACAACGCCGGCGCGAGCACGCTCAGCCACCGTCCGCTCGATCACTTGCCGAAGCCCACTGAAGAGACGCCAGACGACATGCGGTTCGTCTACGAAGTTAACGTGTTCGCCGTCGTCCGGATGATCAACACATTCCTGCCGCTGCTGCTGCGCTCCCCCGCCGGGCGCATCGTCAACGTGACGAGCAAGCGCGGCTCCATCGCCGAGGAAGGAGCGTGGGTCGGCCAGCCGTCGATGGTCTACTCCAGCTCCAAGACAGCGCTCAACGCGCTGACCGTCCACTATGCCCGCGAACTGGCTGACACGCCGATCAAGGTCAACGGCGCGGCGCCGGGTTTCGTCGCCACCAGTTTCAACAACTTCCGGGGCACGCGCACCCCGGAGGAAGGTGCCGCGGTGGCCATCCGGCTCGCCACCCTCGGCCCGGACGGGCCGACCGGTGCAGTCTTCGAGGACGACACGCAACTGGCCTGGTGATTCACCTCAGGCACGCCGCGCCTGGTCCGCCGCGGCGCTGCCGTGCTGCTGCTGGTCATGGGCCGCTTTCCATCATCTTCAGCATCGGCCCGCTGCCAGTGCGGAAGAAGCGCACGAGCAACGCGGCGGCGACGAGCAGGAAGATGATGTTGAGGATGGTGGTGTAGTTCCACTGGACGGCGTGCTCGGCGACCTTGGCGGCGCGGGTGTGCGGGATCAGGCCTAGGGCATCAAACAGGAACTCGATGACGTAACCGGCGACGACCATGGCCGCGTAGAAGATCCCGAGGATGGTCAGCATCATCGGCGTGCCGTAGTACTTCCGGTAGATGACCAGGATCGGGATGATGATCAGGTCAGCGAAGATGAACGCGGTCACGCCGCCGAAGCTGATGCCGCCATTCCACAGCACCCCGGCCAGCGGTACGTTGCCGATCGAGCAGACGAAGCTGAGCATGGAGATGACCGGGCCGATGAGCGGACCCCAGATCCTGGCCGCCAGCGGGTGGCCGGTCAGGAACAGGTGCCGCCAGAAGCTGTCGGGCACCCAGGCGCCAACCGCGCCGGCTATCAGCAGTCCGCCGACCATATCGCGGATAATCGACGCCCACTCCATCACGAAGATCTGGCTCACCGCGGTGTAGCCGCCCGGGCTGGCCAGCCGCTGCCAGAAGTTGCTGCCACCGCTGATGCTCATGTCCATGGCGGCGTGGCCCTCCATCGATCCGGCCAGTCCCTTCTCCGCCTGCTGCCGGGCGGCGTCGACGAGCTTCCGGCGGACGAACAGCCTGAAGGCGGCCGCCACTGCGACGATCATGACAATTCCGCCCGCGTACTCAGCCAAGGTGAACTGCCAGGAGATCAGCAGCGCCAGAATGATCCCGAGCTCGATGACCAGGTTGGTGCTGGAGATCTCGAACACCATCGCGGAAGTGAAGCTGGCGCCCTTGCGGAACAGCGATCGGGCCAGCGCAACAGCGGCATACGAGCACGACGACGACGCGGCTCCGAGGCCTGCGGACAGTGCCAGCGTCCTGGGCTTGTCGTCTCCGAGCAGGCGCGTGATGGTCTGCCGCCGGACCAGCGACTGCACGACCGCGGACAGGGCGAACCCGAGTATGAGTGACCAGATGATTTCCCACGTCATCGACCCGGCGACAACCAGCGCATGGCCGAGAGCATCCAGGACCCGCATCGTCAGGCACCCGTCCCGAGCGCAGTGTTCACGCAGCGACCGTACGGCATGCTCGTGACCTCCACCATCACAGTGCCTGCTTGCAGCCGATGCGGACTTGGCACCGCCCGCGCGACAAAACCCGTCAGGACCGGGAACGCGCGCTTGAGCCCTCGGCCGCCGACCTGCCCGAGTGGGCTGGGCCAGGCGAGCTGTCCACGACTCCCAGGACGGCGCGATGCACTTTCGTCCGGAACTCCGCGATCTCGCCAGCCCGTCGCACCGGGTGCACGGCATTGGCGAGCAGCACCACAGCAGTATCGAGCGCGGGCGCGATCAGCATTGAGGTGCCCGTGAAGCCGGTATGCCAGATCGTTCCGGCCGGCCAGTTGCCCCACTGGCCTGGCCGCACCCGCCAGCCGAGTACCCGTGCGTCCGGGTCCGCGCCAGCGTGCCTGCCGGTCATCAGTGCGATCGTCGCGGCGGACAAGACCGGGTGATGGTCAGGCCGGAGCAGCGCGCAGGCGAACCTGCCCAGGTCGGCCGCCGTGCCGAACAGGCCAGCGTGACCGCTGACGCCGCCGAGGGCGAAGGCATTGCCGTCATGCACCTCGCCCCAGACCAGTCCGGCACTGGTTCGCTGGTCCCCGTTGGCTTCGGTGGCAGCGATGTGCTCCCGCGGCGCCTGCGGCAAGTAGCTCGTCGACGTCATGCCGAGCGGCCCGGCCACTTCGCTGGCGAACAACCCGGCCAGCGGCTCTCCTGTGCAGTTCTCGATCGCCCAGCCAAGGAGCATGAAGCCCACGTCGCTGTAACTCACCGGCGCTACCGCAGCAGTAGCCAGCTCGGCGACGACAGCCGCTTTGATCTCGCCGGGGCCGGCGCAGGACAAGTAGTACTGCCGGAACGGCACGAGCCCGGCGATGTGCAGCAGGCAATCGCTGATCGTGACCGGTGACGGCGGCGCTCCTGGCAGCCATCGGGCTACTGGGTCATCGATGCTCCACTGGCCCCGCTGCTGCAGCAGCAGCACGAGTGGCAGCGTGGCGACGACCTTGGTGAGCGAGGCGAGGTCAAACAGCGTGCCGGCGTCGGCAGCCACCGGCGCCTGCGCTGTGCCGACAGGGGCAACAGAGCCGGCCGTGGACTCGGTGAGCTTTGCCCAGCCACCTGCCGCCGAGTACATTGTGGCGGCCGACGAGCGCACCTGCATGGCCAGGCCAGGCGGAACGGCGCGGGCGAGCTGGCGGATCAGCAGTTGCGACACGACCGGGTAGCCGTCGGCTGGGCGGCCGGGCAGTCCCTGGTAGGTAACAGCCAGCTGCGGCGGCAGGCCAGCGCTGGTCCCGTCAGTCTCGGTTACCACTGAGTTCGCTACCACTGTGTTCGTTGCCACTGTGCTGGTTTACCACTGTGTCGGCTCACCACTGTGCTGGCTACCACGGTGCTGGCTACCACGCTGTTGGCTACCCACGGGCCCGGTCACGACCCGGCTGGCGACGAGAGGACTTTGACGAGCCGCACCTCGGTCGCCTGGTACTCCGGCTCGATTCTGGTGCTGCCGTCAGGCCGGAAACCGGCCCGGGTATACATGCGGCGTGCGCGCTCGTTGGCCTCGAAGACGTGCAAGGCGACAGTGTCGCAGCCGTCCTCCGCAAGTCGCTGCTCGGCGTGCCGGAGGAGCGTCCGGCCGACGCCCTGGCCCGCCGCGCCAGGATCGACGTACAGCCCGAAGACGTAACCGGTCTGGCCCTCACCCGGCTGTGTTCCGTACCTGATGAAGCCGATTACCCGGCCGCTACGCTCGCCGACGTCGGTGCTGCCCTCGGTTCGCCGGGCAATCAGCTCGGCCAGCCAGCGGGCAGTCTGGTCGTGATCGAGAGCCCGGAGTACCGCGTCCGGCACGACGTCCGGATATGCCTGCTGCCAGGCGCGAATGAACACATCCGCCATAGCCGCGGCGTCGCCGGCCAGGGCCGGCCGGATCACTAGCTGTGCTTGCTGGGCCGTCGGCTGTGTTTCCCGGGCCGCTGGCTCTGTTTGCTCGGCTGCTGGATCTGTTTGCTGGGCCGCTGGATCTGCTTGCCGTGTCATGCCCGCTCCCCCGGCAGGCCGCCGGACTCCGCAGGCACGCCGCCGGACTCCACAGCGACACCGGCCAGGTAGCAGGATGCCTCGTGCGCGCCGGTCACGACCTCCAGCGGCGGATCGTCGGTCAGGCATCTGTCTATCCTGATCGGGCACCGCGGAAAGTACGGGCAACCGGTCCGCGCGCGCGCCGCCACCTGGACCTGGCTGGCATCCGGTGCGTCATGGGCCACGTCGTCCGCACCGGCCAGTAGGCTGCCATCAGGGTGCGGTTCCGGCACAGCTGTCAGCAGCGCGCGCGTGTACGGATGGAGCGGCGCGGACATTACCGACTGCCACGGTCCGCGCTCCACGAACCGGCCGGCGTACATGACCCCAATCTGATCGCTGAGCTGGCGGATCACCGCCATGTCGTGACTGATGAACAAGTAGGACAGGGCAAGCTCGGAGCGCAGCCTGGCAAGCAGGTTCACGATGCCAGCCCGGACTGACACATCTAGGGCGGACGTCGGCTCGTCCAGGATGAGTATCTGCGGCTCGGCGGCGAGCGCCCGGGCGATCGCAACTCGCTGCGCCTGCCCGCCGGACATCTCATGCGGGAGACGGCTGGCGAACTGCGGGCCGAGCGACACCATGTCGAGCAGTTCTGCTACCCGTTGCTCGGCTTGCTTCCTGCCGGGCACCCGCCGGTGCACGAGCAGCACCTCGGTCAGTGCGCTGGCCACCGTGAGCCGCGGATTCAGCGAGGAGAACGGGTCCTGCGACACCAGCTGAAGGCGGCGCGCGAGCTCTGGCCGGCGGAAGTTCGTTACCGGCTGGCCCTGCAGGAGGACGGTGCCTGCCGTCGGCCGCTCCAGGCCAACGAGCAACCGGGCGAGCGTGGACTTGCCGCATCCGCTCTCGCCGACGACGCCCAGGCAGGCGCCCTCGGCCAGCGCAAGTGAGACACCCGCCAGGGCGATGCTTGGCTGGCCGGCGCGGCCCGCCGGCGGGTAGACCTTGACCAGGCCAGCGGCCGCCAGCACAGGCGCAGCCAGCACGGCGGCGCCTACGACGGGCGCGTCACTTCCCGGCATGCCGCTCGCCGGGTGCTCGGCGGAAGCGCTCATGGCCGCCACTCCGCTGGCGGCACGAAACACGCCGCCGCGACGCCGCCCTGGCGCTCCTCGAGCGCGGGCTCGGCTTGGGTGCACCCCGGCCGTGCCTGCCGGCAGCGGGAGGCGAACGAGCAGCCAGGCGGCAAACTCCCCGGCTCGGGCGGCGAGCCCGGGATCTGGCCAAGGGCAGAGCGCTCGCCGGTTGTCGACGGGACGGCCGCGAGCAGCGCGGCAGTGTACGGGTGCTGAGGAGCGTTGAACACCGCTGTTGTCGGGCCCACCTCGACCATGCGGCCCGCGTACATAACAGCCAGTCGCTGCACGAACTGGGCGGCGACGCCGAGATCGTGTGTCACCCACAGCACGGCGAGATTCCTGGCTCGCTGTATCCGGGCGACTAGCGAGAGAATCTGCCGCTGAATCGTCACGTCCAGTGCAGTCGTGGGCTCGTCGGCCAGCAGGAGCTGGGGATTGCCCGCGAGCGCGGCGGCGATCATCACACGCTGGCGCATTCCACCGGACAGCTCATGCGGGTAGGCGCGGGCGAGCCGGTGCGGGTCAGGCAACCGAACCTCGGCAAGTGCGGCCAGCGTGCGCTCACCAGCCTCGCTGCGGCTTGTCCCGTGTGCCCGCAAGCCCTCGGCTATCTGCTCGCCGATTCGCTGCAGCGGATCGAGCGACGTCATCGGGTCCTGGTACACCATGGCGATCTCGCTGCCTCGCACTGCGCGCAGCTTCCGGTCTGGCGCGCCGACGAGTTCCGTGTCGCCGAGCTTTGCCGAACCGCCGGTGACGGTGACCGGGCTGGCCAGCAATCCCATCACCGCCAGCATGGTCAGCGACTTGCCCGACCCGCTCTCGCCGACGAGGCCTACTCGCTCTCCCGGCCGGATGTCCAGGCTGACGCTGCGCACCAGCTCGGTCACGCCCGCCCGGGTTGTCAGCCCGACCGACAGGTCACGGATCGCGAGCACCGGGCTGGCGGACATGACGTTCCGGTCTGTCATGAGGGTGGTGTCCATCAGCTGTTCGCCGCCGAAGGGTCGAGTGCGTCTCTGAGCCCGTCGCCTGTCAGGGTGAAGCCAAGCACCAGCAGCACTACCGCGATCGCCGGGAACGCCAGGGTCCACCACGCGATTCCGGCGATGTTGGTACCGTCGCTGACCATCAGCCCGAGAGTGGCGGCCGGCGGCGGCGGGCCGAGCCCCAGGAAGTCGAGGCTGGCCTCGATGAGCACGGCCCAGCCGAGAGCCAGTGTCACCTGAACCGCGAGTATGCCGCCGACACCGGGCAGCACATGCCGGAACAAGATCCGCCGCCGGGAGAAGCCCAGGACCTGGGCCGCCTTAACGTAGTCCGCGCTGCGGATGGCCAGGACCGGGCCCCGTACAACGCGGATAAAGATCGGTGTGTAGCTGATGCCGACCGCGATCGCAGTGTTCTGCCAGCCGGCCCCGAGGCCGCTGACGATCGCGAGCGCCAGCAGGATCGACGGAATGGCGAAGAGCAAGTCCGCGATGCTGGTCACGACGCTGGAAATCACGCCGCCGAAGTACCCGGCGGCCACGCCCCCGAGCGTGCCAAGCACCGCGCAGATCACGACTGCCAGCAGAGCGGTCTGCAGCGACAGGACAGTGCCGGCCATGACGCGGCTGAGCACGTCGCGGCCGTACTGGTCGGTGCCGAACAGGTGCGCAGCCGAAGGTCCGTGTAGCGTCGCCGCCGGATTCTGCGCGTCCGGGTTGTCGGGGACGAGGCCCGCTAGGGAGGCCAGGCCGGCCAGCGCCATGACGGCGAGGATGATCAGTCCGGCGCGTCCGCTGGGCTGACTCCACAGCCGCGCGGCTAGGCTCCGGCGGCTGGCGGCAACCTGGGTCATTACCAGCGGCTCGGCCGCTGCAAGCTGCGCCATCAGGCCCGCAACCGGGGATCGACGACCGCGTACAAGATATCGGTCAGCAAGTTGACGAGAATGAAGCCGAGTGCGAATACAAGCGTGACGCCCTGGGCTACGGCGTAGTCCGCTTCGGTCACGGACGTCAGCAGCAACCGGCCGAGGCCCGGCAGTACGAAGATCTGCTCGACGACGACGGTACCGCCCAGCAGGTAGCCGAACTGGATCCCGGACATCGTCAGGATCGGGATCATGGCGTTGCGCAGCACGTGCTTGATGATTACCAGGCGGGGCTGCAGGCCCCTGCCGCGGGCGGCCCTGACGAATCCTTGCTTGGCCACGTCGAGCATGGCACCCCTGGTCGTCCGCAAGATGGCCGCACCGATGCCCAGTCCGAGCGTCAGGGCGGGCCAGAAAATCTGCTGGATGTTGAGCCACGGGTCGGATGCCAGGCTGGCGAACCCCTCCGATGAGGGGAAGTAGTGAAACACCGCCGCGAGCAGGGCGACCAGGCCACTGCCGATCACGAAGCTGGGCACGCCAAGGCCGGCCAGCGCAACCACTCGTGCCGCCCGGTCAGCCGGACGGCCCGGTGCCGCCGCGGCGATTGCGCCCGCTCCGATGCCGAGTACCAGGCCCATCAGCATCGCCGCCACGGCCAGTTCCAGCGTTACCGGCAGCGCTGCGCCGATCAGGGAGGTGACGGTACGGCCACTCTGGTCGGATACCCCCATGTTCCCGTGCAGCAGGGCACCAGCCCACTGGGCGAACTGTTGCGGCAGCGGCTTGCCTATCCCGTAAAAGTGCGCGAGGTCCGCGTACTGAGCCTTGGTCAGCAGGCCCGCGTTGACGCCAAGGCTGGCGGTTATCTGGTTGCCGGGCAGTAGTCGCAGGACCACGAAAACGATGATCGCCACGCCGACCAGGGTTAGCACTGCCTTGCCGATACGGGCGACGATCCGCAGCACAAGAGCCTGGCTGCGGCTCGCGGCGGAACCAGTGGCCAGGCGCCCGGCCAGTGGCCGGGCGCCTGATTGCTCAGCTGTCATGAACTCTCCGGCAGTCTCCTGACCATTTCAGGAGACCGTGGTCTTGGCCAGTGCCGTCAACTGCTCGTTCGGCAGTGGCGCATACCCGTGGACGTTACTCGAAAGTACCGTGTAGTCGTAGCTATCGAACAGCCAGACCCATACCGCGTGATCCACCAGATAGCTGCTGATCTGCGCGTAGAGGCTCGCCCTGGTGGCTGCCGAGGGATTCTGGTCAGCGTTGGTGAGCAGGGTGGCGAGCGCCTTCGAGGAGTAGCCGGACGGGACGGCGAGGTTGGCGCCCGGCCCGAAGTACCGGCCGTACATGATGTACGGATCGGGGTTCGCGCCGTTCTCGGCGAAGGCGGCCTGGAAGTCGCCTTTCAGCCACCGCTGGATGTAGTCGTTCTCGCCGACGTTCTGGATGGACATGTGGATCCCGACCTTGGTGAGGTCGCTTTGCGCGGTGACGGCCTGCGCCTCGCTGGTCGCGTCAAGCGCGTCCGAGATCATCGCGGTGAAGCTGAACCCCTTGCTCATTCCGGCGGCCGCCAGGTAGTGCTTGGCCAGCGTCAGGTTCTGCGTCCCGCAGATGCCTGCGGTGGGGCTTGGCGCATAGGGGCCCAGCGGCACCGGGCCGACCACCTTGCCCTGGCCGAGTGCGGCGTTGGCCAGGATGTCCGTGCGGTTGAGCGCGCACTGGACCGCTAGCCGGGCGTCGGTGTTGGCGAGCGGACCATGGGACTGCAGCATCAGCGCCCGGTAGTTGAGGTCGAGTTCCTTGTCCACCTGGAGGCTGGTGCCCGTCAGCGTCTTAACGACCTGCGGCTGCGTGAGCAGGCCCATCTGGACGGTGCCTGCCTGCAGGGCGGACGCAATCGACTGCTCCTCAGGGATCGTGCGGAAGACGAGTTGCTTGATCTTCGGCGCGCCACCCCAGTAATCGGGGTTCGCCGCGAGAGTGAACGAGTTCCCGGGCGACCAGGAGGCGAACTTGAACGGCCCGGTGCCGTCGGGCTTGGCGGCCACCGTGCCCGCTGTGATCGCCTTCGTCGGCAGAATCGACAGGTTGGTCGTCGTGAGACCGTAGAGGATCGAGAAGTCCGGGTGCGCGAGCTGCAGGGTGACCGTATCCGGCGACGGCGTCGTGATCCCGGTGACAGTGCCGATATTGGAGGCCGCGGCGGCGCCGGTCTTGGGATTGAGTACTCGTTCCAGTGAGGCCTTGACGTCGGCAGACGTCAGCGTGCTCCCGTCATCGAACTTGACGCCCTTGCGGAGCGTGAACGTGACGCTCTTGCTGTCGCTGCTAAAGGTCCAGCTCGTCGCGAGGTCAGGGACAACCTTCAGGTTCGAGTCGAGCGTCACTAGCGGCTGGTACACCAGGCCAAGCGCCTGCAGGTCGAGGAAGTTGGTAGCGATCTGCGGGTCGAGCTTCTGGACGCTCTCAGTGCTCGCGACGACGAACGGCGTGCTGGCAGGCTGG
>Ga0335072_10004323_pt1 | contig 21177 bp, 16 predicted proteins | sample Lox_Sample_21_FD_206725 | JGI IMG/M metagenome (GOLD analysis project Ga0335072, IMG submission 206725) | Soil microbial communities from Loxahatchee National Wildlife Refuge, Florida, United States - Lox_Sample_2.1 | ecosystem: Environmental > Terrestrial > Soil > Wetlands | place: USA...
GTTCGATATTGAAACCTGGCCAGGGCAGGGTACCACGGTCGCGGTGCGACTGCCGGTGCCCGTCGAAATCCAGCGTCCGTCAGAGCAAGGCCGGCGGATTACGCCGGCGCTGCAATATTTCGAGGACAAAAGCGAGGTGGAGGCGGAAGCCTCGTGGGAGATCTGACCGCAGACCAGCCGCTGGACTACTTGCCCTTCGCGCCATACACGGCGAAATCGACCGAAAGCGACAATCCGTCCTTGAACTGCAAGTTGACTGGCATGTGGCGGCCGGGAGCGATTGCGGATGTGGGCGACATACACATCAGGTGATAGCCGCCCGGGTGGAACGTCACCGATCCGTGCGCCGGCACGACAATCGCGGCGACCATTTTCATCTCTGCCATGCCGTTCTTATCCATGCTCTGGTGGAGCATCAGTTGGCTGCAATCCGGCGAGGATGCGCCGGTGAGTACGGCGGGCTGTGTGCCGTTGTTGTGCAAAGTGAAATAGCCGGCGGCGGGAATTTGCGGCGTCAGGAACCGCACCCAGGGATGGGAGACCGTCAGTGCCGGATTCGCCGCCAGTGCCGGCGCGCCCAGCAGCACCGCGAGCATGGCGCTAGCGGCGGCCAGTCCATGACGACGCATAGACGACGATGCGGGTGCTGCCTGGTTCATCCTCGGGTTCCTCTGGTGGGGGAAGGCTTTCTTCATACAGGCGCAGGGCGTTCAGCACCGTGACGAAGCCGATCGCGCTCATCATGCCCGCGGGAATCCAGGCCACGATGCCGCCGACCTGTTGATCGTAGGCCGTGGATATCGCCGGAAACAGCCGGCCGCACAACTCGTAGTACCGGTAAAGCCCGCTGGGACCGAAGGTGATGTAGGAGCCGAGCGCAATCTGTGGAAACATCACGGCGAATGGCAGCACCATGCGCATGCCGAAGCCGATGCCGGCTTGTTCCTTCGGCCTCGGGTCCAGCACCAGGAACCAGAACAACAGGCCGTCGCCGATCATGCTCCAGTTCATGATGGCATAGAGCCGCGGGTTGAGCATCGCCTGGAACTGCACGCTGGGGATCAGGAACAAGTAGATCAGGCCGACGAAGAGGATACCGGCGGGCAGCGGCTGTTGGACGATGGAGAGAACAGCGCGCAGGATACGCGATTCGGTGATGCGGCGGAACGGACGCGGCATGCCGCGATACAGCATCGCTCCGGGCCAGGACAGCGCGATCAGGTACGGGCCGAGGTGGTGCATGAAGATGTGCTGCACGCGGTTCAGGAAGAACTCGTGCAGGGCCAGGTATTCGTAATGCGTCTGTACCACGGCGTAGATGATGGCGATGCCGGCGACATACACGATACGGCGCCAGACCCGCGGCCGCTGCTGCGGTGCCGTGCGGGCGACGCCGCGGAAGTACCACCACAAGCCCAGGGTGGTGGCGAAGAACTCCACCCAGGAGAAGTTGTAGGGCATCCAGGGCGGCAGCTCGCCTGGATGCACGACGGTCAGCCAGGACAGCACGCCGCCGAGCGCCAGTACGGCGATCAGGCCGGCCAGGTCCTCGCGGTCGAAGCCGGTGGCGGGGGCGAGTGGGAGTTCAAGCGGGAGGCTGTCCATTGCTGCCGGTTCCTACGCTGGGCGGCGAAACGGCAGAAGCCGGGGCAACATTGAAAAACGGCCATGTTGCGTTCATGCGGCGGCAGTGCGCGGCTGAAGCGTGGGTGCCACAAGCAGTCAGGCCGGGGGACGACGTGCGTCCCCCGGCCTGCCGCGCCAATCGCCGGGATAGGTTGATGGGTGTGGATGTCTTTAGTGGGTCACCACCGTCGCTGTTGAACCAGGAGGCGCCACCACCTCGGGTGGCGGCGGCGTGGCCGGCGTCACCACGGTTTCGCGGGGCGCCGGGTGTTCGTGCACGGCGACACACCCCGTGAGGCCGAGCACGACAAGCGGAATCACAAGCACGGCGTTACGCATGGGGTCAGTGTCCCTGTCGCTGATGCAAGTCCCGTCTGTTGCCCGGCATACCGGGTGAGGATGCCGGTGACGGGGGTGATGCCTATGGAACGTGGCCGGTGGGGGCCGGCTTCGTGGCAGCGGCGCGGCAAGCCGATCACGAGGCGCGGAGGCATATGTCCACATCCCGTGGAACATGGGGAGAACCCTGGGTGCGGTACCGCCCGGATTGGGCGGATGGGCCGTCGCGGGCTACTATGCGGCAGCGCGAATGTGGCATTAGCGCAACTTCCACATGAGATGTTGTGTCCGCTGCTCCCGGAGACCGCCCATATGTTGTTGACCCCGAATCGCGACGCACCGGATGCTGCCACTCCGACGACCGGAGGGGAGGTAGACGTGCTCGACGCCGTGCAGATGACGGGGCGCCACCAGGTTCATATCGACCGCTCACGCGACGCATTGCTGACCGATTTCGGGCGGGCCACCCTGTCCGACCGCTATCTGATGCCCGGCGAAAGCTTCCAGGATCTGTTCGCGCGCGTGGCGTCGTATTACGGCGACGACGCGGCACATGCGCAGCGGCTGTACGACTATATCAGCCGGCTGTGGTTCATGCCGGCGACGCCGGTGCTGTCCAATGGCGGCACGCAGCGTGGATTGCCGATTTCCTGCTTCCTGAACGAGGCGTCCGACAGCCTGGAAGGCATTGTCGGGCTGTGGAACGAGAATGTGTGGCTGGCATCGAAGGGCGGCGGGATCGGGTCGTACTGGGGCAATCTGCGGTCGATCGGGGAGAAGGTGGGGGCGGTCGGCAAGACCTCCGGCGTGATCCCGTTCATCCGGGTGATGGATTCCTTGACGTTGGCCATTTCGCAGGGGTCGCTGCGGCGGGGCTCGGCGGCGGTGTATTTGCCCGTGTGGCATCCCGAGATCGAGGAATTCGTGGAAATCCGGCGCCCCACCGGGGGCGATCCGAACCGCAAGGCGCTGAACCTGCATCATGGGATATTGGTGTCGGACGCGTTCATGCGGGCGGTGGAGGCGGATGAGGCGTGGCCGTTGCTGTCGCCGAAGGACGGGTCGGTGGTGCGGTCGATTTCCGCGCGAGGGCTGTGGGTGCGCATCCTGACGGCGCGGATCGAGACGGGGGAGCCGTACCTGATCTTCTCCGATCACGTGAACCGGGCGCGGCCAGAGCATCACAAGCTGGCGGGGCTGGAGGTGAAGACTTCTAATCTCTGCAGCGAGATCACGCTGCCGACCGGGCGCGACCAGCATGGCATGGAGCGCACCGCGGTTTGTTGTTTGTGTTCGTTGAATTTGGAGACGTGGTTCGAGTGGTGCGATCACCCGACGTTCGTCGAAGACGTGATGCGGTTTTTGGATAACGTGTTGCAAGATTTTATCGATCGGGCGCCGGCGGGGATGGAGAAAGCGCGGTACTCGGCGATGCGGGAACGGTCCGTGGGGCTGGGGGTGATGGGGTTCCATTCGTTCCTCCAGGCGCTGAACGTGCCGTGGGAAAGCGTGATGGCGAAGGTGTGGAACAAGCGGATTTTCCGCCATATCCGCTCCCAGGCGGATGCCGCTTCGTATGTGCTGGCGGAGGAGCGGGGGGCTTGCCCGGATGCCGCGGAATACGGGGTGATGGAGCGGTTCTCGCACAAGATGTCGATCGCGCCGACGGCTTCCATTTCCATTATTGCGGGGAATTCTTCGCCGGGGATCGAGCCGATCGCGGCGAATGTGTTCTTGCAGAAGACGCTGTCGGGCAGTTTTACGGTGCGGAACAGGCATTTGCAGAAGCTGCTGGCGGAGAAGGGGATGGATACCGAGGAGGTGTGGTCGTCGATCACGCTGCGGCAGGGCAGCGTGATACATCTGGAGTTTTTGAGCGCGGAAGAGAAGGCGGTGTTCAAGACTGCGTTCGAGCTGGATCAGCGGTGGATCGTGGAGCATGCGGCGGACCGGGCGGCGTTCATCTGCCAGAGCCAGTCGGTGAACGTGTTTCTGCCGGCGAATGTGCATAAGCGGGATCTGCATCAGATTCATTTCATGGCGTGGAAGAAGGGGGTGAAGTCGATGTACTACTGCCGGAGTCTGTCGATCGCCCGGGCGGATGCGGTGAGTGAGAAGGCGGTGGGGCCGGTGGCGTTCGAGGGTGTGGCGGCGAATGACGGGCAGGGGTCGTTGCCGCTGGTGGCTGCGGTTGCGGCGGGGAGCGGGGGGCGGGTGGAGTATGAGGAGTGTTTGGCTTGTCAGTGAACCAGGAATTCAGAAATGCGTGTACCCTGGCACAACATAGAGCGTCCGAGGCGTTCGACCAGGCGATCGCTTTGGCTGCCACGCCGGCCGAGGCACTGCATATCCGCCGCCAGATCGACCGCCTGACGCAAGAAAATGCCGCCACGGTACCGTAACGAAGTTTTTTGCGCCACGCCTGTCATGCCGCCACAGGACATGTTCTGGGGCGACCGTTACGCGCAGCTTCGCGATCCGTTCGGCGTGCTGTGGGCGCTGAACCAGGGCAAGCCGCGCTAATTGGTGCAGGCTGAAACGACCTGGAGCGTGCATCGGCCGACGGGCGCCGGCATTCGTCCACCACCGCGTCCACCACCGCGTCCACCACCGCGTCCACCACCGCGTCCACCACTGCGGCCGATGCGCGCACCAATTCCCCGACGACCTCAAGGATGCCCACTCAGGGGATCAGCCCGGTTGCCAATCGCGTCACGCAAGCAATGCTGCCAACGAGGAAGCTCGACAGTGCCGGCCTGTGATGGACTTACGAGCAAGTGCAAACCGGCGCCATCCGAACGCTACCGCGGCAGCTTTACTACCTTGCCGCTGTCTGGCCCGCTGAGCGCGATGCGCACCTTGCGGGCCAGTTCCTCGTTTCGGAACGGCTTCAGCACCAGCCGTTCCTGTCCTAGCACGGCCAAGGCCTTGTCGTCGGCATAGCCGGTGACCAGCAAAACCGGCAATTCCGGCCGGCGTGCCGTCGCTTCGCGCAGCAGCTCCATGCCACTCATGCCCGGCATGGAGAAGTCGGCCAGCATCAGGTCAACCCGGTTGCCGGTCGACAACAGGTCCAGCGCCGCGGCGCCGCCGTCCGCCTCGACGACGCGATAGCCGAGATCTTCCAGCATCGCAGCGACGACTTCACGTACCGCCGAGTCGTCGTCCACCAGCAGGATGGTGGCGGGGATGCCCTGGCTCATGCCATGCTCCGCTCCGTGCCTGGGGTGACAGTGTCTTCTCCCTGGCGCGGCCGACAACCGTGGGACCGATCAACTGCCTGTGTTCTGCCCAAGCCGGAACCGCAACGGCAGCGGCCGGCCGCACGTCCATGCGGGGCCCATTCTGGCCTCGCGCGAAATTCGCATGCTACGCTGGCCACTAACACACGGGGAGGCGAAAACGATGCTGGTGCCGAACGCCACGAAACGCCGCATGGCGGCAGGCGAGGTCGCTCTTGGGTTCGGCGTCCACCATCTGCGCAGCGCGGCCGCCCCTACGCTCGCCGCCGCGACCGGCCACCACTGGTTGTTCATCGATAATGAACATGGCGCGTTCTCGGCCCATGAGGTGGCCCAGCTCTGTATCGCCGCGCTGCCCACCGGCGTCACGCCGATCATCCGTGCCTGCGCTACTGCGATCGACGAGGCGACACGGGCGCTGGACAACGGTGCGCAGGGCATCGTGATGCCGCATGTCGATACCGCCAAGGAGGCCCGCCGCATCGCCGAGGCCTTTCACTACCCCCCGCAGGGCCATCGAAGCTGGGGCGGTCCTCCCGCGATCTACGGCTATCGCGCGCCCGCAATGGCCGAGGCGCAGAAGGCGATCAATGCCGAAATCCTCACGGTGGTGATGATTGAAAGCCCGGAAGCGGTGAAGAACGCCGCTGACATCGCCGCGGTGGACGGCGTGGATGTGCTGCTGATCGGCACGTCGGATTTGTCGTCGGAACTCGGCGTGGCCGGGCAGATGGGCCATCCCAAGGTCGTCGACGCATATGAAACGGTCGGCGCTGCGTGCCGTAAGCACGGCAAGGTCCTTGGCATGGGGGGCGTCTACGATGAGGAGCATGCATCGCGCTATGTCGCGATGGGCGCGCGCTTCGTACTCACCGGGTCGGACCACAACTACCTGATGATGGGGGCCAATACGCGAAGCAATTTCTTCACTGGGTTGCCGGCCGCGGCGGTGAACGGAAAGACGAAGCGGGAGAAAAAGGCGAAGATATGAGTGGCTTTGTCGCTCCGCTTCTAGCGCTTCTGGCGAGAAAGTCTCCCATCATGGTCGGGGCCTGACCTGGCCATCTTCCCTCACTGAACGGGCGCATACAGAACTCAACCCAACCGATGATGCGAATTCAGAATTTGCCCTCTGCGATGAACCGGTCGATCCTGCGGTAGCGAAAAAGCCAGCGCCCATTCTGCTTCACCATATCGTCGGCGTAGCCACCGGCGGAGCTGACCTTCGGGCCTGCATCGGTATTCTGAGCGACAATCCAATTGGATTGCACGCGCGCGGAATCACCATCCAGCTCAATGACGATATTGGTTGTCAGGTGCACGCCGCGCGGCCTCGGTGCGTCGCCCGTCCGCAGGCTGCGCGCATGCTCTATGATTCCGACGCGGCCGGTGCCCTTGCCGAAATCCGTGTGCCAGGTGCCGTCTTCCGTGAACAACGCCGCCATGGCCTCGAAATTTGCGGCATCAAGATGGAAACAGTACGTCGCGAGCACTTCGCGAATCGCGTCCTTCTCCTCAAGCGCGCTGGTCATTACGGCGCCCCCCTGTCGCTGCATCATGCTCTGTATAGCACGCCTGCCGGGCGCTTTCACCCTTGCATTATGATCCCGACGGTCTATTCCGCTGGGTGATGTTCGCGGCGCCGAACCAGTTTCGTCACCTGTCCGGTGAGTTCCTCGAACCCGGCAAACAGCATCGGCACGAACAGAATGCCGACGAAGGAAGCGAGGATCATGCCACCGAATACGGTGGTGCCGATCGATACACGGCCGCCGGCACCGGCGCCGGTGGCGAACACCAGCGGCAGCACCCCGATGATGAAGGCCAGTGCGGTCATCATCACCGGGCGATATCGCGTACGCGCCCCTTCCTCGGCGGCGGCGCGCGCGGAAATGTCACCCCGCTCGAATCGGTCCTTGGCAAATTCCACGATCAGGATGGCGTTCTTGGCCGCCAGGCCAATCAGCAGCACCAGGCCGATCTCGCCGTAAACGTCCAGCGCCATGGCGCGCACCAGCAGCGCCGCCAGCCCGCCCAGCATTGCCAATGCCGTGGGCAGCATCACCGACAGCGGCAGCGTCCAGCTCTCGTACAGCGCCACCAAGAACAGATAGGAGAAGACGACGGCGAACAGCAGGGCGGAGGATTCCTGGCCGGCCGCGAGCAATTCCTGGTACGACATGCCGGTCCAGTCGTAGCCATATCCGTGCGGCAGGTGTTTTGCAGATACCTGCTCCATCGCAGCGATCGCCTCCCCACTGCTGGTGCCGCGCGCCGAGGAGCCGTTGATCAGCACCGCCGGATATTCGTTATAGGCATTGGTGGCATCCGGCCCTTGCACCGTCGTGATGTTGACGACAGCGTTCAATGGGACCATGCCGCCGTTGGTGCTTTGGACATAGAGATTGTCGATATCGGAAATCTTGTTACGAAATTGTGCTTCGTCCTGAACGATAACCTGGAACACGAAGTTCTGGTAATTGAAGTCATTAACATACTGGCTGCCCAGGTTGGCCTCCAGGACCGAATACACCGCCGCAGGTGTCACCCCCAGCAATTGCGCGCGGGTGTTGTCCACTGTCACCATCACCTGCGGCACGCCGGCGGAGAAGCTGGTGAACACTGAACTCAGGTGTTTGTTCTGGTTTGCCGCGAAGATCAGCCCGCGCGCGACGGATGCAAGTTGTTGATAGGTCTGGCCGGCACGGGCCTCCAGCACGTAATTGATGCCGCCGGTGTTGCTGACGCCATGGATCGCCGGCGGGTTGAAGCTGACCACGTCCGCTGATGGAATGGCATTGAACACTGGAGCGAGCCTGGCGATGACCGCGTTCACCGATTGGCTGGCGCCACGATCGTGCCAGGGCTTCATGATGGCGATGACGGATCCGGCATTCGGCTCGTTGGCGCCGGCAATCAGGCTGAACCCGCCCAGTTCGATGACATGGGCCACGCCGGAGGTCTTCAGCAGGATGCGGCCGACCTGATTGATCGCGGCGTTGGTGCGGGCCAGCGAGGCGCCGTTCGGGGTCTGCACGTTGACGAAGAAGAAGCCCTGATCCTCGCTGGGCAGAAAGGCGGACGGTATCCGGTTGGCCAACAGGTAGGTGATCCCAAACACGGCGGCCAATGCCAGGCAGGAGAGAAGGAGATGGCGCGCCATGATGCTCACGGCATGGCCGTAGCCATTGCGCGCCCTTTCGAAGCCGCGATTGAACCAGCGGAAGCCGAAAAAGCGCGCCTTGCGCGGCGGACGCAGCACCAGGGCGCACAAGGCGGGGCTCAGTGTCAGCGCATTGATGCCGGAAATCGTCACCGCTGCCGAGATGGTGACCGCAAACTGCCGGTACAGTGCGCCGGTGAGGCCGGAGATGAAGCCCACGGGCGCGAAGACGGCCACCAGCACCAGCGTCGTCGCCACGACCGGGCCGGTGATTTCCGACATCGCCCGTTCGGTCGCCGCCGCCAGGGGCAGGTTGGGTTCCTCCTCCAGATGGCGGGTGACGTTCTCCACCACCACGATGGCATCATCCACCACCAGCGTGATCGCCAATACGATTGCGAACAAATCCACCGTGTTGGCGGAATAGCCGAGCATGTACAGGATCGCGAACACGCCGACCAGCGATACCGGGATCGCGACGGTGGGGATCAACGTCGCGCGCCAATCCTGCAAGAACACGAATACCACCAGCACCACCAGGGCGAGAGTGATTGCCAGGGTCCGCGCGATCTCGGCAATGTTCGCCCTGACGAAGCTCGTGGTGTTATAGACGATGGCGTATTTCAGTCCGGGAGGGAACTGCCTCGACAGCGTCTTCATCTGCTGCACGACCGCATTGGAAACGTCCAGTGCGTTCGCATTCGGCGTCTCGAACACGCCGAGCGTCGCCGACGGATTGCCGTCCAGCGCCGCGGTGGTGGTGTATTGCTGCGCCGCAAGCTGGGCCGAGCCGATGTCCTTGATCCGTACCACGCCGCCGTTCGGGTTGGTACGGATGATGATGTTGGCGAACTGCTGCGGCGTGCTGAGCTCCCCAGGTGAGAGTACCGTCAGTTGCTGCTGCTGGTCGCCCGGTGCCGGCGGTTCGCCGATCTGGCCGGCGGCGACCTGGATGTTCTGCGCCTGGATCGCTGCGATCACTTCGGCGGGCGTGATGTTCAGCGCCGTCATCTTCACCGGGTTCAGCCACACGCGCATGGCGTATTCGCGCTCGCCGAAGATGATCGTGTTGCCGACCCCTGAGATGCGCGCGATGGTCTGCTGCAGGTGCATGTAGGCGTAGTTGGAAATGAACACCTGATCGAACTTGTGGTTCGGCGAATAAAGGTTGACCGCGAGCAGGAAGTCCGAGGATGCGGATCGGACGGTGATGCCTTCCTGCTGGACTTCGGTCGGCAGCAATGCCTCGGCAAGCTGCACGCGGTTCTGTACGTTCACCTGATCTATGTCGGGGTTGCTCCCCAGCGCGAACGTCACCTGCAGGTTATAAGTGCCGGAGCTGGAACTGGTGCTCTGCATGTACAGCATGTCGGGCACGCCATTCACTTGCTCTTCGATCGGCTCCGCCACTTGGTTGACAATGGTCTGCGCGCTGGCACCGGGATAGGTGACGGAGACCGTGATGCTCGGCGGCGTCAGGTTCGGGTATTGCGATACCGGGATGACGGTCAGCGCCAGCAGCCCGGCCAGCGTGATGACGACCGAGATAACAATGGCGAATTTCGGTCGGTGGATGAAAAAGCCGGAGAACACGCCTTCAGCTTCCCTTGCCGGCCTGTGGTGTGGCCTGCGCGCTGGCTGGCGGTGGCGGGGTGGCCGCGGTCGGGTTTACGACTTCGCCGGGAAGCACTTTTTGCACGCCGGTCACGATGACCCGTTCGCCGGTCGTCAATCCCTTCGTTACGATGAAGTTCTGCGCGATCTGCGCGCCGGTCACGATCGGCTGCTGCGCCACCTTGTTACCGGGGCCCACGGTCAGCACGTAGCTGCCGCTCTGATCCGTCTGCACGGCGGCGACGGGCACCAGCAAGCGCTCCAAGGGCTTCGCATGGCGCACCAGGACCGTCACGTAGGCGCCCGGCAGCAGGAGATTCTGTGGGTTCGCGAAATCGGCGTAGATCGGCACGGTGCCGGTCTGCTGGTCCACCTGGTTGCCGAGAAACGCGATCTTGCCCGTCTGGTTATAGGTTGCACCGTCGGGAAGCTGGAGGTTCACCACCAGTCCCTTGCTGATCTGCGTCGGGGCCTGACCGGTCTTCTGCTGCGCGTGCATGACGTTGCCCGCCGCAACCGAGAATACCACCCGGATCGGATCGAGCTGGTTGATCGTCGCCATGGCCGGTGTACTGGGCGTCACGAGATTGCCCTTGGTCAGCGTCACCGCGCCGATACGCCCGTTGATCGGCGAGCGGATTGTGCAGTAGCTCAAATTCAGCGCGGCCTGCGCCAGATTTGCCTGCGCGGTTTCCACCGACGCCTGTGCCTCGTCGCGGGCGGCGATGGCCGAATCGAGGTTGGACTGTGCCTCGAATCCCTGGTGACTCAGCCGTGCGGCGCGTTCATAGGCCACCTGATCGTTCGCCAGCGCCGCCTGCGCCGAGGCAAGCTGTGCCTGCGCTGCCTGCAATGCGGCTTGGTACTGGCTCTTCTGCAATTCGTAGATGATCTCACCCGACTTCACATCGCTGCCCTGCTTCACTGGAACCGAGTCGATAAAGGCAGTGACGCGCGGCACGATCTTCACCGACTGGATCGCTATTACCCGTCCGATGAAGCTGTGCGTCGGCGCAACGTTGTGCTGCCCTATCGTCGCCACTGTCACCGCCGGGGGCGGCGGCGCGGCACGCGCGGAAGACGCGGGCAGTGCGAGCAGGAAAGGAAGAAACAGGACAAGGACGCGGATTGCGATCTCACGCCGCCGCAAGGATGGGCAGCGTTCCGGCATGCGCTTTGTCATGCAGCCTCAAAATTCTAAAGCGACACGCGCACATGCCGACGCCGGGCGGCGAAGGCAACTGTATTCACTGCAATGTGCGCGCGCTTTGCCGCAACGCGGCATCAGTTGCCGTCGCATGTTGTTACCAGTGTTGCAGGACCCCGCCCGCCACGGCGGCCAGCCCTATCGCGCTCAGCGTGGCGCGCGACAGCAGCATGCGATCCCAATCGCGGATGCGGCGCTCGATGCCCAGCAACTCGCCATTCGCAGCTGCCGCGCGTGCCAGCATCGCCAGGGCAGCGAGCGGCAGCAGGAAGGGATGCAGCAGCAGGCTGACGGCGGCGATCACCGACAATGCCAGGCGCAGCATTCCACCGTGCCCCGCCAGATCGCGTGCCAGCACCGCGGCGACCGCTACCGTCGCCAAGGGTTGCAACACGGCGTCAATTGCCATTGGTCGTAACGCCAGCAGCCATGGCGATTTGGTCACCAACGGCATGACGCAGCCGCCGACCAAGATCGGCAAAGCAGCCATGAACGCACCGAGCGCCCCGCGGCCATCCGGGCCCAAAGAGCATAGGGCGGCCAGGCCCATCGCCAGCATGCAGGCGCACAGGACCCAGTTTCCCATCGGCACGGACCAAGGTTGCCAGGGCGGCAGCGGCAAAAGGCCGTCCATCGACGCGGGCGCCGGCAGGAACGTTCCGGCGTGCACCCACCACAGCGCCGCCGGGACCGCGAAAAGCAGCGTGCTGCCCCCTCCGACCAGCCAGGCCCGTGACATGCGTGCGCCGTTGCGCCTCAGCCCCACGGACGCACCGGCCAGGAAGACGACGCCCCACAGTGCCACCTCCGGCTGGATGGCAAAAACAACGCCGAGCAATGCCACCCCGGCAACCGGCCGATCATCCAGCGACAGCGCCAACGCCAGAATCAACAAGGCGGCTGCGGCTTGGATCGGGCTGAACGCTCCCGCGATGATGGCCGCCCCCGATATCAGGCCGGGGCCGGCCACGATCCCGGCCAGTCCGACCAGCAGCGTCGTAACGGTCATGCCGCCGAACTTGGACCCTGCGAGCCGCACCACGATGCGCAAGAGGCCGAAGCAAGCGCAAAACGCCGCCAGGACGTGCGCGGCAACCGCCAACCGGCCAGCTAACGCGGCGACGATGCTTGCCAGCGGGGAGTCCAGACCGGCCGGTGCCGCGGAACCTGTGTCGGCCAGCCATCGGACACCACCGAATCCCGCTCCGACAGTCAGCAGCACGCCCGTCGCTACGGCTGCTGCCGCCGGCACGATCCAGAGGCGTGCCAGGCTGGCATCGGCAACATCCCTCAGCGATGCCATCACAACCCAACCCTGCGGCCGCTCGTGCGCCACAGCCATACGGCGCCTCCTCGCAAAAACGTGTGTGTGCGGCTGGCATTTTGCCATGAAGGCGCACCGCGCCGCCTCACGATGGCGCGCGGAATCACTACGCTCGCGCCATAGTGTCTTTCGCATCGCCATCCGTCCCGGCTGGTTGGTCCAGCCGTGACCGCCGGACTTGCGATGGCCGGCGCAACAGGACAGCTTTCGGTTATGGCGCTGGACGAAATGGTCGATGGCAAAGGCGGGCTTCGCCCCCACTGGCGGGGGCTGCTTGGCGTGCTCACGGAGCTCGGCCGTCCGACCTTGGTCGAGCGCGCGCAACGCCTGGAACGCATCGCCGCCGAGGAAGGCGTGTCCGCCATGCTCCCCGGTGCGCCCCCCGATCCCTGGCGGTTCGATCCGATCCCGGTATTGCTCTCGCAAGCGGACTTCAACTGGCTGGCGAAAGGCCTGGCGCAACGCGCGCGACTGCTCGACGCGGTGCTGGCAGACATCTACGGGCCACAGAATTTGCTCGCCGCCGGAGCTTTGCCGCCGGCTCTGGTCTACGCCAATCCGGGCTTCCTCCGCGCCTGCCACGGCGCGCCAGCCGGGAACGCGGCCCCGGCGCCGAATGCGGGTCTGTTGAGCTTCTATGCGGCCGACCTGGTCCGCGGCCCGGATGGAACCTGGCGCGTACTGGCGGACCGTACGGATTGGCCCAACGGGCTGGCGCACGCGCTGGAGAATCGTCGCCGGCTCGGGCGAATCCTGCCCGAATTGTTCGCCTCGCAACTCCTGTGGCCGCTGTCCCATTTCGGCGAACTTTGGCAAGACGCGCTGCATCGGCTGGTGCCGAACGCCGAGGGCGATCCTGGCGCCGTCGCCTTGCTCACCCCGGGGCATGCCGATTCCGACTGGTTCGGTCACGTATTGCTCGCACGCGAGCTGTCCTGCGCCCTGGTGGAAGGCGGTGACCTGACGGTTCGCGGTGGGCGCCTGTTTCTGAAGACCCTGCGCGGGCTCCAGCCGATCGGCGTGCTACTGCGCGGCGAGCCGGGCGGTCGCATCGATCCCCTGGAACTTTCCCCTGACGGGGCCGGCGTCCCCGGATTGCTGATGGCAGCCCGCTCCGGCGGCGTGCGGATTGTCAACCACCCGGGCACCGGGCTGGCAGAAGCGCCGGCGCTGGCCGGCTTCCTCGCCAAGCTGGCGGAGCGCTTGCTCGGCGAACCCCTGATCCTGTCCAGCGTCGAGACTCATTGGCTGAACGACCCGCTAAACCGCGAAGCGGTGTTGCGTGACCCGGCTTCATGGCTGGTGCGTCCAGCCTTGGATGGCAGCGCCCCGCCGCTTGACCCGGCCACCCTGGCGGATGAGGCACGCCAAGGGCTGCTGGCGCGCATCGCCGCGGCGGGGGAAAAATTCGTTGCTCGTGCGCCGGTATCGCCCTCTGCAGCGCCCTGCCTGGAGGCCGGCCAGCTCGTGCCGCGTTCCCTGGTGATCCGTATGTTCCTGACCCAGGCCGACGGGGTTTGGCACGTCATGCCGGGCGGCCTCGGCTGTGCTTTGCCCGATGGAGCGGCCGCCTGGCCGATCGCCGCGCCGGGACTGGCGAAGGACGTGTGGGTGCTGGCGCAGGACGCGATGGATATTGCTGGCCCGCCGGCGATACGCGTCCCCGCCCTGGCGATCCGGCGCACGGCTGGCGACCTGCCCAGCCGTGCCGCCGACAATTTCTTCTGGCTCGGCCGCTACCTGGAACGGCTGGAAGGTGCCGCGCGCCTGTTGCGCGCGGCACTCGCCCGTCTGTCGCGTCCCGCGCCGGCACCTCATGAAATGGCGGAAATCCAGGTGCTGGCGGCCTGCCTGACCCAGGCGGGGGTGCTGAACGCGGAAACCATCGCCGGGCTCAGCCTGCCGCATCTCACCGAGGCCCTGCTGCGTGCCGCCGCGCCATGGGGTGCGATCCACGCCATGCTCGGCCAGGTGTCGCGCATCGCCGGCCTGCTGCGCGACCGTGTCACCGGCGAGATGCACGCGATGATCGCCGTCAGCCTGAACGAACTGGAAGAAGCACTGGACGACATCAATCCGCGGCAGGACGGCCGCCAACTGGAAGGCGCCGCGTCCGCGCTGCTGCGGGTGCTGACCTTCTCTGCCACCGTGTCCGGGGTGGCGGCAGAGAACATGGTGCATGGCGGCGGCCGGTTGTTCCTGGATCTCGGCCGCCGCGTGGAGCGCGCCCAGTCGGTGGCAGACGAACTGGCCTGCGCCCTGGAACTGCCCGGTGCCGACACGCAGCCGGCGCGGGTGGAACATGGGCTGCGGCTGGCGCTGGAACTGTGCGATTCGGTCATCACCTACCGCAGCCGCTATGCCGGCGTGTTGCAGCCCGCGCCGGCCCTGGATCTGGTTCTGGCGGACGAAGGTAACCCGCGCGGCCTGGCATATCAGGTGGTTACCGCGGCCAGCCTGCTGCAACGGATCGCCGGGTCACAGGATGCGTCGCTTGCCGGTCTTGCGGCTTCGCTGCGCCAGGAGCTGGAATCGATCGTGTACAGCGTTGAAAGTGCGACCGACCAGGCGCGCGCAGCGACGCTGCTGCCGCCCCGGCTGCGTGCCCTGCGCGACGCTGTGGCCGACTTGTCCGACCGCGTGTCGCGCCGGTATTTCGCATTGCTCCCCACTGCGCGCAGCGTAGGCATGGACGCGGAGGTGCCGGCATTGCTCGGCGCGGCATGATATGGGCGGCGCATGATCTATCGTGTCCGCCACGTCACGACGTACGAGTACCAGACGCCGGTCGCGCTCAGTGCCCATCTGGCGCATCTGCTGCCGCGCGAGTTGCCGTGCCAGCGCGTGCGGTCCTCGCTGTTGACCACGTCGCCGCCGGCATCCTGGCGGTGCGATGCCACCGATCATTTCGGCAACACCGCCACCTGGCTGTTTGTGGACGCCGCCCACCCGTCTTTCGCCGTCACCAGCGAGGCGACGGTGGATGTCTGTTTCCCCGATCCGCCGCCAGCCGACGCGACTCTGCCCTGGGAGACGGTGGCGGCGACTGTCCGTGCCGGCGACCTTTCGGCCTGGCAGGCGGCGGAATTTCTGTTCGATAGTCCCCAGGTGCCAGCCGATGCCGAGGCCACAGCCTACGCCGCGCGGAGCTTTCCCGAGGCGCGTCCACTTCTGGCCGCGTTGCTGGAGCTGAACGCGCGGATCCGGCGCGACTTTACATTCCGTCCCGGTGTCACCTCGACGTCCACCACCGTCCGCGAGGTGCTGACCAAGCGGGAAGGGGTGTGCCAGGACTTCGCCCATTTGATGATCGGCGCTCTCCGCGGCCTGGGGCTGCCGGCGCGCTACGTGTCCGGCTACATCCGCACCCGCGCACCGGCAGGCGGCACGCGCCGGCTGGGCGCCGACCAGTCGCATGCCTGGGTCGGCATCTGGCTGGGGCCAGAGCATGGCTGGGTGGACCTGGACCCCACCAACGGGTTGGTGGTGAAAGAAGAGCATGTGGTGCTGGGTTGGGGTCGCGACTTCCGCGACGTGACGCCGTTGCGCGGCGTGATCCTCGGCGGGTCGGATCATAAATTGTCGGTGCGTGTGGAGCTGGAGCCGCTGCCGGCGGGAACCTGACTGACGCCAATTCCATTCGTCATGGCCGGCTTTGACCCGGGCATCTACCCTCGTTGGTCGGGAGCGATGCTACGGCGTCGCGGTCGCGGACGTAGATGGTCGGGTCAAGCCCGCCCACACGAGGGGATCCTTTGATGACCATTCTGAAAGTCTTGCACCGGACCCGGTATCGCTATGCCAACGCAGTGACGTTCGGCGATCACCGCATGATGATGCGGCCGCGCGACAGCCATGACCTGCGGTTGATCGATACCGGCCTGATAATGTCTCCCGCCGCGACGGTGCGCTGGATGCACGACGTGTTCGGCAATTCTGTCGCTGTGGCACAATTCTCCGAACCCGGGACAGAGCTGATGGTGGAATCCTGCTTCCGCTTCCAGCACTATCCGTTGCCGGCAGAAGAGGTAACGCCGGAGGAATACGCGCAACGCTATCCGTTCAGCTACGACGTGGACGAAATCCCCGATCTCGGCCGCACTGCGGAGCGCCACTATCCCGATCCGGAACACAAGATCGATCTCTGGGCACGGCACTTCGTCGAAGACACGCCGGATCACGAGACGATGGCGATGCTGATGGCGATGACGAATGCCATCAAGGAGCAATTCAAGTACAATCCGCGGGACGAGATGGGCACGCAGGACCCGCTGGTGACTCTCGAAAGCGGCACCGGCACCTGCCGAGACTATGCATTGTTCCTGATGGAAGCGGCGCGCAGCCTGGGGTTCGCCGCGCGATTCGTCTCCGGCTATTTGTACGACGAAAGCCTGATCTCCGGCAGCGTGGCCGGCGTCGTGGGCGGCGGTGCCACGCATGCCTGGGCAGAAATCTATTTGCCGGGCGCGGGATGGGTCGAATTCGACCCCACCAACGCGCTGGTCGGCGGGCGAAACCTGATCCGTGTGGCGGTGACCCGCGATCCGAAACAGGCCATTCCCCTGTCAGGCACGTTCACCGGCAAGCCCAACGACTATCTGGGAATGGAAGTCACCGTGGAAATCACTGCCGAGTCTGAATAACCATGCTCTGACAGACGCAGGCCAGTCATGCAGAGCAGCGGCTTGAAAATCGGTTGCGCCACCTGACTTTGATCCAGATCAATGACAGATCGCGCGTTCGTGAGCAGAAGGCTGGGCAACGAATGCTTTCCAGGACCGAGGAAACCTCCGCATGTCCGAAACTTCCCGCGCGCGCAATGTGGTGCTGGCGACGTACCTTGGCTGGACACTGGATGCGTTCGACTTCTTCATCCTGATCTTCGTCCTGCACAACGTCGCGGAGACCTTCGGCACCAGCCTCACCGCTATGACGCTCGCGATCACGCTGACCTTGGCGATGCGGCCGGTGGGTGCCTTTGTATTCGGCCGGCTGGCAGACCATTACGGGCGCCGGCCGATCCTGATCGCCAACATCCTTTGCTTCGCGGTGCTGGAATTTTTCTCCGGCCTTGCGCCCACCCTGCTGAGCTTCATGGTGTTGCGAACATTGTTCGGCGTGGCCATGGGCGGCGAATGGGGCATCGGCGCGTCGCTCGCGATGGAATCGATCCCGCCGCAGTGGCGCGGCTGGGTGTCGGGGCTGCTGCAATCGGGCTATCCCAGCGGGTATTTCCTCGCCACCATCGTGTTCGGCGTCTGCTTTCCGTTCGCCGGCTGGCGCGGGATGTTCATGATTGGCGGCGTGGTTTCCCTGGCGGTCGTGTACTTCGTATGGCGCATCGAGGAGAGCCCGGACTGGCTGGCCCGCCAGGCCGCACCGCGTGCCAGCGTCGTGATGGTGTTGAAGAACAATGCCGGCCTGGCGATCTGGGCCGTGATCATGATGATGGCATTCAACTTCTTCAGCCATGGCACGCAGGACCTGTATCCCAGCGCGTTCCTGAACGTGCAGCACCATTTCTCGCATGACACGATCACCACCATTGCGCTGATCTACAATGCGGGCGCCATCGTGGGTGGCCTGGCGTTCGGAACGCTGTCTCAGTATATCGGCCGGCGCACGGCCATCGTGCTGGCCAGCCTGCTGGCGTTGCCGGTGATCCCGCTATGGGCGTTCTCGAATTCGCCGGTGTGGCTGGCGGTGGGCGCGTTCCTGATGCAGATCTGTGTGCAGGGTGCCTGGGGCGTGATCCCGGCGCATCTGAACGAGATTTCTCCCCCGGAAATCCGCGCGACCTTCCCCGGTTTCGTGTATCAGATCGGCAACTTCCTGGCGTCGTTCAATGCGACGTTGCAGGCGGCGATCGGCGCCAATATGGGGCATACGTACAGTTGGGCGCTGGCAAGCGTGGCCGGCTGTGCCGCGGTGTGCATCGCTCTGTTCGTTGGGTTCGGCGTCGAGCGGCGCGAAGTGCGGATGCTGCACGGCGCCGCGGAATCGGAACTGGCCACCGCGTCGGCGCGGGACGCGGGGGAGTAGCCTGGTATCAGGCCTTGCGGATGACGCGGCGGCCGTACTCCGACCGCCGCAGACGCCCCTGGCGTGAGAACTTCTGCCTGTCACTGCCGCCGCAGTTTGAGCCTTCCTGACCTTCCGCCACGTCGCCGGTAATCAGGAAAGACAAGACAAGGCGACAATTTCAAACGAAGATCGTGCTGCGGGGACGCGTGGCAGGGCAGGGCGATGAGCATTTCCATCAAAGCGGCACAACGCACCATCCGGCATCGCAGGGCATTTCCCCTCGCCGGCCGCATCGCCCGGCATTGGGGCGGGTTTGCCGCACGCGAGCGGCACCTGCTGAGCATCATAGGACCGGGCTGGATCACCGGCGCCTCCGACGACGATCCCAGCGGCATCGCCACCTATTCTCAGGCCGGCGCGCAGTTCGGCTATGCCATGTCCTGGGTGATGTTGTTCACCTGGCCGCTGATGGCGGCGATCCAGGAAATCAGCGCCCGCATCGGCCGCGTCACCGGGGAAGGCATCGCCGGCAACATCCGCCTGCATTACCCGGCCTGGCTGCTGCGTACGATCGTCGGCCTGCTGCTGGTCGCGAACCTGCTGAACCTCGGGGCCGATCTTGGTGCGATGGGTGCCGCGGCAAACATGCTGGTTCCGTTCCGGGCGCACGCCTATGTCGTGGCGTTCGCCGTGGGATGCGCCTTGCTGGAAACGTTCTTCCGCTACGAGCGTTACGCGATGATCCTGAAATGGACCTCGCTGTCCTTGTTCGCCTATGTCGCGGTCGCGCTGGTGGTGCATATCCCGTGGCACCAGGTGGCGCTCGATACCTTCGTTCCAACGTTTTCCTGGCGGCAGGACTACATCGTCACGATCGTCGCCGTGCTGGGCACCACGATCACGCCCTACTGCTTCTTCTGGCAATCGTCGGAGGAGGCAGAGGAAGAACGCATCAACCCGAATGCCCACCCACTGGCCGAAGACCCACAGGAGGCACCGGCCGAGATCGCACGCATCCGTGCCGATACCTATATCGGCATGGGGTTTTCCAATCTGATAAGCTGGTTCATCATCATCACGACCGCCGCGACCCTGCATGCGCAGGGGATCACCGATATCCAGACCTCGACACAGGCGGCCGAAGCGCTGCGGCCGATCGCCGGCATGTTCACCTTCGTGGTGTTTGCTGTCGGGATCGTCGGGATCGGCATGCTGGCCGTGCCTGTGCTGGCCGGCTCTGCCGCCTATGCGTTGGGCGAGGCACTGAACTGGCCCACCGGCCTCGATCGCCTGCCGCGGGATGCCAAGGCGTTCTATGGCACGATCGTGATTGGCACGCTGGTCGGCGTGCTGATCAACTTCGTCCACCTCGATCCGATCAAGGCCCTGTTCTGGTCCGCGGTGATCAACGGCGTGATCGCGGTGCCGCTGATGGTGGTGATCATGATGATGAGCATGCAGCCGAGGGTGATGGGGAGGTTCACCCTGCCGCGGCCGCTTTGGGCGATGGGTTGGCTGTGCACGGTCGCGATGGCGATTGCGGTGGTGATCATGTTCGCGACGTGGTGACAAAGGGGACTTTCCTGCCCCGAGTTTGGTACAAGCCGCAGTACGTGCCGTCGAAGGGCTGCGTGCCATTTGCGGATTTTGGCAGGAGTGTTTCGGCGGCCCCGGGGCCGTCGCCCTGACCGTCTCGATCTGCCATGGTAGTGCGGTATGGGAGGAAACTGCGATGAGTGACGCAACAGCGCACAAACCGATCGTCCATTTCGTCGGCAGCATTCCATTGCCGGACGCCGAGACGGTGTTCCGCACCATTGCGGCGGCAACCGCACCATACCTCAAACGCCTGCCGGACGGAGAAACGGGCATCCGGAAGACCTGGATTCGCTTCCTGCAGGATGTGCTCGCCAACAATCCGGCGATCGAGGTGGCGAACGATGTTCCGCCCTTCAAATTCATCCAATGGGACGGCAAGGTCTTACGCGAGATCCCACGCCTGCGCGTGAAGCCGGGCGCGCAGCTTGACCCTGCTACGTTCAAGACCGGCTATGCCGATATGGCGATTGAGTCGTGGCGGTTGTTTGACCGTTTGCAACAGGACGGCGTGATCCCGGCCGGTGTCAAATTCCAGATCTCGCTGCCAACCCCGGTTGCGCCGACCTACAACAATATGGTGCCGAGCGACCGGCCGGCGCTGATTCCTGCGTTGACCGCACACATGCTCGGTGAGGTCGCGGCCATCGCGCGGGCTTTGCCGCACGATCGCATCGCCCTGCAATGGGACGTGTGCCAGGAGGTCATTGCCTGGGAGGGTTATTACGAGCCGGGGCCGGTCGATTTCCGGCATGAGACGATCGCAGAACTGGTCGCGATCGGCAACGGCGTCCCGGCGTCAATCGAGCTCGGCTTCCACCTTTGCTACGGCAGCCCGGCCGACGAGCATGTGATCCAGCCGAAGGACACCGGGATCATGGTCGAGATGACCAATGCGGTCTCGTCGGGTGTGCGGCGGCCGATTCATTTTTTCCATTTGCCGGTGCCTCAATCGCGCACCGACGATGCTTACTTCGCGCCGCTGGCCGGGCTGAAATTGCAACCGGAGACCGAGCTTTATGTCGGCCTGGTCCACCGCGAT
>Ga0335072_10004324_pt1 | contig 21171 bp, 16 predicted proteins | sample Lox_Sample_21_FD_206725 | JGI IMG/M metagenome (GOLD analysis project Ga0335072, IMG submission 206725) | Soil microbial communities from Loxahatchee National Wildlife Refuge, Florida, United States - Lox_Sample_2.1 | ecosystem: Environmental > Terrestrial > Soil > Wetlands | place: USA...
ACCTCGAAGCCCACGACGTCGCCCCCCTCGCCGGGCACGCCAGCGCCCGGACCACGCTCGACATGTACGTCGGCACCACCGCCGGCGTCCTCGACCGCGCCCGCACAGCCACCGCATAAGTACGCCCGGCACGACGAAGGACCGGGCAGCAGCTCGCGAAGGCTGTGCTCTGCCCGGTTCCTTGTCGGCCGGCCAAGGAGGAAACAGAATGTCTTGTCCTGATTCCCGCCCGGCCGGTCCCTGCCTGCTGCTAGTGGCGGCCCAGAGCTCGCAGCTGACGCAGGGAGTATCTGGACCGGACACAGCTTGCCGGGACCGCGCCATGGACTGCGGCCCGTGTCTGGTCATTATTGGCCGTGACCAGGAATCGGGGGCGGAACGGTGACGGCGCTTACAATCGCAGCCTCCGCCCCCAAGCGCGCGTACCTGCCCGGTACGGCAAGCAGCATGGACCGGGTGATCCGCATATCGACCGCGGTCGTCGTGCTCGCCGTGGCGGGCATCGCGGCGTATGTGTCGTACTGGCACGCTTACGCTGTCGTCCGCGAGTATGGCGAGACCGGTGTGACTGCCCGCCTGGAACCCGTCACGATCGACGGGCTCGTCTACGCCTCCTCGATGGTGGTCTTGTACGCCGCGCGGCACCAGCTCCCCGTGCCCCGGCTGGCCCGCTGGCTGCTCGCTCTCGGGATCGTCGCCACGCTCGCCGCGAACATGGCACAGGGATGGTCCCACGGCCCAGGCGGCATGATGGTCGCGGCCTGGCCAGCGGTCAGCCTCGTCGGGTCCTACGAACTGGTGGTCTGGATCATCCGTAAGGCCGCGGCAGAGGACCCGGGCGACCGCGTACCGGCTGCGGACCAGCGGGACCCGCAGCCGGACCAGGCCGGCGCTGGTCCGCGGCCCGGTATCGCCCAGGGACCAAGCACCGGACCAAGCAGCGAGCACGGGCACCTCGCTGGCCTCCCGGACGGACCACAGCGTCCGGACCGGACCGCCAGAGCGGACCAGCCAGATGGACCAGGCACAGACTCGGCGGACCGACCGGACCACGATGCCGACATCAACGCCACCGCAGTAGCCGCCTACCGCGCGAGCCTCAAGAACGGCCGGCCGCTCTCGGAACGCAAGCTCGCGGGCATGTTCGGTAAGACCTCCCGGCGCTGGGCACGCAACCGCATAGCCGAGGCCCGGCAGAGCGGCCCGGTACCTGCCTGACAGGGCTGCGAGACTTGACGGCGCCTTTGAACAGCATCGGCCAACCTGGCCGGTCAGGGATTCCGGCAGGCATAGGCGACCAATCCCCGGTACCCGCATCATGCGGTGGCTGTGCGGGCGCGGTCGAGGACGCCGGCGGTGGTGCCGACGTACATGTCGAGCGTGGTCCGGGCGCTGGCGTGCCCGGCGAGGGGGGCGACGTCGTGGGCTTCGAGGTGCCAGGTGAACAGGGCGACCACGCAGAACACGTGCCGCAGGCTGTGCCAGGTCCATGTCCCGTTGCCGCCGGCGTCGCGCCATCCGGCCGCCCGGTAGGCCGGTGCCAGGACGCGGGTGTCGAAGTTGGAGGACCGCCAGTGCTTGCCGCGGGGGCTGGGGAACATCAGCCCCAGCGGGTTGCGGCCGGCGGCCATCTCGGCCCGCACCTGCCCGATCCGGGCTTCGATCTTCTCCGCCAGCGGGTACCCCTCCGGGGTCCGGGCGGGGTAGATCGTCTTGCGGCGCTTGCAGCCCTTGGGCAGCCCGGTGAGCAGCCTGCCGCCGACCTCGACGACCTTGCGGTCCACGTCGATGACCCGGCTGCCCGGGGTGATCTGCCAGATGGTCAGGGCGAACTCCTCGCCCTGCCGCAGCCCGGAGTAGGCCGCGGTGCAGGCCATCAGCTCATGCAGATCACCGCGCCGCCCGGCGGCCAGGGCCTGGCCGAGCCTGGCGACATCGGCGCCGGCGGGGATCTCGGCGGGGTCGACGAACTGGTCGGATTCTCCCTGCGTGCTCGCCAGCGGGCCGGACTCGGGCCGGCCGGCGGCCTGCCAGTACACCTCCCGCAGCCGCGGGCTGGCCAGGTACCCGCCCTTGATTCCCGCCGTGACCATGGCCGACAGGCACCGGTGCAGCCGCGCGCCCTCGCCCTCGGTGGGCGCGGCGCTGACCGCCTTCTGCATGTCGGCGATCTTGATGTCCTGGCAGGTGATCGCGGCGATGACCGGGGCCACGAACCGCTCGCACAGCCGGCGCTGGGTGTCGGCGTGCTTGGGGGACCACCGTTTCCGGGGCGGGTGCCGGTCCGGGGACAGGTAATGGGCGATCAGGTCCGCGCCGGGCCGCTGCATGTTCGGCGCGCCGGCGGCCAGCCGCTCAGTGACCTTGTCCAGCTTGACCGCCAGCTTCTCCTCGGTCACCGCCTCGCACTGGCACCGCTCGCCGTTCTCGTACCAGACCGCCCGCCACCGGCCCCCCTCCTGCCGGGCCGGGTAGACCGTGATCCCGGACTCCAGCTCAACCACCACACGGCCGCCCTCTGTTTGCGGGGACGCCGTCGCCGCCACCATCAAGATGCCTTCCGGACACGGGCCGTTCGGACCCGGCCCGTTATCCGTCGCGGTTCCGCCACCGGACCCGGCATCTGCTGACTGGCTGATCTGCGGGAGGACGCCTCATTGCGACGTACCGCGGGTCGGTTGCCGAGTCCTTCCGCGAATGCCTCGACTTCGCTCGCCCACCATCTGTGGCAACGTGGCGAGACTCGGACCGCAGCCGGGAAATCCGGCCGGTGCGTCAGCCGATATGCGGCTGTACGGCCAAGCTTGAAGATCGCGCGGATGTCCGCTATGGCGATCAGCGGGTCATCAGTCGATCGCATGCTTCCCATTCTTGCTTCCCGGTTGACAGGCCAGTTCTGGTTATCGCCTGGCAACAACCAAGACCGGCCCGAGCGCACCAACCGAACATCGGGCCCGGAAGAATTCGCGGTTGTCTGCTCCTTGTCAGCGAAGTGTCAGAACTGACAAGAATCCTCGGCCTGCGCGACGTTGACGAGCTTCCGCATGCAGGCGACCTTACCGGTATGCCGCAGCAGCCGATGGCGCCGCATTGGTGCGGCTTGCAGTGCCGTCCCTGACAGGCGATCGTGTCGCCGACTGGCGTCCGCCGCGCCGTCCATTCACAGGGAGCGCAACCCGTAGCCTTGGGCGCTGCGCGCCGAGGTACCGCTGACTGCGGCAGGATTCGAGGTGCATGACCTTGACCGCGAACTGGGCGGCACGAAGTCAGCAGACTTGCTTGCCGTCCTGGACGGTAACCGGTGCCTGATCGAAGTGAAGTCAGCCAGCGGGAACGCCAGGGAGGGGCTTGTGAGCGACTTGCAGAGGCACATCTCGACGTGGCCGACCCTCCGGCCCGCGCAGCAGCCTCTCACGCACTCCGCGCTGATCGTCAACCACGAGTACCGGCAGCCTCCCGGCGAGCGCTCAGGGCAGGTCTACGCAAGGGCGGAATTTGTCTCGTCCCTGACGTTTCCTGTGCTATCGGCCCGGCAGCTTTTCGACTGGTGGCGAGCGTCGGACTGGCCTGCGATAAGGAACGCGATCCTGGCATCCTCCCCCCAGAGCCCGCCGACCAGCGCGTCTGCCCGCGATCGGCCGGCGGAGCACGTTCCCGCCGGAAAGCCAGCCCGCAGCCGACTGTCGTGGCGGCGAGGGAGATCAGGAGCATGAGATCGCTATCGCAGGTCGCTCCCGTCAGGCTCCTGAGGACCGCTGCCGTGCAGGTAGCACGGAGCTGGGAATGGCTGCCATCAGGGACACGACGCTGGGCTTTGGTCTTCCAAGTGAACAGTGCGGTTACGCGGAACACGTTCTTCGGACTGTGCCAGGTCCACCGGCCGTCTTCTCCCCGTGCCTAACCTGCGGTCTCCCAATCGCCCAGGCTCATGGCACCGGCGAGGCGCTTCTTGCAGAGCTCGACGTAGGCCGGGTCCTTCTCGATGCCGATCCCGGGAATGCCTTCCCTGAGGCACGCATGGAGTGTGGTTCCCGTGCCTGCGAAGGGGTCGAGCACCGCGCCGCCAGCGGGAGCGACAAGTCGGATGAGCCACTGCACCAGCGCTAGCGGCTTGATTGTCGGGTGGGTGATCCCGGGCAGCCGCGGCCGTTCCGCGGAAGCCGCCTTGGGCTCGTAGCGGAAGACTGGGAAGTACCGTTCGGCGGTGCCGGTCTCGGCGCCCCTGGCCGGGTTGCAGTCGGGACTCCCGGCGAACTTCGCGTAGACGTCGCGGAAGCCCCCTCTGTCGCTATGCCGCCTGGCCGGGTTGGCGCCGGAGCGGCGGGTGCCGGACTGCGCGGCCAGTTCGGCGACCGGGCACCCGGGGAGGCACCGGTCGTCACTACATCCGTGGGAATGGCTGAAGATGACGTTCGCCGGCCAGCGCCCTGATGGCAGCATCCTGCTGACTGCCGACCCGCCAGGGTCCCCAAGCCTCAGCGTCCCGTGGGTTACCGTGGGCTCTTCCGGCTGGCTGTTTCCGGTGCGGCAGGCGTCGATGTGCAGCGCTCCGGCCTGGTAGGTGGTGACGTTGGCGGCCACGGTGCCGCGCAGCGGCTTGCGCGCGATCACGATGGGCTCGTGGCCAGGCTTGAGCGCGGTTCCCCACCCTTCCCACGCGCGCGCCTGGTTGGCGGCGCCAGGCACTGCGCTGGCGCTCATGGCCTTGGCGACGTTGAGGCTCTTGGGGAATCCCTGGGCGTAGATCCAGTCGATGCTGTCGCGGATCTCCAGTCCCGCGTCCTCTATGCCGCAGGCAAGCCTGTGCCATGTGCGCGTGCCGCCGAACGTCACGAGGTGGCCGCCAGGCCGGAGGACGCGCGTGCAGGCGGCTGCCCACTGGGTGCACCACTGTTGGTAACCCGGCCCAGCCGCGTATTCGGGCGACGTGCGGGACAGCCGTCCGAACGCGCTGCCGCGCCCGGCGTCTGTGGGGTTCCTGCTGCGCCGTAGCCCGTTTCCCGTCCTCCATGGTGCGTCCCAGTCCCTGCCCATGAACTCAAGCCCATATGGGGCGTCGGTGATCACGGCATGCACGCTCCCTGCCGGGAGCTTCGGCAAGATGTCGAGGCAGTCGCCGAGGTGCACGGTGACGCCGGGGGCCGTGAACGCCTCGGTCATGCGGCGTCCGCGGCGTTGCGGCCGATGCCTGCGCGGGCGGTTGCCGCGCCGCACGCGCAGGCGTCGGACAGGACCCGGGCAAGTTCGCGGTGGTCTCCGGTGCGCCGGGCGGTAAGGCGGCAGTAGTCCGTTGGCAGCTGCTCATGCTGACAGCGGCCCCGGTCGGTGACGGGCTTGGGCAGGCTGTGCTTCTTGTGCCAGATGATCGCGGCGTGCCGCGCGCCGACCCGCCGCGCGCATGACGATGGCAGTCGCATGAGTAACGCCGCACCCGGCTGCCTGACATCTACCAATACGGGCGGCCGCGCCCAGACCGAACGCCCATGTGCGGCTGACCCGGCCGGTCACGCCGCACGGCGCGCCACCGCACCACGGCCGGGATCTAGCCGATGCGGGAGCGAGGCCGCTCGCGCCAGGCGGCGTGGATCCGGTTCGGCGCGTGTTTTGTGTCACTCGCGTGTCAGGCTTCCGTAGCTGGCTTCGGGGACCGGTGGCCGGTGCCGAAGGGTCCTGTCAGTTGCGTGTCTGGCCGACCTGCGCTGATTGATTCCAGATCAAACGCGCCAAACGCAGGGAGTCTCCAACCGCTATGACCGCAGGCCTAAATTCCCAGTCGTCTCACCCCGCAGGTCCCGCCAGCGCTGGCCTGCGCCCCGATGGGTACCGGGATCGCCGGTCTCACCCGTCACCGCTGAGTACTGCCGATGCCGCCTTCCGGCTGCTGACCCGCGGTCCTAAGCCGCTGACGCTGAATGGCCGCCGGATCAGCGGGCTCCCGGCCAGGCCCATTCCGCTCGACGAGCTCAAGCGCCTGCTGCTGCGCCCGACTGCGGACGCGGCGACCAGGGACGCGGCCTGGGCTGTCCTGGTCGCCCGGGCGCGGAGCCAAGGGCCCGCGTGGATGATCGGCACTGTCGGCGTCGCCATGCCTGCACTGCGCCGGACTGCCGGGACGCTGGCAAGAGGCTACGAGGGGGACACCGCTGACGTCGACGCGGAAGTGCTTACCGGTTTCCTGACTGCGGTCCGGTCCCTCGATCTCGCTCGCCCGGGAATCGCGCTGCGGCTGCGATGGGCAGCGTACCGGGCCGGAGCGGCATTTCGGTACGCCGAAGGCGACTGGGCAGCCCGGACGGACGCCCCAGACTGGGCCATGCCCCTGCAGCGGACATGGGGTCACCCCGACCTCGTGCTCGCCGTGGCTGTAGCGCAGGGCGTCATCACCCCGGCCGACGCGGCGCTCATTGGGTCCACCCGGCTGGAAACCGTGCCGCTCGCGGATGCCGCCAGGGACCTAAACGTGCCCTACGACGCGGCGCGGATGCGCAGGTCCAGGGCTGAGGCGCGGCTTGTGTCAGCGATACGCTCTGGGCGTCTGAGCGATACTGCTTTGGATTCGCCTTAGGCCGTGTGGCGGATCGCCACCATGAGCGGAAACCGGATCGGCAAACGGCTGGCGTGTAACAGGCATCTACGCCCCTATTCGTCTTCGCCAACTTCGACACCGGTCGCAGCCTGGACCGCAGGCCGGAACTGGCGATCGAAGGGCTCGGCCGCAGACCGGAGAGATTCGCGGGCGTCAGCCACGGCCTGCCGGGACGCCCGCCGCCGCGGCGTCCCGCGGATCCTGGCTCATCACTTTTCGTCGGCGCCCGCATGGCGGGTCATCCGGGTTGGTCCTGTCAGTGTCCCGGCGTGTGCGGGGGCGTGTGGTAGTAGACCTCTTCGCGGACGATAGCCGCGTCGGCGACGGTGCAGAGGGAGATCTTCACGGCTGTCTCGCGCTTGCCGGTCGGCAGGTGGGTCCGGTCGAAGGCGAACCGGACGGCGAACTGGCCGCCGCGCACGAGCGGGTCACCGATCTCGACGGTGTGGATCTGGTAGTCGGCGTTGAGCCTGCCGCTGTTGTCCATGATCTGCTGTACCCCGCGCAGTTCGCCCGGCCCGTCCCCGGTCTCCAGCGGCGCGACCCGCAGCACGTCGGCTGCCAGGAGCCGCAGGGCCGCGTCGAGGTCGCCGGCGCGGAATGCGGACACGTACCAGTCGGCCACCTCGGCCGTGGATGGCAGGCGGAAATCGCTGGCGTGGTCGGCAGCCCACTGCCGGAAGGTGCGGGCCGGCGCGCCGGTGATCTCCTCGACCGTCCGGGTGACCGGCTCTGGCCGGGTGACCAGCCCGGCCCAGGTGGCGAGCGCGGAGTCGACGAAGCCGGGATCGCCCCAGGCGGCGAGCAGTTGCCGGCGGGCTTCCTCGGGTGACAATTCCTCCCAGCGCACGGCGCGGCCGGTCACCTCGCCGATGATCCGCACCTGGTCGGCCTGGGTAATGGCCTCCGGCCCGGTCAGCAGGTACCGGCAGCCGGCATGGCGGTCCTCGGTCAGCGCCCGGACCGCCACGGCGGCGAGATCGGACTCGTGGACCAGCGACCGGGTCGCCGCGCCGTAGGGCCACCGGACGACACCCTGGCCGCGTATCTGATCCGCCCACATCAGCGTGTTGGCCGCGAACCCGGTCGGCCGCAGGAACGTCCAGGCCACGCCGGAGTCTTCGATCAGCCGCTCCATCACCGCCCAGAACGAGTCCGGCCGTCCGGCCGCGGCCTGCGCAGACAAGTAAACGACGCGGGCGACATGGCGGGCCAGCAGCTCGACTACCCGCGCGCCCGGGCCGGCGGCCAGTTCAGGTGAGGTAAACGGCCACACCAGGAACACCGAGTCCGCTCCCGCCAGGTGCGGCCCCAGCGAAGCCGGATCGGCCAGGTCGCCGCGCACCACCTCCACGCCAGCCGGCTGTCCGGCCGACGCGGGATCGCGGGTGACCGCGCGCACCGGCAGGCCACGCTCGCTGAGCTGCGTCACGACCTGCCGCCCGACTGTCCCGGTCGCCCCGGTAACCAGAATCACGGTGATCTCCTTCGCTGCATCCATGGCTGCCCCGGACCGGGCAGTCCCACTGCTGCCGACGCTAAAACCTCAACTAATGTTGAAGTCAAGAGCGAGCGAGCCGGCAGTCACTCGCGGACCGCACCGGCCGAGGCCCGGCACAGCGGGGAGCAGCCATGGACGCGGAACCCTTCGACTGGCACGAGGCCGGGCTCACGGTCGGCCAGGTCGCCGCGCGCAGCGGCGTCGCCCCCTCCGCGCTGCGGTTCTACGAACGGCAGGGCCTGATCACCAGCGACCGCACCGCCGGCAACCAGCGCCGCTACCACGCCGATGTGATGTGCCGCGTCGCCATGATCCGCGCCTGCCAGCGCGTGGGTCTGTCCATCGCCGACATCCGGACCGCCCTGGCCGAACTGCCCGAAGGCCAGGTCCCCGGACCCGGGGACTGGGACCGCTTGTCCCAGCGGCTCCAGCGCGAACTACACGACCGCATCGATGACCTCAATCGTGCTCTCCACGCGCTTACCCGCAACGACCCGGGCTGAGAACCCAACGGCGCACGAGCCCCCAGCGGGCCTCTTCAGGCCCAAGGCCGACGGTCCGGCGTGGACGAAAGAGTCCTCTAACCGCGGTTACGCATGACAAATAGCTGCACAAATGACATCGGGGATGACAACTGGCGGTCCAGATGACATATTCAGCGGATCGTACGCGGCGAGCGGCAGCGCCGGGAACTGGAGCTGATGGCAGACTACACAGCCAAGGTGCGGGCCGGGAAACTGCTCACCAGGGATGATGTCGAATCGCTCACTGCCGTGCCGCACCCTAATGCCCACCTGGAGATGATGTGCAGGACGGTTGAGCACCTTGCCGCCCATATCAGCAACCGTCCCCTCACGCTGGTGACCCTCGACCAGCCGCTGCTAGTCACCGGCGACGAGCCCGTGATCGTTAACGTCGGCCCCGATCACATCCAGCACAAGCCAGACTGCTTCATCACCAAGAAAGAGCTGGCCAGGCGGCGCCGGGAGGCGGGTAAAGGGTCGGGCAAGACGTACGGCCAGGTCGTTCATATTTACCCCACTCGCCCCAGCGGGGTGGCGGATGCGATAGAGATCGCGCTGCCGCTCTCGCCCAGGAGCATCTTGTTTCTGGGGCCGAAAGGAGGACACGGCGAGCCGCACGCACTGCTGCGTGGTGCCGAAGCGGCGCACCTTGCCAGCGCAGTCAACCAGCACGTGATCACGCAGTGCCTAAGCCGGGTTGCGGCGAACCCCGAGCACCCCTTCTTCGCCGACCTTGAGTTCCCGCCGCCCGGGCCCGTTGATAGCCGTATGCGACGGCGGGTCAGCGATGAGCGGTCAGCTCACGAACGCACCTGAACCGCGCAGGCCGCGACTCCTGCGGGACTGGCGGTAGCTCTAATCTCACACGCCGGGCGGCTACGGGTGGCTGGCGGCGGCGCGTTCGAGGACCTTCTCCATGCCCGTCAAGCCCCCGTCAAGGGCGATCTGGATCAGCCAGCGCCTGACCTGCTCGCCGCGGTCGTCGTCGTCTGCCAGGTCCAGAGCCGGGTCACCGAGCAGGTGGGCGCCCCCGGAATAACCAGCGTCCGGGATCGGACTCAGTCCGGTGGTATCGAGAACCTCAGTGACGGATCCCCCGGTCACCATGTGCATAACACGGGGCTGGGGAACTGCGAGCGGGTCGATTCCGCTGAGGTCGGCCAGCGGGACGACGACATCGCGGCAGGTCAGCGTCGCGAGCATGGCGCTGATGAGTTCGCCGAGCTGGTGCGGCGGCACCCGCCAGCGGGGAACGGGCATATTCGCCCTGCCTGCGTCGCGCTGCCGGATGATCTCGGCAGCCGCGCTGTACCGCACCACCACGTCGGCCTCGACCTGCATGTGCGTGGCCGGCCTGCCGTAGCCGCCAGGAACTTCGAGTCGCACGGTCGCCTCGACAGGTCCCGGCTTATCGTCCGGCCAGCCTTGCGGGGCGCCCCACCAGGCAAGCCGGACCATGCGCGACCGGTTGAGTCCCTGGCGGTGGAACGGGTTCATCCCGCCCGTCGACGCTCCCGCGAGGCTGAGGTACCTGAGCACCAGATGGAGCGGGGAAGCATTCAGCGCGTCGGTGAACGCCTCGACCGTCCCCTCGGCCAGCGGACGCCACATGGCTTCCGGCGCGACGGTGAAGTTAAGGCCCGACCGCAAGACGAAGTCCACCCCGCTGTCAGGCGTGCCGTCAGCGGCTTGCGGCAGGCCCGGGGCATGAAGATCCCAGATGTCATCCTGTCGTGCGACGGCACCCTCAGTGAACAGTTCCCTCAGCCGCTGCCAGTCCGCAGGATGACTGGTGTTCTGGTGCCGCACGTACGCCACCCCGTCGACGAGCAGGGGCCTGGGGTGGCGGCCGGGCACCACCCGCAGGACCAGCACGTACAGGTCCGAGCCCTGTGCGAGCGGCACGGGGACGATCTCCGGGACCCACGGAGGCTCGATCCTCGCCGCGCAGTGCTCGGCGACCGACTCGATGGCCTTCTCCTTGACCCCTTTGACGATCCGGCCGTCCGTGACGCCGACGAGCAGCAGCCCGCCGTAAGTGTTGGCTAGCGCGGCGACGCCCTTGGCTATCGTGTCAGCCATCTGCTCCTTGTACTCGATCGTCGGCGACTCCGGACCGATCTGCTTCACCAGAGCGCGCACTCGCTCGATGGTGATGTCCGACGCGGCGGCGTAGAGCAGGGACTGGGGGGACGTCACCCGTCCATCATCCTCTGTGGCCACCATCGCTTCGTCCATATCCCCTGCATCGCCTCCGCATCAGATGCCAGGCAGATCGTCCCGGCCGGCACGCAGTGAAATCGACAGCACAAGCTGATGCCGTGACGCCTGGCCGGGACTTCTCCCGTGGTACTGGTGCGCCGTAGCCGAGGCCGAATGTCGGTGCCGCGACCTAGCCTTCTGCGTGGCCGCAGTCGGCAATGGCCTGAAGACCGGCGGCCGGACAGGGAGCCTGACCGATGACTGGACCGCGGACTCGCGAAGTGGACCGTCGGCGAGAATCGCTTCAGCTTCCGGACGGCCGGTCGATTAACGGCATCCGTCCCGGGCTCGCCGGCAACCGCGGCAGAGTGTCCATGGACCTGCTCCAGGCCAGCCGGCAGGGCTGCCCGGCGACGGAAACCGTCGAGGAGTACCGGGTCCGCGACGACCTTGCCCGCCAGCTCGGCGGGCTGACCGAGGTGAATCTGCCGCTGGGATTCGCGGACGTGGCGACCAGCCTGGCCGTGTTCGAAGTCGAGCCCCGCCATTCCTGGCGGGAGGGCGCCCGTCAGGTACTCGCCTACAGCGCGCAGTGCGGCCTCCCGCCCGCCATCGCCCTCTTCCGGGCGATCCCCGCGGCGGAGATGCTCGCCATCTTCACCGAGCTTCGCGCCGTGGACCTGCACGGTCTGCACGCCGACTTGATCGACCTGTGGTGGTGGACAGGCCATGCCTGGCGGCAGATCACCGGTCCCGAGCTCTGCGTGGACATGCCGCACAGGGCCGTCTTCGGGCTGTGCGGGCACTGCGGCCGTCGTGTGGCCTGGTTCGGCCCGACTGCGCTCTGCTACGACTATGACCCCGCGCACCGTATCAGCCAGATGCACTGCTGTGCGGGACTATGCCCCGTCGCGCACGAGAATGTGGAGTGGTGCCTCTACTGGGCGGCACGGCGCGCGTTCCCGGCCCGGTGACGATCCAGAGGGTGATGGTTGCCGTACGCCGAGCGCGGTTCCGGCGCAAGACAGGACCAGGAGGCGACCGTCCAAGAGCGCCCCAAGGGGCGTGAGATGGTCGCCTGCAGGGCCAGCAAGGCCCGCCCTAGCCATCGATAGAGGCGAAGAGACCGCCGACAAGTAGGCGGCTCAACCGACACAGGTGCCGACAAGTAGGCGGCAGGACCGACACCTTCACCGGTTCCCTACAAGTCGCCTCGCCCGGCGCGGCTGCTTGGGAATCTGGCGCTCTGCTGTTCGGTCCAGCCCCGTAATGCGGATTTGGTCTGCGCCGGGAAGACCGGAAGGCGGCCGGGCGGACACGCTGCCTGACACCTGTCACCCGATGTCCGGCAAAGGAGGTGAGCCACCCCTCACCCGGCCGTCTTCTGGTCACCCGGCGCCCCGCAAGCACGGCAGCCCGCCAGCCGCGGGCAGGAGATGCAGGCAGAAGATGCGCCCCAGGATCACCACGACACTACTCGCGATACCCCTCACCACAGCGGCGCTGGTGGCCGCGAGCGCGCTGCCCGCAGCAGCCGCCCCGCCCGGCATGGCCATCACGACGGCCGCCGCGGTTACCTCGCTGAACCAGGTGATCACCAACATCACCATCTGGATCGGCGGCCTGCTGGGAGGACTGGCGACGCTGCTGGCGACGATCGGCGGCGTGCGGTACCTGCTCGCGAACGGCGACCCGGGCGAGGTGATCAAGGCCAAGGAAACCCTGAAGTACGCCGCCATCGGCTACGGCGTCGCGGTGCTGGCCCCGCTGCTGCTTACCATCCTCAAGGGCTTCGTGGGATGACGATTGCCATCCCCCGCCGCCGGGAAACCGGCGCCATAGCCGCTGCGGTGCTGGCATGCTGCCTCATCGCCGGCTCCGCGGCGCTGGCCGCCGGGCATCGCGCAGCGCCAGCCGCGCGGCCGCCAGCGCGTCCCGCGACCGCAGAACCTGGGTACGTGCCGCCCGCGTCGTCTCCCCGCGCGGCCTCGCCTCTCCTCCTGACCACCGCCCAGGAACAGGCCGCGCCGGCGTCGCAGCGGCGCGCGCCGGCGCTCGCCGAGACGGCCGCTCCCGGTTCGGCGGCGGCGTTCAGCTGCTGGCCGTGGGCTATCTCATGCGAGGTCGACTCATGGTTCTCTGCCCTGGCCGTGTCAGCGATCCGGCCGCTGCTGACGCTCGTCGGGCAGACGGAGCTGTCAACCAGGGACTACACGGCCGCCCCCGCCGTCCAGAGCATGTGGGCCGGGACGCTCGGCGCTTCGGACGCCCTGTTTGTGCTGCTGATCCTGGCCGGCGGGGTCATCCTCATGGGCTACCGCACCTACCAGGGTTCTTACGCGGTCAGGGAAGTAGCTCCCCGGCTGGCCATCGCCATGGCGGCGTCTAACAGCTCGCTGCTGGTGGTCTCGAAGGCGATCGGCCTGTCCAACGGGATCAGCGCGGCGCTTTCCGGCGGCGCGCTGCCCTCCACCGCCACTGCCACGCTGACGCAGATGCTCATGAACGGCGCGCAGGGCGGCATCATGATCCTGCTGCTTGTCCTCGCCGCCGTCGTCGTGGCCGTGGTCATCGCGGTCACGTACGTGATCCGGACGATGGGCCTGGTCCTGCTGATCGCGATGGCACCGCTGGCACTATCCGGCTACGCGTTGCCGTACACGGCTTGGGCGCCACGGTGGTGGTGGCGGGCGCTTGCCGCCGTGCTGGCCATCCCGCCCGCGCAGGCGCTGGTGCTGAACGCCGCCATGCACGTGTTCTTCGCGGCTGGCTGGACCAGCCTGGACTCCTCGAATCCTTACCTGATCAACGTCCTGACGGCCATCTGCGTGCTGTACGTGATGGCGCGGATTCCGTTCTGGGTCGCCCGCCCGGTCCTGCAGCCGTTCGGCCGCAGCCCGGTCCGGTCCGCGCTGCGGTTCGCCTGGGGCGCCGCCGTGCTGTCCCGCGTCGGCCGGACCCTGCGCGGCACGGGCAGCCGCGCGACTGCCGCGCGCGGCATTACGCGCGGCCGCGGGACATCCGGCGGCAGCCGGAGCACGCCCGCCCGCAGCGGTCCCCGGACAGGTTCGGCCAGCACGGTCGGCCGCACGAATTCGCGGGTCCGCGCTAGCGTCAGCGCCGCGGGCAGCCGGGCCGCCGGACAGATCGGCGGCGGGACCGGCGGGCCTACTGATCCAGGGGACGGGGCCGCTCCGTGGGGGACGCCGCCCGCGCCGCGCGGGCCTGCCGCGCCGACCAGTACGCCGCGGCACGCCGCCCCGCCCCCGCTGCCCGCAGGCGACCGCCCCTACCCGGCGCGGCACGTGTCGCCGCCGTCCCTGCCAGCGGGCGAAGGCGCGGCCGGGCCAGCGCCCAGGCTCCCGGGCGACCCGGCACGGCCGCGTCCCGTTCCCCCGCCGCCCGCCGGCACGCGGCCACGTGGGCCCGTCCCGCCGCTGCCGGCAGGAGGCCAGCCCCGGCCTGTTCCCCCGCTGCCCGCGGGCGGACGGCAGGGCCGTAACGTCCCGTCCCTGCCGGCAGGCGCCACGCGCCGCGGGCCGGTCCCGCCTCTCCCGGGCAGCCTCATGCAGTCCGCGCCGGCCGCTCCGCTGCCCGCCTCCGGGATCACGGCTCGATCACAGGCAGGCCGCCAGGGCTCAGGCGATGCCGCACCGCTAACAGCGGCCCCCGGGCAGGCAGCGCGGCCCCCGCAGGTGCAGCCGATTCCCGGCGCGAGCGTGAGAATGCCGCGGCCGGGGTCAGCCGCGGCGTCGGCGCCCGGCCGGAGTGGCCAGGCGGCACCCGGGCCTGCCCGGCAGCGGTCCGTCCGGGCAGGCGGGCTTTCCGGCCAGCGGCAAGTCCCCGCGGCGCCCGCGGCGCCGCGCAGCTCAGCGGCCCCGGCCTTGCCAGCGGGGAGCTCGCGCCGCATGCCTCCGCCGCTGCCCGCCGCCGACACCGGCGCGCCGGGCAGGCACGTGGCACCCCCGCCGCTGCCCGCCGGACGTGGGCGCCACATGCAGCCTCTGCCGCTTCCCGCGCCGCAGCCGCCACCCGCCTCGCGCCCGGCCCCGCCTCAGCCGCCACCGACGGCGCGGGAACCCGGCGCGCAGGCAGCCCCCCGCCGCGGCCGGCCACGCCGCGCCCCCCGACCGCCACGTAACCCGGAGCCGCCGTCATGACAGGCACCCGCTACCAGCAGGTCCCGCCGATGCGCCAGGTGAGCAAAAGTGAGCCACGACTTCCCTGACAGCGCCCGGATCCCGGCCGACATCGAGCGGCCGGACAAGATCGTATTCGGGCTCACCGCGCGCCAGGCCGGCATCCTCGCCGGGGTCGCGGCGGTGCTGTGGCTGGTTTTCCTGGCCGTCCGGCACCTAGTGCCCGCGGTCGCCTTCGCCGCTGCCGCCGCGCCCCTGGCGGCTGCGGCGGCAGGCGCGGTGCTTGTCACGCGGGACGGGCTGAGCCTGGACCGGCTGGCCGCAGCCGCGATCCGGCAGTCCCGCGCCCCGCGCCGTCTGGTCACCGCCCCCGGCGGCGTCGTCCCGCCGCCGGAATGGGCTCCGGCCGCACCCGCCGTGCTGCCGTCCCCGCTGCGGCTTCCCGCCGTGCGGGTGGCCCCGGACGGCAGCTTGGACCTGGGCGCCGACGGGGCCGCGGTGCTGCTGGAGTGCACCACCGTGTCCTTCGCGCTGGCCACCCCGGGCGAGCAGGAGGCGATGACCGGCGCCTTCGGCAGATGGCTGAACAGCCTCACCGGCCCGGCCCAGATCCTGATCCGCGCCGAGCGGGTCGACCTGTCCGCAGCCATCACGCGGCTGCAGGAGACGGCGCCGCTGCTGCCGCACCAGTCCCTGGAGGACGCGGCGCTGGAGCACGCGGCGTTCCTCGCCAGCCTCGCCGCGTCCCGGGATCTGCTGCGCAGGAAGGTCATCCTCGTCATCCGCGAGCCCGCCTACCGCGGCCGCAGCGACGCGGCCGTCTCACGGGCGATGCGGCGCGCCGACGAGGCGGCACGCGCGCTGGCCGCCGCCGGGATCCGGGCAGCCGTCCTGGATGCCTACGAGGCCGCGGCCGTGATCGCCGCCGCCTGCGACCCGTGGCGGCAGGTCCCCTCCGGCGCGCCGGAATCCGTCATCACCCGGGAGCCGACGTGATCGGGTGGCGCAGGCGGAAGCCGGTCCCGCCGCCGGGGCCGTTCGGGCCGGACGCGGTGGAGGTGCGGGCCCGCAGCCTGCGCGTCGGTGACGGGGTATGCGCGACGTTCACCGTCACCGGCTACCCGGCGGAGGTGCCGCTGGGCTGGCTGGAGCCGCTGATCGCCGACCCCGGGCGCGTCGACCTTGCCCTGCACATCGAGCCGATCCCGCCGCAGGTCGCCGCGACCCGGCTGCGGCACCAGCTGGCCCGGCTGGAGGCGTCATCCAGATCCAGCCGCGAGCACGGGCGGCTGGCCGACTTCGAGGGCGAGGCGGCCGCCGACGACGCGACCGACCTGGCCGCCCAGCTCGCCCGCGGCCAGAGCAAGCTGTTCCGTTCCGGGCTGTACTTCACGGTGCATACCCGCGACGACGAGGAACTCCAGGCCGAGTCCGAGCGCATCCGGGCCGTCGCGGCGTCGCTGCTGCTGGACGCCAAGCCAGCGTCCTGGCGCAGCCTGCAGGGCTGGGTGACCACCCTGCCGTTCGCCGCCGACGCGCTGCAACTGCGCCGGACGATGGACACCGCGGCGCTGGCCGCGAGCTTCCCGTTCAGCTCACCGGACCTGTCCGCAGACGCGGCCAGCCCGACCGCGGTGCTCTACGGGCTCAACACCGCGTCGTCATCGCTGGTCATGTGGGACCGGTGGGTGCTCGACAACTACAACTCGGTCATCCTCGCCCGGTCCGGGTCCGGGAAGAGCTACCTCGCCAAGCTGGAACTGATCCGCTCGGCATACGCCGGGATCGAGGCGATCGTCATCGACCCGGAGGACGAGTACTCCCGGCTGTGCGAGGCCACCGGCGGCGTACTCATCCGGCCAGGCCAGCCCGGTGTGCACATTAACCCGCTCGAGCTGCCGCCCGTCCCGGACGGCGCCGACACCCTCGTCCGCCGCGCGCTGTTCGCGCACACCGTCGTGGCGGTGCTGCTGGGCGAGCAGCCCAGCCCGGCCGAGCGGGCCTCCCTGGACGCCGCCGTGACCGCCACCTACGACAAGGCCGGCATCACCTCCGACCCGGCCACCTGGAGCAGGCCCGCCCCGCTCATGCGCGACCTCGCCGATGTCCTGGCCGCCAGCGGCGACCAGGCAGGCCGGGACCTGGGCGCCCGGCTGGTCCCGTATGTGACCGGGAGCTGGCGCGGCCTGTTCGACGGCCCGTCCACCGCCCGCCCGTCCGGGCACCTGACCGTGTACTCGCTGCGCGACCTGCCCGAGGAACTGCGGCCGCTCGGCACCCTGCTCACCCTGGACGCGACCTGGCAGCGGGTCTCCAACCCCCGCGACCGCCGACCCCGCCTGGTCACCGTCGACGAGGGCTGGCTGCTGATGCAGCAGCCCGAAGGAGCCCGCTGGCTGTTCCGGCTCGCTAAGTCGGCCCGCAAGTACTGGACCGGGCTGACCGTCATCACCCAGGACGCCGCCGACGTGCTCGGCTCTCCCCTCGGGCAGGCGGTCGTGACCAACGCCGCCACCCAGATCCTGATGCGCCAGGCCCCGCAGGCGATCACCCAGGTCACCGAGGCATTCGGGCTGTCCGCCGGGGAGCAGGCGTTCCTGCTGTCCGCCGGGCGCGGCCAGGCACTCCTGGCCGCCGGCTCCAGCCGTGCCGGGTTCGAGGCCGTCGCCTCCCCCGCCGAGCACCGGCTGATCACGACAGACCCGGCCGAGCTCGCCCGGCTCGGCGAGAGCACGGACGAGGAGGACCCGTGGTAAGCGCCGCTGACCTGCCCCGTCCTGCAGACGAAAGGAGCAAGGACCGTGCTGCGGCACCTGCTGGTTAACCCGTCCGGATTCTCCCGCCAGTTCCTCCACCGTGCCCTGCACGACCTGACCGCGGCCGGCATTCCCGCCGCGGTCGCGGCAGTCGCGCTGATCACCGTGCTGGTCACGGCGCGGGCGCTGACCGTCAGGCGCCGGCACGCCCGGATGGCCGAGGGCGCGCGGCAGGTCACGATCCTCGCCCCGCCGCAGGCCAGCCCGGAAGGCGGGCAGGTGCTGTGGGCTAACCTGACCGGGCTGCTGCGCTCGCCGTGGCGTCGGCTGCTGTCCGGACAGCCGCACCTGGCGTTCGAGTACCGGTGGACTCCGGACGGCGCGCAGATCAGCTTGTGGCTGCCGGGCCGCATCCCCCCGGGCCTGGCCGAGCATGCCATTGCCGCTGCATGGCCGGGCGCCGTCACCAGCACGGGACCCGCAACCCCTCCGTTGTCCGGCGGGACTGCCACGGAGGGCGGCGTGCTGATGCTGGGGAGGCCCGACCATTACCCGATCCGGTCTCAGCACGACGCCGATCCGCTGCGCGCGCTGTTCGCCGCCGCCGAGGGCCTCTCCCCCGGAGACACCGCGATATGGCAGGTACTGGCCAGGCCCGTCGCCGGGCCGCGGCTGCTGCAAGCCCGCCGGGCTGCCTCCCGCCTGGCTGGCGGCGGCCCGGCACGGCCCGCGTCCCGGGTGCTTGACCTGCTTACCCCCAGCCTTGCTCGCCGCGCCCGCCGGCCGGCCGGCGGAACCGGGTTCCCGGACCGCCCGGCCGAGATCCGGGCCATTCTCGGCAAGGCGGCCGGCCCGCGCTGGGCAGTCGCCATCAGGTACGCGGTCACCAACTCCGGCACGGCCACGCCCGCCGAGCAGGCCCGGCTCCGGGGCCGCGCCCACGCCCTGGCCACCGCCGCGGCCCTGTACAGCAGCGGGCACAACTACCTGGCCCGCCGCCGACTCCGCCAGCCGGCCGCCGCACTGGCCTCCCGCAGGCTCGGCCGCGGCCAGCTGCTGTCGATCCCGGAACTGGCGGCGCTGGCGCACCTGCCGGTCGACGCCGCCGTCCCCGGGCTGGCCAGGGCCGGCGCCCGAGCCCTGCCCCCGCCCCCCGGGATCCCCGGCCCAGGACCGGGGCGGCGCACCCTCGGGCAGACCGACGCCGGAGCGCCGCGCATGGTCGCCGTCAGCCCACCGGATGCCCGCCACCACCTGCACGTCCTGGGTGAGACAGGGGCGGGGAAGTCGACCCTCATCGCCAGCATGGTGCTCGCCGACGCCGACGCCGGGCGCGGCGCCCTAGTCATCGACCCCAAGGGCGACCTGGTAACCGACCTGCTGGACCGGCTTCCGGCCGACGTCGGGCACCGCACCGTGCTATTCGACCCGGAAGACGGCGGCCCGCCGCCGAGCCTGAACGTGCTCAGCGGCGACGACGCCGACCTGACCGTCGACCACCTGGTCGGCATCTTCCGTAAGATCTTCATCGAGTTCTGGGGACCGCGGACCGATGACCTGCTGCGCTCGGTGTGCCTGACGCTCGCCGCGAAGCCCGATGCCACCCTGGCCAGCATCCCCCGGCTGCTCGGCGACGCCGGCTACCGAAGAGAGGTCACCGCCGATATCCGCGACGACATCCTGCGCGGTTTCTGGGACTGGTACGAAGGACTTAGCGAGGCGCACCGCGGGTTCATCACCGCGCCGCTGCAGAACAAGATGCGCGCCTTCCTGCTGCGCAGGTTCGTCCGCGACGTCGTCGGCTCCTCGACCAGCAGCTTCAGCATGTCCGACGTCCTGGACGGCGGGCTGTGCCTGGTCCGGCTCCCCAAGGGCCTGCTCGGGGAGGACACCACCCGGCTGCTCGGCTCGGTCATCCTGGCCAGCGCCTGGCAGGCTGCCACCCGGCGCGCCCGGACCAGTCAGGGCGAGCGGCAGGACTGCTGCCTGTACATCGACGAGTGCCACAACTTCCTGTCCCTGCCGCACGGCATGGAGGACATGCTCGCCGAGGCGCGCGCCTACGCGGTCTCGCTGTGCCTGGTCAACCAGAACCTGGCCCAGCTCGGCCGCGAGCTCCGCGAGGGCATCTCCGCCAACGCCCGCAACAAGATCATCTTCACGGTGTCGCCGGAAGACGGCCGCGCCCTGGAACGGCATGTCACACCCGGGCTGTCCGGGCATGACCTGTCCCATCTGGGAGCCTTCCAGGCCGCCGCGCGGCTGGTCGTCGGGCAGGCCGAGCAGCCCGCGTTCACCATGCGGACGCTCCCCCTTCCGCCGCCAGTCCCCGGCCGCGCGGCGGCGATCCGGGCGGCAGCCCGTGCCGCGGCGGGCGCTTCGCGCCAGGCCGAAGACAAGACTGCGAGCACGGTGACCGACCCGCGGCTGGTCCCCGGGGCCGCGTCATGAGCAGGATCGTCGTCGCCGCCATCCCGGCCGCCCGGCGGCCCGGCCCGCCGCTGCGCAGCAAGAACCAGTCCCGGCCGCGGCTATCGGCAGACCTGGTCACCGAACTGGCGGCCAGGGCCACGCCCCGGGATCTATGGCTACTGCGGATGCTGGCCGAGCACCAGGTCCTGACCAGCGTCCAGATAGCCCAGCTGGGGTTCGGCAGCCCCGCGACCGCACGGCACCGGCTGATCCGCCTGTGGCGGTTGCGCGCCGTAGACCGGGCGCAGCCGTTCGCAGCCAGCGGGTCAGCGCCCATGCACTACGTTCTCGGCGACGCCGGCGCCGCCGTGCTGGCCGCCCGGGCAGGCACAACCGTGACCGAGGCCGGGTACCGGCGGGACCGTGCCCTCGCCGCGTTCGCCTCCTCCCACCTTGCTCACACCGTCGGCGCCAACGGCGTGATGACCGCCCTGGTCGCGGTCGCCCGGACACGGCCAGGACGCGCGCTGGCTGCCTGGTGGCCAGAGCGCCGCTGCGGGCGGCAGTGGGGCGCCATGGCCCGCCCCGACGCCTACGGCCGCTGGCATGAGGACGGCCGGGCCGACACCGACTTCTTCCTCGAATACGACAACGCGACTGAACCAGCCGACCGCGTCGCGGGCAAGCTAGGCGGCTACTCCGCCCTCGCGGCCGCCACCGGCATCAGCACCCCGGTCCTGTTCTGGTTCCCCAGCCCCGCCCGCGAGGCCGCCGTCCGGCCCGCGCTCGCCGGCCACCGCGTCCCGGCCGCCACCGCCAATCCCGCCGCAGGCACCAGCCCGGCCGACACGGTGTGGCTGCCGGCAGGCCGCGACGGCTCGCGTCTTCCCCTGGCCGCACTCGCCATCCCGCCGCCCGCCAGCACCGCGGCACGACAGCCGGCCGCCGCGCTACCTCAGCCCGAAACCTCGCTGGCCGACGGCCCCGTACCGCCCATGCCGCCCCCGTAGGGAGGAGACCTTGTGTACAACAATGACGGCGCACGCCAGCC
>Ga0335072_10004325_pt1 | contig 21170 bp, 15 predicted proteins | sample Lox_Sample_21_FD_206725 | JGI IMG/M metagenome (GOLD analysis project Ga0335072, IMG submission 206725) | Soil microbial communities from Loxahatchee National Wildlife Refuge, Florida, United States - Lox_Sample_2.1 | ecosystem: Environmental > Terrestrial > Soil > Wetlands | place: USA...
GTTCGCCATCATATGCTCCACACGACCGATTGACCGAATTTCTTCGCGTCTGGCGCCTCGCGGAGAATTGCTGCTTCCGCGGAAAGCACTGCACTTGTTGCCGCGGAACGGTGGCACCGGCCGCCGCTCTGGTCTTTGCCGAATGTGAGGTAGATTGTGCCGACGCACCAAGAGCGACGGCGGGAAGCGCGTTCTTATTCAACGGTCGGAACGTAGAGCGACCTCGATTACGCCTCGTGATGGCGGGAAAAGGCCGGTCATCGACGACTTCTCGCGCACATCAAAGGCAAGTCGTGGATGGCCGGCCTGCGCCCATAGGCGCTAACTTAACCGGATCAACCCGGCACCTACGGGGGAAGTGTCCAAGTTTGTGTGGCTCTGTTATTCCCATCGCCATCGGATATGGCAATGCGGCAAAACGCCCTCCGCTGCCTCTCCTGCCTCCGCTTCCTCCCCAGATCAAAAGCCAGTTGCCCACACGCGCCGGCGCCGCGGGGTTGCGCCGACCGGGTCTAAATCCCGCACGCCGGTGGGGTTGGCGGCTGGCTTATGATCCGGGGAGGAAGCGGAGGCAGCAGAGGCAGCAGAGGTGGCTATAAATCTGCCGTGCGTGCCAATCCGTTTCCGTTAGCGCCTATCGCCGGCCATGCTACGAGGGCGTTGCCGTCGCCTTACGTCCCGACTGCTGAGCAGGACCCAAGCGGTGCGCAATTCTTTGCACCCGGCTTGCCAATGACGAATCAGCAAACGACGCCCGGCCCCTACGGCTGCAGCGTGCCCCATCGTTCGGTGGCCGGCTCCGCCAGCGCCCATTTCCAGCGTCTGGCGTCCTGGCACGCGTCGGTCGTGTACCAGTGATGCGCGGTCGTCGCGCCGCTGCCCGTATCGACCGAGAACGCCAGATCCTTGCATGGCGCGAGCGCATTCGGAATGTCGCGCACCACCACCACTTCACCGTGTTCGTTGCCGATCGGAATAATGTGGTTGATCTTCCACGGCCGCCGCTCGCCCGGACGCATCGTCGCGGCCTCGCCAACGATCGCGTCCTGCTCCGCCTGCTGCCGCTTGCGCTGGATGTAGGCGAACGTCGCGTCGATCCCGGCATTCACGCCCACGCCGACCGCGATGCCCACCGCCGGATTGGCGGTTGCCGCCGCGGACGCGCCACCCGCGCCCGCCGCGACGAGTTCCCCGGTGAGCTGGCAGCCGCACAGCACCGCCATCAGCGATACCAGGGCAGTGAGCCGCAAGGCGCGCGCCACCACGCCGGGCGACGGTCCGGACATCGCCCCGCGGGACGTCACTGCAACGCGCCCCATCGTTCCGTCGCCGGTTCGGCGGTGGCCCATTTCCACCGCGTGCCGTCCCGGCACACCGTGGCCGTGTAGAACGCCCGCGCCACCCCGCGTTTGTCCCGGCTGTCCACCGAGAACACGATCGCCTTGCAGGCAAATCCCGGCCCGCCGATGTCGCGGTCTACAGTGACCTCGCCATGCTCGTTCGCCTCGATCGGGATGTCGTGCACGATCCGCCAGGTGGCGATCGCGCCGGCCGGCAGCGTCCCCGCCACCGCCGCGATCTCGTTTTGCTCGGTCTCGTGCACGCGGCGCTCGGCATATTCCAGCCCCGCATGAGCCACCGCCTGCACGCCGAGGCCGATGCCCGTCGTCACGCCGGCATTCTTCGTCACCGCGCGCGAGGCGGCCGCACCCACGATGCCGGCGCCGGCCGAGGTTCCCTCGGTCATCACGTCGCTACAGCCGCCCAGGCCCGCCACGGCACACGCCAACACCGCCACCGCAGCCAGCCACTGCCGTGCTGCCATCGCATCACCGCCTCGCGTCGTCCAGGCGAAAAGAACGCTGGCAGCACCTCATGGTTCCGGATTGTGATTGACAGGTCACGGCGCGCCTCGCTCTTCTTGCGCCATGCGCGTTCCGTTGCTTCGCCGCCAGACTTTGATGGCTCTGCTGATGGTGTTGTCGGCGCCGATCAGTCTTGCCGCTGGGCCGAGCAATTCGCTGGTGCAGACCCGATGGTTCGAGACCAGCGACGGCGTCCGCCTGCACTATCTCGAGGCCGGACCGCCGGGCGCGCACGTTCTGGTGTTCATTCCCGGCTGGACCATGCCCGCCTGGATCTGGGCACCGCAGATCGAGGCGTTCTCCCGGAACTATCACGTCGTCGCCTTCGACCCGCGCGGGCAAGGCGATTCCGCCACGCCGTCCTGGGGCTACGACCAGAATCGCCGCGGCCAGGATATCGCCGAACTGATCGCGCGCCTGTCACCGCAGCCGGTCGTGGTGGTTGGCTGGTCGCTCGGCGTGCTCGACACGCTCGCCTATGTCCATACGCATGGCGATTCGCATCTCGCCGGGTTGGTGCTGGTGGACAATTCGGTCGGCGAGGAGCCCGCGCCGGTGCCCGCGGCACAGCATGCCTACCGTCCGCCGCCGCCGACGCGCGAGGCGGCGATGCGGCGCTTCGTGCAGGGCATGTTCCACCGGCCGCAGCCCGCCGCATACCTCGACCGACTGACACAGGCGACGCTGCACACGCCGGAAGCCGCCAGCCGGGAGTTGCTGTCGTATCCGGTGCCGCGCAGCTATTGGCGCGATGCGATCTACGCGACGACCAGGCCGGTGCTGTATGCCGTGCGTCCCGGCTTCGCCGCACAGGCGGAAAATCTGCAACGCAATCGCCCGAACACGGAAACCGCCTTGTTCACCGATGCCGGTCACGCCCTCTTCATCGACGACGCTGCCCGATTCGACGCACTGGTCGCGAGATTCCTGACCCGCCGGGTGTGGCCTTGAACCATCGCCGCCTGAGTCGTCATTGCGGTCATCATCCCGGCTGGTGTCGTCGCAGCGAACCCGGCGGCGCCCGCCATCCCGTGCGGTCAACCGCCGGACCGCGCGGCGGAGTGCGTCGATCGGCGGTAACGCAAGACGGGCGTGCCGCGTAGGCATGGTTCCGGGCCGGTTTGCCCGGACTCGAAACGCCAACGTTTCGCGCGCCGCCGATTTCCTGTACTGGCACCGCGACAGCTTGCACGGCATCGCCATTCACCATGACGCTTTGGCCGCTCTTCCTCGTCTCCCTCGCCGCGGTCGGCTATGAAACCGCGCTGACGCGCTATTTCGCCGTCGCCACCTGGTCCGAATACGGCTACTGGGTGATCTCCATCGTCATGGTCGGATTCGCGTTGTCGGGCGTGGTGCTGGCCCTTTGGCGCGATGCATTGGCACGCCGCGGTTCACAATGGATGGCGGCGCTGCCGCCGTTGCTGGTCGCTACTGCGGCGCTCGGCTTCCACTTCACCACCACCAATCCATTCAATCCTCTGCAATTGCAGAACCCAGCGACCTGGCAAGAGCAGCTCTGGAACATCGCCGGCTACTACGCCGCGTTGCTGCCGTTCTTCTTCCTTGCCGGCTTGTTCGTCAGCCTCAGCTTTGTTCTCAACGCATCGCGCCTCGGCACGGTCTACAGCTTCGATCTCACCGGAGCAGGGGTGGGCGCCGCACTGACATTGATGGCGATGTTCGCGGTGCACGCTTTCTTTCTGGTACCGCTGCTGCTGCTGCCCTTGGCTGCCAGCGCCTGTTTCCTGCCGCGCCGTTACCGCTGGCGCGGCATCGCCGCCGCCGCGCTGACCTTGTTAGCCGGCGAGGCCTTGCTGTTGCTCGACAACCAGGCGCAGGTCAATCAGTTCAAGGCGATCTACGCGCCGTTGCACACACAAGGCGCCCGTACGATGGCGCGCGTCTATTCCCCGCGCGGCGACTACGCCTTGCTCGACGACTTTACCGAGCGCGTGGACACCGACATCTCCAACAATGCCGGCATGATGGGCATCGCCGGTCCGCCCCGCGCCTACGGCCTGTATCGCGACGGCAGCCGCATCGCAGCACTGCCCTACACGTCCGGTGCCTCGGCCGCCTATGCCGCGTCAGCACTCGACGCGCTGCCCTACACACTGATCCGCCATCCAAGCGTAATGCTTGCAGGTGCGTCGGGAGGTTTTCGCATCGCCGAGATTCTCTCGCTCGGTGCCGCGCGCGTCGAAACCTTGGAACCGGAACCCGAGCTCTACCGCGCACTGCAACATGGAATTGGACCGTCGCCGCCATGGCGCGCCGATCCGCGCGTGGCGCTGTCAGATGCGGGACCGGTCGCCGCGGTGCATGCCGCCGCGACGCGCGGCGCGGCCTGGGACATCATCGACCTGTCATCGGATTTTCTCGATGCCGCCGAGGCCAACGCCACCGCCTTCAGTGTCGAGGCGATCGCCGACGATCTGCGTGTCCTGGCACCCGGCGGGCTGGTGTCAATTCCAGTCTCGATCCGCGACTTCCCGGTCTATGCATTGCGCGTGATGGCCACCGCCCGCGCCGCCCTGCTGCGCGCCGGCATCGCCGATCCGGCGGCGCATGTCGTGGTCTACCGCTCGGCCTGGAGCGCCCGCGTGCTGCTGTCACGCGATCCCTGGCCGGCCGCGCGCATCGCCGCGCTGCGCAAGTGGTGCGACGATCGCTCGTTCGATGTCTCCTGGTATCCGGGCATCGACGTCGTCGCCCTGCGCGCGAATATCTACAACGATCTGCCCGCCGTCTCCTTCAGCAACGGCGAGGAGCAAACCGGCGGTCCGGATGATTCGATCGCCGACGAGGCCGGCGCGGTACTGTCCGGTGCCGCCACGTCGTCCGACGCCGCCTTCAATCTCCAGCCGGTAACCCTCGACCGGCCATATTTCTATGCCGTGCTGCGGCTGGATCAGTTGCGCACCCTGCTGCGCCGATTGGAGATCCTGCCGCAGACCGAGATCGGCGCCCTGGTGAACCTCGCCGTGCTGGCACAGGCCGCGGTGATCGCCGCGCTGGTGCTGCTGGTGCCGCTGGCGGCGCCACGCCGGTTGCGCACCGGCGGCCCGGGCCTGCTGCGCGCCGCCATCTATTTTCCTGTCCTCGGGCTGGGGTTTCTGTTCCTCGAAATCGCGCTGATCGAACGCGCCAGCCTCTGGCTCAATGACCGCACCAGCGGCTTCGCCATCGTGCTGACCGGCATGCTGGTGTTCTCCGGCATTGGCAGCATGGCGGCCGATCGCCTGGCCGGGATGGCGCAGGTGGCCATGGCCGCCGTGGTGCTGACCGTCGTCGCCTGGACCGTCGCGGCCCTCACCGTCCTGCCGTCGCTGACCCTGACGACGTTGGACTGGCCGTGGATGGCCCGTGTCGGTCTGGTACTGGCGGTGCTGGCGCCAATATCGATCGCGCTCGGGCTGCCGTTCCCGCTCGGGCTATCCCGCCTGGGCAATAGCGGCGCGCTGCCCTGGGCGTGGGGACTGAACGGCGCCTTCTCCGTGGTGGCGACCCCGCTGGCCAACCTGATCGCGCGCGAAGCCGGCATCAGCCGCCTGCTGCTTGCCGCCGCATTGCTGTATGTGGTCGCGCTGGCCTGCTGTCCCGTGGAGAAACGCGCGGCAATCCCGGTGCTGCAAGCCGAGTAGCAGACACCGATCCCGCACAGCGGCATAGCGCGCCGCCAGTCAGCGCCCCGCGGACCGCCCCCATGCGCCTGTCCGGTTTGCACAGGCGGAACGACCCGATCCGCCTGTCCGGTTTGCGCAGGAGAAATGATCCGATCCGCCTATCCGGTTTGCACAGGCGGAACGAACGCGCACGCCTATCCGGTCAGCACAGGAACGCTCAACGCTCCATGAAACTTGCCGGCGCATCTGCCGGCCCACCGTCCTGCGCTGACCGGATAGGCACAAGCGGCGCCGCAGCCCGGCGGGCCCCTCCTCTCCGCCCGGTCCACCCATAAAAACATCCGCGCGTCCCACCCTTGACCTTCCAGTGCTGGTAACCCCCATCTCCCAGGCCGAACCAGGAGCCTGCCGCGATGTCCCTTCCCACCCAGCGCCTCATTGTCACCGGCATGACGTGCTCTGGCTGCGTCGACGCCGTGACCCGCGTCCTGTCGCGCGTTCCGGGCGTCGCGGATGTCCGCGTGGCGTTGGCAACCGGACAGGCCGAGATCGACGGCACCGCTCCCGCCGACGCCCTCATCGCGGCGGTCCGCAAGGCCGGCTACGGCGCCGATCTGCCGGCGCCCTGAGCCACGCCTATGACCAGCCCTGCCGCCGCCACGCTGGCGCCTCCCGCTCCGCTAAAATCCAAGTCCGCGCGGCCGGCTGATCGCGGGACACATGTGCGCCTGCCGATCACGGGCATGACCTGTGCGACCTGTGCCGGCCGGATAGAGCACGCGCTGAACGCCCTGCCCGGCGTGGACGCCGCCGTGAACATCGCGGCCGAGCAAGCGGATATCCGCTTCGACCCGGAGCAAACCGCCCCGGCACAGCTCGTCGCCGCGATCGAGAACGCCGGCTACGACGTCCGGCCCGAGCGCCGCATGCTGGCGATCCATGGCATGACCTGCGCCACCTGCGCCGGGCGCGTGGAGAGGGCACTTGCCGCCGTCCCGGGCGTCCGCCGCGCCGAGGTGAACCTCGCAACAGAGCATGCCGCGGTCGAAGCTCCAGCCGGCCTGCTGCGCCCCGCTGAGCTGATCGCGGCGGTCCGGGACGCCGGCTACGACGCCGAATGGCTCACCGGTGACAGCGCTGACCACCAGGCCGCCGCCCAGGCCGACGCCACCCGCCAGCGCCGGCTGCTGGTCCAGGTCGCCATTGCCGCGGCGCTGAGCCTGCCGCTGCTGCTGCCCATGACCGGCATCCCGCTGCCGTTCTGGCTACAGCTCGTGCTTGCCACGCCGGTGCAGTTTGTGATCGGCGCCCGGTTCTACGTCGCCGGCTGGAAGGCATTGCGTGCCGGCACCGGCAACATGGACCTGCTGGTCGCCCTTGGCACATCGGCGGCATACGGCGACAGTCTGTACCTCGGCCTGTCCCACGCCCCGCACAGCTATTTCGATGCCGCCGCCGTCGTCATCTCCCTGGTATTGCTCGGGCGCTGGCTGGAAGCGCGCACCCGCCGCGCCACCGGGGCAGCGATCCGCGCGCTGCTGGAACTTCGGCCGGAAACCGCGCGGGTCGAGCGTGACGGCGACGAGATCGTTCTGCCCCTCGCCGCGGTCGGCGAGGGCGACATCGTCGTGGTCCGCCCCGGCGAGCGTTTCCCGACCGACGGACGCATCCTGTCTGGCCAGTCCCAGGCCGATGAATCTCTGCTGACCGGGGAAAGCATGCCGGCAGAGAAGCGGCCCGGTGACCACGTGACCGGCGGCGCCATCAACGGCTCCGGCTTGCTCCGGGTGGAAACCACGGCAGCGGGAGAGGACAGCACGCTGGCGCACATCATCGCGCTGGTGGAAGGCGCGCAATCGCGTAAGGCGCCGGCGCAGCGGCTGGTGGATCGCGTGGCTGCGGTGTTCGTGCCGGTGGTCGTTGCCTCTGCTGTCGCAGCCTGGCTCGGCTGGTGGCTGGCCACCGCCAGCGCGACAGCCGGCGTGCTTCCCGCGATCGCGGTACTGGTGATTGCCTGCCCGTGCGCGCTGGGCCTCGCTACGCCCGCCGCGCTGATGGCGGGAACCGGCGCTGCCGCGCGCGCCGGCATCCTGATCCGCGACGCCGAAGCGCTAGAGCATGCCAGGGCACTCGATACTGTCGTGCTCGACAAGACCGGCACGCTCACCGAGGGCCGGCCGGAGGTGACGGAAGTGCTGCCGGGCGAGGGGACCTCCATCGACCGCCTGCTTGCCCTTGCCGCCGCGGCGCAGACCGGCAGCGAGCACCCGTTGGCCCGTGCCATCCTCGGGCGTGCCGGCGGCCTTGCACTGCCGCCGCTCGAGGCGTTTCAAAGCCTCCCCGGCCTTGGCATCGCCGCGACCGTCGGCGGCCAAGCCGTCATCGTCGGCAACCGTGCCTTGATGCGCCAGCATGGTGTCGCGGTCGCGCTTGAATCCGAGGCCCAGGCGCTGGAAGCCCGCGGTTGCACCGTCATGTTCGTGGCCGAAGCGCGACCCCGGTCACGATTGCTCGGTGCGATTGCGGTGATGGACCCGGTCCGCCCCACCGCGGCGGCGGCGATCCAGCGCCTGCATGCCATGGGCATCCGGACCGTGCTGCTGACCGGCGACAACCGCGCCACAGCGCAGGCCGTGGCCGGGATCGTCGGCATTACCGACCTCCGCAGCGAAGTCCTGCCGGACGGCAAGCGCGATGAGATCGCCCGACTGCAAAGCCAAGGGCATAGCGTCGCCATGGTCGGCGACGGCGTGAACGACGCGCCGGCCCTGGCGCAGGCCGATCTCGGGATCGCCGTGGGCAGCGGCGCGGACGTCGCCGTGCAGGCCGCCGGCATTACCCTGATGCGTGGCGACCCGGCTCTGGTGCCCGACGCAATCGCCATCAGCCGGGCCACACATCGCAAGATTTGGCAGAACCTGGCCTGGGCCTTCGCCTATAACTTGCTCGGGATCCCGCTAGCCGGTCTTGGCCTGCTGTCGCCGGTGATCGCCGGGGCGGCGATGGCGTTTTCCTCGGTCAGCGTCGTCTCCAACGCGCTGCTGCTGCGGCGCTGGCATCCGGAGAGCATGTGATGAGCCTCACCATCGGCGACGCCGCCACCCGTTCCGGTGTTCCGGCCAAGACCATCCGCTACTACGAGCAAATCGGGCTGATCCGCCAGCCGGAGCGGGGGACGAACCTGTATCGCAGCTACACCGAGGCAGACGTGGCCATGCTTCGCTTCGTCGGCCGGGCGCGGCGGCTGGGCTTCTCTGTGCAGGAGTTGAAGCAGCTCGTCGCTTTGTATCGCGACCGCGGCCGCGCCAGCGCCGACGTCAAAGCCATCGCCTTGCAGCACATCGCGCGGATCGACCGCAAACTGGCGGAGTTGCAGGCCATGCGCTCGGCTTTGGACGATCTCGCCGCACGCTGCCATGGCGATGCGCGGCCGGAGTGCCCGATCCTGGACGACCTGGCAGGCATACAGACGCAATAATATCTCCATTTGAGATAAGTTCTGGAATGTTGCGCCTTGAAGACCGCCCGGATGGACTAAATCAAAAAGGCCGGTGGGAACGATCGGCCGCCGGGGGGATCGCAGCATTGGACCGCCTGACCAGCATGAACGTGTTTGCCCGGGTGGCCGCGACGCGCAGTTTCTCTGCCGCGGCGCGTGAACTCGGCATTTCCCAGGCCACCGCCAGCAAACATGTACAGACCTTGGAGAACTGGCTGGGCACCAGGCTGCTGCACAGGACGACGCGGCAAGTTGGGCTGACCGTGGCCGGGCACGATTTTTTCACCCAGGCGACGCGGATCCTGGAGGACATGGAAGCGGCGCGCCAGGCCGGCCACACGGTGGCCACCCTGCGCGGTAACCTGCGCGTCGCCATCCCCGTCGGCTTCGGCGCCTCGCGGCTCGCCGCGCTGGTCCTCGATTTCTTGAACGAACATGCCGAACTCTCGGTCAGCATCACCGTATGCGACCGGCCGGTCGATCTGATCGAGGAGGGCTTCGACCTCGCCATCCGGGTCTGGCCCCGTCCGACCGACGATCCCGGCATGGTTGTCCAGCCGCTATTGCTCCTCCGCTATGTGGTCTGCGCCGCACCGGGCTATCTGCACCTGCATGGCACGCCCGAGGTTCCCGCCGACCTTGCCCGCATGCCCTGCCTGACCGACGACCATTATTTCGGCAAGGTCTGGAGCTTCACCGGCCCGGGCGGAGAGATCGAGGTCGCGGTCAAGAGTCGCCTGAAAGCGGACAACCCGATGCTGCGGCGCGTCGCCGCGCTCGCCGGTGCCGGCATCCTGCTGATCCCGGAAATCCTGGTTGAGGACGACCTTGCCACCGGACGGTTGCTGCGGGTGCTGCCGAATTACCCGCTCAAAACCCAGCGCCTCGATGCCGTCGCACTGGCGCATCGGGCGGTCGCACCGAAAGTGCGCGAGTTCATCGCTTTCCTCGCCGAGCGTCTGCGCGAGTAGCGCACCGGCCACCCGACCGGAGAACGGCATCGGCCGGTCCCCCTATCCGGTCAGCGCAGGCACGCCACGCGCCTGCATGCTCCAGAGGAGCCCCGCCGGGCCCTCCCCTCGCTGACCGGACCGGGATGTTCGCTGCCGGGCCTGTCCGGTCAGCACAGGGACGCTCCGCGGGGCTCGGCGGCGCATCTGCCCGCGGACCGTCCCTGCGTTAACCGGATAGGCACGCGGCCCTGCATTAACCGGATAGGCACATTGACTGGATGTCCGCTTTCCGGCTTTTCATCCGCCGGTGCGGTGCCCGCCGCTTGCCTCAGCGTGGGCCCGCGGTCCGGCAATTCGGGGAATCGCGCATGGGCTGGTTCCTGCGCCTGTCGTGCTTGCTCATCGTTTTGTTCGGTCTCTATGTGATCTGGCAGTTCGCCGTGGAGAGCAATCTGCGGCCCCCGCTGCCACCGGGCCCGCAACACCACGAGCCACAAAGCGTGCCGGCGGCCTATCGCCCCTCGAACTCAGTACCCGCGCTGCCAATCGATGACGTTGCGCAGCGGAACGCCCTCTAGCCACGCGCGCAGGTTCTCGCAAAACAACTCGGTGGCGCGATGACGGTTGTCGTCGCTGGCACCGGAGACATGCGGCGTGACCAGCACCCGCTTGTCCTGCCACAGCGCCGGCGGCGGCAAATGCTCGAACTCGCCGACATAGACGTCGAGCACGACGCCTCGCAGCCTGTCCGCCGCCATCGCCTCGGCCAGGGCTGCCTCATCGACGATCTCGCCGCGCGCCACGTTCACCAGCACCGCGCCCGGTTTAATGCGCGCGAAGCGGTCGCGGTCGAACAAGCGCGTGGTTTCCGGGGTCCATTGGCAGCACAGGACGACGAAATCGCTGCGCGGGAGGAAACCGTCGAGCGCGGCAGGACCACCGAGTTCCGCAAAACCCTGGGGCAGCGGCGCGTCCGGCTGGGGATGACGGCGCGTGCCGACGACGTGCATGCCCAGCGCGCCGCACAGCCGTCCGACCTCCAACCCGATGCCGCCGGCTCCCACCACGCAGGCGGTCTTGCCTGTCAGCAACAGCGGCCGGTAGCCGCGATGGCTGAACGTGCCGGCGTCACGGTCGGCGATGGCGCGGCCAAGGTCTTTCGCGAAGTGAAGGATGCCCGCCACCGCATACTCCGCCATCGCCAGCGTATTGCCCGCGCCGCGTGACGTGGTGACGACGACGTCGCTGTCCCACAGATCCGACCGCAGCAGATTGCTCGCGCCGGCGGGGCGCTGGTGGAACCATTTCAGCCGCGGCGAGCGGGTGCGCAAATCCAGCGGGAATGGCCAGCCGCCCAGGATGACCTCGGCCTCCGCCAGGAGCTGATCGCGTTCGGCGCGCGTGCCATGGCCGGTCGCGGTCGGGGACAGATAACGCGTGGCGGTGACCGCCGGCCACGTCTCGCGGATCTCACCATCGAACCAGCCGCCGGCATCGGTGAACCGGATACCAGGGTCGACCGCCGTGATCTGCGCGCGTTCCGCCGCGGTGGTGCGCTGGATAGCCAGTACGTTGAGCGTCCGCATGCAAGCGACGCTAGGGGATGTGACGTCAAACTGTCCATGCCCGCGTGCGGGCAGGCCTCGCTCGAGGCGGCGGCCCTGGACCGATCGGGACGGCGGCCCCGCGAGCGGCTGGCCGGAATGCGCGCGCGGGCGTACAATGCCGCGGGGTCAGGAGGAAAGCGCCATGCCAGTCTATGAAAAGGGCGATGTCAGAATCCACTATGAGGATGCCGGTTCCGGCGTGCCGCTGCTGATCATTCCCGGCGGCGGACTGAACGCGACGATCTCCTATGTCACGGACAGTGCGCCGTTCAATGCGATCGGCGAGTTCAGCAACGAGTATCGCTGCATCTGCGCTGACCTGCGCAACGCCAACGGCGGCCAGTCATCCGGTCCGGTGGAGATCGACCGGCCATGGGACGCGTACACCGATGACCAGCTCGGATTGATGGATCATCTGGGCATCCGCGAGTTCATGGTGCTGGGCTACTGCATCGGCGGCCCGTTCATCTGGAACCTGCTGCGCCGGGCGCCGGGACGCGTGATTGCCGCCGTACTGGCCCAACCCAGCGGCTTTCGCCCAGAGAAGCCGGATTTGTTCTACCAGAATAACATCAAAGGCTGGGGACCGGCGCTGTGCGAGCGGCGGCGCGACGTCACCATGGACATGGTCGATGCGTTCCTCAAGCGCATGTACGGCGCCAACCCGGATTTCGTATTCACCGTGACGCGCGACTTCGTACGCGAGTGCCGCACGCCGATCCTGGTGCTGCCCGACGACGTCCCTGCCCACCCCTACGCCGTCGCGATGGAAACCGCGCGGCTGGCGCCGAATTCGCAGGTGAGCCTCTATCCATGGAAGGAACCGCAGGAGCTCGTGCCGCTCGCGGTCCGCCATATACGCAGCTTTCTGAAGTCAAATCGTCCCTGAAGTCCCGCGGCCGTCACGCCGCGGAACGCGTCGTGGCAGCCGTCCGTCATTAAGAGCGATACACCGCTACGGAGAACATGAAGGTTGTGGCGGCGGGGAGCGATCCCCGTGCGCCGGGGAGGACACAAATGACGTTTGCAAGCGAGACCTTGGTAAGCCCGGGCATCCGCATGCCGCATGTCACGGTGCCGAACCTCCGCTGGCTTCGATGGTCGCAACGGGCATCATGATCAGCCCGTGCTTCCTGTCCGACGAGATCGGCTATTGCGTGCAACGCTTGTTCATGACCACCGACCAGATCGCCGCGCGCCAGGCACCCGAAGCGATACTGGCGCATATCAGCAAGTTCGACGTCGCCTGTCCCGGCAAGGAAATGTCGGCCGACGAGCAAGGCCGCTGGGCCGCCTACGCAGCGCAGCAAGGCTGGTCGTTCTATCCGCAGGCCGGTCCCGGATGCTTCACGCCCGACCGCAACCTGCGCGGCGTCATCGCGTTGAAGGTGTTCAGCGTCGCCTGCCCCACTTCGGTGCTTTCGGCATTGAATGAGCATCGCTGGATTGCCTATGCCGCGGACCGCGGCTGGGATCCCTATCCGCAAGCCGGCATCGATTGCGTCGATCCGTGATTTGCCCTGCCGCCGGTGCCGGCCGCGCGTGAGACATGCGAAATAGAGCACCGCGGCATCCCTCGCCACGAGGCCACTCCAGCGCGGACGCGCCGATCTCCCCCATGGTGACCGCGCCGCGTCGCGGGGATAAGCTTCCCGGCGCAACACCATTCAGGGGAGAGAAACCAATGGCAGGCAACGCCGACCAGGTGATCGCACTGGACCGCCAGCGCATGCAGGCAATGGCCGCGAAGGACGTGTCCACGCTCAACAGATTGCTTTCCGACGAGCTGATCTATTGCCATTCCTCGGCGCGGCTGGACACCAAGCAGAGCCTGATCGGCGCCATGGAATCTGGCGCCACGGTCTATACCGGCGTCGAACCGTCGGAGGTGAAGGCGCAGGATCTGGGAGACGCCGTGGTGCTGACCGGCATCGCCCGCATCAACGTGGTCTCCGGCGGCAAGCCCAATGCGTTCGGCGTGCGCTTCACCGATGTATGGGGCAGGCGCGGCGGGCAGTGGCAGATGGTGACGTGGCAATCCACGCGTTTGCCTGAATAAGCCGGAGCCGCGCAGCATGTCCTATCACGCAGCCTTCGCCGGCCTGAAGGTGATCGATCTCAGCGGCGGCGTCGCCGGTCCGTCCTGCGCCATGTTCCTGGCGCAGCACGGCGCCGACGTCATCAAGGTGGAAACGCCGCACAACGGCGGCGACTGGTCGCGCATCCTTGGCAAGCGCTACCAGGACCATTCCGCCTATTCTTTGTTCGGGACTCTGGGCAAGCGCAGCCTTGCGGTCGATTTGAAGACCGAGGAGGGCACGCAGATCCTGTGGCGCCTGCTGCGCGGCGCCGACGTGTTCCTCGAAGGATTCCGTCCCGGCACGATCCGCCGCTACGGCTTCGGCTACGAAGCCGTCAGTGAACGCGAGCCGCAGATCATCTATTATTCGATTTCCGGCTTTGGCCAGACCGGTCCATTGGCGGAACGGCCGGCGATGGACCCGGTGCTGCAGGCGATGACCGGCATCGTCGACGAGAATCGCGGCGAGCATGACAATCATCCGCATCGCATCGCGATTTCATTGATCGATATGTACAGCGGCTTGCTCGGGTTCCAGGCGATCGCAACGTCGCTCTATGCCCGGCGCGAGCATCAGGAAAAGCGCGGACGCTACGTCGAGCTCAGCCTGATGCATGGCGGGGCAATGCTGTCGGTGATCCGGCTGATCGCGCAGTACCTGGAACATGGCAAGGCGCAGCGGACCAGCATGCCGAATGCGGTGTACACCACGGCGGATGGGCAGTTGAACATCACCATGGTGCGTCCCGGCGACTGGCCGCCGTTCTGCGAGGCGATCGACCGGCCGGGATTGCTGGACGATCCGCGCTTCGCCACGCATACGGCGAGGGCGGAGAATCTCGACGAACTCTACACCGTCGTTCGCCCGATCATTGCCGGCCAGGAAACCGACTGGCTGGCGGCGCGGCTGACCGAGCGCGGCATCATGAACGGCAAGGTGAACAGCTACCGCGATTTCCTCGGCCACGAGCAAGTCGCGGCGAGCGGGATCATGGCATGGCTGGAGGAGCCAGGCTTGCCGGAGCCAATGCCGATGCCGAACATCCCGGGTCTGCCGCCGTTCGAATCCGGCAGCAAACGCGCGCATGCCCCGGTTCTCGGCGAGCATACGCGCGAAGTGCTGGCAGAGCATGGCTACAGCGCGGCGGAAATCGGCGCGCTGCTGGCGAAGAAGGTGGTCAGCGCGGCGGAACGCTAGCCGCGGCGGGGCGTCGGCGCATACCAGCCAACATCGGGTGTGACGCATCAGCGTCATGGCCGGCGAAGCAGGCTGTGTGAAAACCCTCGAACGTTTCCAACACCCAACATATCCGCCGAGCGCGAGCGCCGCGGACCCGTTCGATTTGTAACTTCCGATAGGTATTCAGCGCCTTTGGCGCTCACCTGCACGCGCCGGTGATGCCGGGGTGATTGTCGCGCCGGAAGTCGGCGATGGTCTTGTGGTCCGGCCTCAGCCCGCCGAGCAACCAGATGACTTCGAGGTTGATCCGGCAGGCTTTCTCCAGCCGCCGCGACGAGCGCACCTGATTGAGGTAGCCGTAAATATAGAGCCGCAGCAGAGGGCTGGATCGTAGCCGGGGCGACCGGTCTCCGCCGGCTCGGCGCGATCGAAGCCCAGGCCATGCAGGTCGAGCGAGGCCACGAAGGCATCGATCACTCGAATCGAGGCGTGCTTGCTGATGAACCCATCGCCCGTCGGGGGCAGCAGCATCGGCTGATGACGGTCGGCGGCGGCGATGAAACCCGTCATGGCGCGGCTCGCAGGGTGAGCGAATCGATGCGGATACGATTCCAGCCGAGTCGGGGGTTTTCACACAGCCTGGCAGGCCCGCCATGACGCGGATGAGTCAGAGCCAATGTTTGCTGTTATAACGGATGGGGATTTGCACAATGCCTGCTTCTTACGGGATGCGGCAGACGCCCATTGCCCGATCTGCGGCGCGTGGTGAGGAACGCGCTTCATGGCGGTGGCGGATGGCGCGGTGCGCGCCGGGCCGGCGGGCGGCGCAGCATCCAGAAGGCGACGCTGCCGCAGGCATAGAAGAAAATCGAAAGTCCGAACGCGACATGGTAGCTGCCGGTGAGATCGAAGCTCCATCCGGCGAGCCAGGAACCCGCGGCCGATCCGATGCCGGTGCCAATGGTGATCGCGCCCAGAATCGTGCCGAGCCGCGGTCCGGGGAACAAATCGGCGGTCTTCGCGGTGATCGCCGGGCCGCGGGCGCCCCAGGTCAGACCGAAAAAGCAGGCGTGCAGCCAGAGCAGGAGATGCTGATCCGGTCCGGTGATGAGCATGGCGCAGGCGACGCCGATGATCGACGTGCCGTAGGTGATCACGGCGGAGAGTTCGCGCCCGATATAGTCGGAGATCCAGCCGGTGAGGATTACGCCCGGGAGCGACAGGAAGGCGCCGAGGCCAAGCACTTCGGCGGCGTACAATTCGTTGAAGCCCATGGTGACGGCGAATGCCAACTGGTGCAGCGCCACCAGGAAGCTGCCGAGGCCGGTGAAGACATAGACCAGCAGCAGCAGCCAGAAATGCGGCGTGCGGATCGCCTCGGGGAGCGTCCAGCCGGTATCTTCGGCGAGTGCACCGGTGGCCGCGCGTTCGCTCTTGTTGCTGGAGAACAGGAACGCGAGCGGAATAAAGGCGATGGCCATGAAGCCGCCTTGGGCGAGATAGGCCTCGCGCCAGCCCAGCCCGGCGATCAGGATTTGCGACAGCGGCGCGGAGGCGGCGCGGGCGAAGCCGTTGGCGGATTGCACGATCGCCACCGCCATGCCGCGCCGGCGCACGAAGCGGCGCGAGAGGATGGGCACGAAAACCACGAGGCCGAGGCAGTTGGCACCGAGCGTCATGACCACGCCGTACAGTGCCACCACGTGCCACAAGGCATGTGCCTGCGAACTTGCGAGCAAGCCGGCGGACAGCAATGCGCCGCCGATGATGACCATGCGACGCGGTCCGAGGCGGTCCACCAGCACGCCGACCAGCGGCGAGGTCGCGCCACTGACCATCTGCGACACGGCGTAGGCGATCGATGCCTCGGCGCGGGTCCAGCCGAACGCGTCGATGAAGGCGATCAGGAACACGGTGTAGGCGTGCATGCACGCCGCGCCCACCGCGAAGGTAACGAACGCGGCGGCCAGCAATATCCAGGATTGGCGCGAGGCGGCGCGCGAAGGAACGATGGCGGTACTCAGACGATGGGGCGCTCCGGCGCGCGGGGTGCTTGCGCCGTTGTGCCACAGTGTCGCCCGGCGTCAACCGCCGGGCACAGCGCGATCAGGCCGCCCGGATCATGAACCGGGCTGGATCATGAACCGGGCTGGAACACGAGCGGCATGCTGATTTGCTGGGTTGCCGTGTCGGGCAACATTGCGTTCGTGGCCGTGGCATTGGTTTGGTAAGACGGCGTGACGCTGCCCGCGCCGCCACTGCCGGCCGGGGCGAAATCCGCCGTCGACATGCTGGTGCCCTGGCTTGCCGCGTCGATCGTGACCGTGGTTGCGCCGGTGGTTTCCGCACCGGCCTGGTTCCACACGTCGAAGCTGATCGTATCGGAGCCGGGAGTGGCGCCCGCGGTGTAATGCAGGCTGGCGAGGATGGCATTGACGTCGACGTAATCGGCCGACAAGCCGATGTGGTTCGTGCCGGAGCCGGCAACCGCCTGTCCCGCCGCGTTCTCGGCGGTCAAAGTGCCGCTGCTGTCGCTGATGCCGAGATAGAGCAAGCCCGAATTGTTTTGGGCGAGGCTGTCGCTGTAGCTGCCGGCGACCGCGATGGTGCCGCCTGCCGTCACGGTCTCACTTGCCGGTTCGTTCAGCGCCGGGCCGGACCCGACGCCACCACCGGTGATGCTGACCGGCACGGTGTCGCTGGATTCGACGCCGGCCTGATTCCAGACTTCGAAATAGATGCTGCCCGAGCCCGCGTTGCTTCCCGCAACGAATTTCAAACTGCTCAGTACCGCATTCACATCGTTATAGTCGGTGGACCATTTGATGCTGCCGGTGCCCGATCCCGGCGCGGCATTGCCGGAGGCGCCGGTCGCATACAACGTGCCGCCGGTGGCAATCGCCTCGACATACATCGCACCCGAATTGCTTTGCGCGAAGCTGTCGGAATAGCTGCCGCTCACGGCGACGGTGCCGCCCGTGGCAACGGTCTCGCTGGCGGGCTCGCTCAGCGTGGGGCCGCTGCTGGCGCCGCTTATGGTAATCGGCACCCATCGCGCCGCGATGACATAAGGCGGCGGATAGTTCGCATCGGGTGGATAGTTCGTCGTATTATCGACGATCGCCTGAATTTCGACGCTGTCAGACGTTGCGCCCGTGGCCGCCACATAGCGCAGGTTGGCCAGGTCAGCGTCCACCTGGGCTGTCGACCCGGAAAGTTGCACCTCGTTAGTGCCGGACCCGGTGGCGCCATTCAAATATAGCGTGCCCGACTGGGCGATGGCGGACAAGGTTACGCCAAACGTGGAATTGTTCTCGATCGTGATGTTGCGGAGGGACAGTGTGCCGCCCTGGGTGACGCTGGCCTGCGCCGGCGCGGCGATGTCCGGCACGCCGGTGGTGCTGCTGTAACCGCCAGGCGGCAACGCGCTGTAGCCACCATCCGGCGCATAGACAACTGCCTGCGGCAGGTCGTCGTCGCTCTGGAACTCCTGGAAATTGCCGAGCGCAAAGCTGCCACCCATCGTTATGGCGTCGGCAAGTGTGCCCTGGTTCACGAATTGCAGCGTGCCGCCGTTGAACGCGAGTGTCATGGCGGGCATCAGCGCGTCCGGGTAGAGCAAGATCGAATCGTTCGCGCCGAAGCCGTTGACCACGCTGCCATCGGCGAAAACCGTCGGCGTCTGCAGGACCAGTTCGTTGGTGCCGGTGAGATTTATCGTGGCGCCGGTGACCTGGTCCTGCATGTAGAGTGAGGCATTGCTCAGATCGATGCTGCCGCCGACAACGCTGCCCTCGAACATGCCTTGTCCGTTCGTGAAGGCGATGGTGCCGTTGTTATTGATTGTGTTGCCGCCCAGGGACGTGTTCTCGAACAAGCCGTTGTTGATGAACGGGCCGAACACCGACAGGAAGGTATTGTCGATTGTCCCATTGTTGATCAGCGCCGCCTGCTGGTCGATGCTTTCGAGGTCGAGCGCTTCGTAGGATTGCGCTGCGATCACCGCGCCTGCGTTGACCGTCAGTGTGCCGGTAAGGGTTAGCAGGGCGCCTTGCTGGGAACTGCCAGGCGTCGGCACCCGCAGCACCGTCCCGGCGCCGAGCGTCACGTTGCCGAGCGACAGATCTGCCTGCGTCGCCGAAGAGGGCTGGCTCAGCACCAGCGTTTCCCCGTTCAGTATGCCGGCGCTGAGTGTCGGCATATTGGCAAGGCCACCCTGGATCACTGCGGTGTCGCCTGCGCTGGGCACCGCGTCGCCGGACCAGTTCGCTGCCGTGTTCCAATCGCTGCTGACGGCGCCGGTCCAGGTTTCGGTGGTGCCGCCCGAGCTGCCGGTCACTGTCACCGGCACGCTGCCGGTGGTCTCGACGCCCGCCTGGTTCCAAATGTCGAAACGGATGGCGTCGCTGCCCGTCGTGCCGCCGGCGACGTAGGTCAAGCTGTTCAGGATCGCTTCGACGTCGGCGTAGGATCCCGAGAAGCTGATCGCGTTGGTGCCGGACCCTCCCGCTTCCGCGCCAGTCACCGCGTGACCCGAGGCATAGGGGTAATAGCCATACAGCGTCCCGCTGCTGTCGCTGATGCCGAGGTACATCGAGCCTGGATTGCTCTCAGCGAAACTGTCGGTGTAGCTGCCGGCGACTGCGACGGTACCGTTTTCCGCTACGGTCTCGCTCGCTGGTTCGTTCAGCATCGGCCCGGTGCTGGTGCTGACCGTCACCGAGATCGGCACGAAGCGCTGGGAGGATGCGGCCGCGCTCGGGAAATCGATTTCGGAGCTCACCCGCACGGTGTCGGTGCTCGTTCCGGCATCGGGCGTATAGGTCAGGCTGGCCAGATCGGCGTTCACCTGCGCGGTGGATCCGGTGACGCTGAGCGAATCGGTTCCCGAACCCTTCGCGCCGTTCATTGTCAGCGTCCCCGACGCGGCCGTGATCTGCACCGAGGTGGCGAAAGTCGTCGTGTTGTTGATGGCGATACTGCCGAGGGACAACGTGCCGCCTGCCGCCACCGTGCCTTGCGACGGGGCAGCGATGTCAGGATCGATCAGGCCGCTGTAGCCATTGTTGGGTGCATAGGCGAACACGAATGGCGAGCTGCCGTCCGGCTCGATGACGAAGTTTCCCAGCGTGTAGGTGCCGTTGAACGGAATGCTCACGACGGCCGTGCCGCCCTGCTGCAAGGTCAGCGCATTGCCGCTGAACGCCACCGTCGTATTAGTAACGAATGCGCTGTCGGAGAGCAGGATTTCATCGCCGGGTGCGAAATTGTTGAGCGCCGCACCGTTGGCGAACGCCATCGATTGCTCCAGCGTCAGATTGCCGGCGCCATTGAAGTTGAGCTGGGTGCCGGAGAGTGTTCCATCGACCGTGAGGCCGCCGCCATTGGCGACCTCGGCCGTGCCGCCCAGCACCGTGCCGATGATCGACGCACCGGCATGATCGGCGAGGATCGTGCCGGTGTTGATCAGCGTCGGGGCACTGATCAACTGGTTTTCGAACACGCCGTTGTTGATCATCGTGCCGCCATTGGCGAAGGACACGATGGTGTTGTCGATCGTGCCGTCGTTCACCAGGACGGGATCGGCGCCCACCGGCGTCAGTGCTTGCGCCACGACCGAATCGTTGGCGACGATCGTGGCACCGGCGTCGATTGTGACCGTGCCGCTCAGGTTGATGCTGGCGGTATTCTGCGAATTGCCTTCCGGGTTCTGGATCTCAAAGATGGTGCCGGCGCCCAGGGTCACGCCATCGAGATCCAGCGTATTGCCTGGCTGCTGCGCTTCCTGGTCGACGATGACCGTCTCGTCGCTCAACGTGGCGTTGGACAGCACCGGGACATAGGCCGTGCTGCCGGCGATGATGGCCGTGTCGCCCGCCGTGGGCACGGCGTTGCCGGACCAGTTGGCGGCGGTGTTCCAATTGCTGTTGACCGCGCCGGTCCAGGTTTCCGTGACGCCGCCGCTGCTGCTTCCGATCGTCACCGGAATGCTGCCGGTGGTCTGCGCGCCGGCCTGGTCCCAGATGTCGTAGGCGATGCTGTCGGTGCCGTTGGCGGTGGTCGCGACGTAGGTCAGGCTGTTGATGATGTCTTGAACGTCCGTGTACGATCCTTGAAATGTTATGGTGTTGCTGCCGTCGCCAGGAGCATTCGTCGTGCCGCCACCAGCGCCGGGATAGAATGCAGAGAGCAATCCGGAGCCGTCGCTGATGCTGAGGTACATCGCGCCGGGATTGCTTTGCGCGAAGCTGTCCGTATAGCTGGCGCCGGTCACTGCGATTGTGCCATCGGGAGAGACTTGTTCCGACGCAGGGAGGGTAAGCGTGGGATCGCTCGAATTTGCCATTTGCCTGGACC